>Ga0315268_10002166_pt1 | contig 22385 bp, 28 predicted proteins | sample C1_top_MG_FD_204535 | JGI IMG/M metagenome (GOLD analysis project Ga0315268, IMG submission 204535) | Sediment microbial communities from Yellowstone Lake, YNP, Wyoming, USA - C1_top | ecosystem: Environmental > Aquatic > Freshwater > Lake > Sediment | place: USA: Wyoming | collected 2017-08-01 | reverse complement strand
AAAAGGCAGTTGGTATTAGGCTTCAAAATGGCAAAAGTATTTATTCTGAATTCCTGATTCTTGCTCCAGGGAGGGAGGGTTCGAGGTGGCTCGAGAAAGAGGCAAAAAGACTGCACCTTACACTTTTCAGAAATCCTGTTGATATAGGCCTTAGGGTTGAGGTGCATGCTTCTGTGCTTGAACTACTCACAAAGGTAACATATGAACCAAAGCTCGTATTCCATTCAAGAAAGTTTCATGATAGAGTGAGGACGTTCTGTGTAAATCCCTACGGTGAGGTTGTAAAGGAATACCTAAAGGGTATCTGGACGGTCAATGGTCATAGCTATGCAAACAGGAAAACTAGCAACACAAATTTTGCACTGTTAGTTAGCACATCATTTACAGAGCCCTTTGACGAACCCATATTATATGGGAGATATATAGCTGAGCTGGCGAATCTTCTCGGTAAGGGTGTACTTGTCCAGAGACTCGGGGATTTAAAGCAAGGAAGGCGATCAACGCCTGAAAGGATCTCAAAGGGAATTATAGAACCAACTCTTAAAGATGCGACTCCAGGTGATTTAAGTTTTGTCATGCCCTACCGTCATATGTCCGACATCCTGGAGATGCTTGATGCCCTCGATAAGATTGCTCCTGGCGTAAATTCAGAAGATACTCTTTTATATGGTGCTGAGGTGAAGTTTTATTCGAGGTATCCTAAACTTACAGAATCCCTTGAGACAGAGATAGAAAACCTTTTTACGGTTGGTGATGGTGCTGGAGTGAGTAGAGGTCTTATCCAGGCATCTACCTCAGGTGTGATAGCAGCAAGGGAGATAGTAAAGAGGCTGGAATAGTGGGCTTTGAAGAATTAAGAGATTTTATGATAAAGACCCAGCTTATCCCAAGAGGGATTAAGGATGAGCGTGTCCTGAAGGCAATGAGAAAGGTTCCAAGACACCTCTTTGTTGATGAATCAGTACAGTATAAAGCTTATGAAGATATGGCCCTCGAGATTGGTGAGGGGCAGACAATTTCACAGCCTTATATGGTAGCAGTTATGACAGAACTTCTCGAACTTAAGGGAAATGAGAAGGTGTTGGAAGTAGGCACTGGTTCAGGATATCAGGCGGTGGTCCTCGCCGAGCTTTCAAGAGAGGTTTATACAGTAGAGAGGGTTGGAATACTTTCTGATAAGGCAGAAGAAAAGTTTCGTTCTCTTGGATATCAGAACATATATGTAAAGGTTGGCGACGGAACTTTAGGGTGGCCAGAGAAGGCCCCCTTTGACAGGATTATAATTACCGCTGGAACTCCAAGGATTCCAGATCCTCTTATCCACCAGTTATCTCAAGGAGGTATAATTGTCGCCCCTGTTGGGGAACGCTTCTCACAACAACTTTTAAAGGTAAAAAGATCCGCGGGTAAACTCTTTGAGGAATACCATACCCCATGCGTTTTTGTTCCTCTCATCGGGGAATTTGGGTGGAAAGGAAATATTTAGAAATGAAATTATTTCCTTGACCTCTTTTTCTTTATGATATCATCAGCCCAGCTTAATGCAGCAGCTACTGTAGGAAATCCTATAGTGCTCGTGAGAAGGATTAACGCATGATGTATTTCTTCAGGTTTTGCACCTGCTGCTAAGGCCCTTCTTGTATGGGAATGAACAGATCCTTCTGACCTTATGGTAGCAGCGGCTGCTAATTGTATAAGGTGAGATGTCTTATCATCGAGAGGGCCTGCCTCCCTTGCAGCCTTTCCAAGATTAGCCAAGGCACTGGAATATCTTTTAAACCTACTCCTTATGCTCTCGTAGTGATCAGGTAATTTTAAAGCCATCTTTCCCTCCTTTATTTGTTTGAGGTAATCAGTTTTTTCCCTGCCATATAGGCTTCATTCAGTGCTGTTGGATGGTTGACAATTTCACCTTTTGCGTCAATACCTAAGTAGCCAAGAGTCTCATGTTCAGGGACGCTAATTGTTCTGAAAAAGGCCTTCGCTGTTGCCTCAGCACATTGAATACCTATCTCCTTTTTTTGTCCGCCGACTAATAGTAAAAGACCCTTTCTACCATGTGGACCTTCAGGGATTGGTTTTTTCAAAAGGTATTTCTCACACCAGAAGCACTGACATCTATCTATCATTATCTTTGCCTGGGCACTCACTCCAAAGAAAAAGATAGGAGAGGCAAGGATTATCCTGTCCGCTCCTCTGATTGCATCATGGATTTCAAACATATCATCTTTAAAGATGCATATGCCGGTGTCCTCGCATCCTCCACAATTTTGACAAGGTGAGATTTTCATATGATTCAGATTAAAGACATTGACTTTAATGCCTGAATCTTCTACCCCCCTTATTGACTCCTTAAGAAGAAGTTCTGTATTTCCGTTTTTCCTTGGGCTTCCAAGAAATGCAATTATCCTCATTTAATTTTAGCCCGTTTTGTTTTCTTCTTAGGCTCTATCCGATTCTTTTTGAGCTCTATCCAGTTCTTCATGTGCTGTAGGTTTTCATTAAGATACCACCAACCATTTTTAAAGGCTGTGTAATCAGGAGCACCAGTCATGGCAGAGGCATAGCGGATTGAATTTGAATAGAATAACCATTGTTTTATCCACATCTGTTCAATGGGTTCATCAAAGGGATTGCTTTTATCCTCTATTCCTTTTTCCCAAGCACCTACCATGAGTTTTGTTGCTGTGAGGGTCATCTCATCCGTTTCTTTTATTGTGCTCTCAAGCTTTGAAAAATGACCATTTATCCAATCAGTGGAGTGACAGCCCTTACAAACATTCTTCATGGTAGCTAACCTTTTTTCTTGCTCAGATTTGTCAATAAGATATTCAGATGCAGGCTCTCTTAGGAATGTTGTAGGTAATGGCAGGCCATTCTTATTTCTGATTATAGTGGTATTGCCGGATTTGGGCTGGGGATGACTATATATTAAACCAAAGAGTCTGACCCATAGCCTCGAGCCAAAATCATGAGTCCTCTCAGCTATCATATCACCTGTGGGGGAAACTATTAGACTGTTATGGCATGTTGCACACGAGGGCGTCTTAAAGTCCTTTCCCACAATCCACGGTACCGAATCAAAGTTCCATTCATGATATTTTGAAAAAAGGATATCTCCGTGTTTGCTCTCGTCATAGACATTCCATGCAGGCACATCAGGTTCAAGGTGGCACTGTGCACAGGTGTAGGGTTTCCTTGCCACCTCTATGGAGAAGCTGTGTCTTGCATGACATGCTGTACAAGCTCCGAGACTGCCATCGGGATTTTCTCTCCCGACTCCCTGATTCGGCCAGTTCGTTAGATTGGGAACAACTATTTCCCCTATTTTAGTGACTACATTCTTTGTGCCCTTTGTTTCAATTTTTGTGCCATGGCATCCTAAGCATGTCTCATGCAGAGTTTGTTCAGATGGCTTTCCCGATATTATCTTTTCCTTCTCTATCCCCTTCACACCGGTTATAGTACTCACTAATGCAAGATAGACAGGATTTTCCAGAAGATTTTTGACAGCATTGGATTTTTTGCTTCCTGAAAATTGTTTGACCTCTTTTGGATGACAGGTCATACAATCATTTGGAGTAACAACGACATGTATTTTGAAACTCTGATGTTCAAAGCTATCCTTATGGCTTTCAGGGTTAAGGCTATGGCATTCGTAACAGCCTACAGCACACTCCGATAAACCTTTTGGAAGGCTGTCAACGGATGTCCTTCTCTCCAGAAAAGGTTTTTTGAGAGCTTCTGTGAGAGTTATCTGTGAATGTCTGCTCGAAAACCAGTCCTTGACAATTCCGGGTGTATAGGTGATATGGCAGTCTATGCAGGTTTGGGTCTGTGTGCTGATTATAGTCTGAGAGATTATATCCTTTTTCTCTTCCGATAAAACCACACCCCTTAAAAAGAACACTAAAATGAGAGCGAGAAAGGGTATCTCCCACCTTGATAGCTTTTGCATATTCTCCATCCTTTTCGATTTAAAAGCTTTTTACCTAAAATCTCTTTCCACGATAATAATGATTTCATCAATAGAAGGTTAACAGAAGGTTATACAATTATTCGACCTTTTTAAACATCTTTTTTAGAGCGCCGCAGATAGGACATTTATCTGGTGGTTCTCCTTCAACGGTATTACCGCAAACCTGGCATACATAATAATCTACCTCGAGGTTTCTGCCTAAATTTTCAAGGGCCTTTTTATAGAGCTCCGCATGGATTTTTTCTACCTCATTTGCATAATTAAAGCTCAGAACTGCGCCCTTTTTGTCTTCGGTCTTTGCATCTTCAATCATCTGTGGATACATCTGCTGGAATTCATAGGTTTCACCGCTTATTGCTGTCTCAAGATTTTCCTTTGTGCTCTTAACGCCATCGAGTAACCTAAAATGATTATGCGCATGGACTGTCTCAGCTTCGGCAGTAGCTCTAAACAGCTTTGCAATCTGCTTATATCCTTCCTGTTCTGCCTTCTGCGCAAAAACAAGATATTTCCTATTTGCCTGTGATTCACCTGCAAAGGCTTCCTGAAGATTTTTCTCTGTCTTTGACATTTCCTACCTCCTTTCTCTTAATTTTTAACTCAAGCTCTCAAAGAATCTTCAATAAATTTATGAATTTAGTCTTTCCCTAAGAACTGGCCATGAATAGACTTTTGGTAAAATCAGTTAAACAAGATTTATTAAATCGCTCAGAAATTTCTGGATAATCTTTTTTGAAATTCTGCTATATTATACCTTATTATACCTTGTAATTATGCATTGTCAATTTTTTAGAAACCATTTAAAGATAGTAAACAACGATGTTTTTATTTACGATGTCTAATGTAGAGTGGAGTTAAGATATGAAAAAACCTTGGACAGGAAGATTTAAAGGAAAGACATCAAAGATAGCAGAGCACTTTACAGAATCCATATCTTTTGATAACCGACTCTGGAGATACGATATCGAGGGAAGCATTGCACATGCAAGGATGCTTGGCAAACAGGGCATAATTAATAAAGAAGATTCTGAAAAGATAATAAAGGGGCTCAAAGAAATTGCAATAGAAATAGAAAGCGGAAAACTCAAGTTCAGAAAAGAACTTGAAGATATTCACATGAACATCGAAGCTATCTTGGTAAGAAAGATAGGAGAGGTGGGTGGGAAACTCCATACTGCAAGGTCAAGAAATGATCAGGTTGCGCTTGACATCAGGTTATACCTGAGGGAAGAGACGGGAACAATAATTTCATTGATAAAGAAATTCCAGGAAACACTTCTTGATATCGCGAAAAAACATCTCAACGCCTTGATGCCAGGCTATACACATTTGCAGAGGGCACAACCGGTGTTGCTATCACATCATATCCTTGCCTATGGTGAAATGCTGCAAAGAGATAAGGAGAGATTTCAAGATACCCTTAAAAGGATAGATACCCTTCCCTTGGGAGCCTCTGCAATTGGAGGTACGGCGTTTCCCATAGATAGGACTTACATAGCAAAACTCCTTGGTTTTGATGATATATCCCAAAACAGCATTGATGCCGTATCTGATAGGGACTTCGCTATAGAATTTCTATCAGATGCAGCAATGCTCATTATGCATCTCTCGAGGATTGCTGAGGAGCTTATATTATGGTCAACCGAGGAGTTCAGATTTATCGAATTGCCCGAAGCCTTCACAACAGGCTCAAGTGCAATGCCGCAAAAAAAGAATCCGGATGTCGCAGAACTCATTAGAGGAAAGACTGGTAGGGTCTATGGTAACCTTTTCGCACTTCTAACCGTAATGAAGGGATTGCCCCTTTCATATAACAGAGATTTGCAGGAAGATAAACTACCCCTTTTTGATACTGTTGATACTGTAAAATCTTGCCTTCATGTTATGAATGAAATGTTCATGGGTATAAAATTTAATATTAAAAGGCTGTATGAAACTGCTTCGGAAGGATATTCGACAGCTACAGATATGGCTGAATATCTTGTAAAAAAAGGCCTGCCTTTTAGAAGAGCACATGAAGTCACCGGCAGGATCGTCCTCTATTGCATCCGAAGAAATAAAAAACTCGATGAACTCACACTGAGAGAATTGAATAAATTTTCTCCGTCAATCTCAGAGGATATATATTCATTCCTGAGACCAGAGGAGTCTGTTAAGGGGAAAAAATCTTTAGGTAGCACATCGCCTGAAGAAGTCAAGAGGCAGATAACGAATTTTATGCGGAGACTCGGTGATGCGGAGACCCGGTGACATAGTAATGCTTCGCTTCTCCCTTTCCCCCCTTCTCCTTTTCCTTCTTATTTCTTGTCTTTTGTTTGCTTCATGCGGTAAAAAAGGTGCCCCTACACTAAAGTCATATGAAAAGCCCGATCCTCCATCGAATTTTAGGGCAAACCACAGGGAAGCAGAGGTTATCTTATCTTGGGATTTTCCAAAAAATAAAGAACAAGAAATAAAGGGATTTTATTTGATGAAAGTAAGCCCCCACCCCCCCTCGATTCCCCCCTTAGTAAGGGGGGACACAGAGGGGTTAAAGGGGGGCAAGGGGGATTTTGAAAAGGTTGCCTTTCTTAAGCCTGATATACGATCTTATGTAGATAAGGATTTTACAATTGGATCTAAATACAAATATAAAATTGTCTCTCAGAGTCTGAGAGATATAACAAGCATTGACTCAAATATTATAGAGGCAGAACCAAAAGAACCACCGCTACCTCCCAAGAAGCCTTTGTTTAAGATCGAATATGATTCATTGACGTTAACCTGGGAAAGTGTGGGGGAGGGAGTCTTATACAACATATACAAAACTGATAAGAGCGGATTATACTTTTTAACACCTCTGAATAAGGAACCAGTTAAGGGTAATTCTTTTAAAGATATATTTGATATAAAAAGGGTTGCTTACTACACCATAAGGAGCCTTTGGGGAGGGGCTATACGAGACGAGGGATCTGCATCAGAGGAGCTTGAGATCAACCCTTCAGAATTAGTGCCATCTCGTCCTGATGGGCTCCAAGCTGCCGTAACAGAAGAAAACGTATATCTCATCTGGAAAGAGAATCCTGAAACATGGGTAGTTGGTTACAAGGTTTATAGGGAGGTAGATGAGAAAGAAGGTTTTATATTTATCGGAGAGACAAAAACCCCTGTATTCCTCGACAACGAAAAACCATTAACGAAAAGAAATTATCGCGTGACCGCCCTCAGTCCTTCAAAGGAAGGACCAGCATCAGAGATACGCGATGTAGTTTTTGTTCCTTTTAGGTAGCCTTTTGTAATCCCCCTTTCCTAAAGGGGGATTAACGGAAGATGAACTTAATACTTTCCCGTTATTTGCGTAGGTAAAAACCTTGTTCATAATCTCCTCTTCCCCCTCCGCCTAAGGCGGATTAGAAAAGAGGGGATTTGTTTAAAATGATGACTATGAACATTTTACTACTCATGATAAAACTTTACTGATTGACATAAAAATCTTCTTGGGTTACCCTAATAAAAAAATAAAGCTGACAAGCTGCAACCTATATGAAAGACAAGATACTAAAGGCATTCGAGGAAAGTAGTGAGGTAAAAAGAAAGTTTGTAGAGGAAAATGTTGACACAATCGTAGAGGTTGCCAATGTTATTGCCAACGCCTTCAATAAAGGAAAGAAGTTGATCCTTTTCGGTAACGGTGGAAGCGCCACAGATGCCTCTCACATCGCAGCAGAATTTGTTAACAGGTTTCAGAAAGAACGCCCCAGCCTGCCAGCAATAGCACTCAATACAGATATGGCTGTAATCACCTCTATTGCTAATGATTATGACTTTTCTGAAGTTTTTGCTAAACAGCTTAAGTCTTTATCCAATGAAGGAGATGTAGTTATTGCAATCAGTACAAGCGGGAATTCACCCAATGTCCTCAAGGCGATGGATGTCGCAAAAAAGAAGAAATTAATAACCGTTGCTTTCACTGGCATGAAAGGAGACAAGTTTGCATCAAAGGCTACCCATGCATTTATTGTTCCTTCTGAAAAGACCCCTCGAATACAGGAGACCCATATAATCCTTGGCCATGTCCTCTGCCGGATGGTGGAGGAGATATTATTTGAAGTACCAAGAAAAAAATAATCTACCCAAAGTAATCCCGATATCCACATCAGAGAGCGAGGTGAGAATTCTCGGAATCGACCCAGGAACTGTCACTGGTTATGGAATTATAGAGATTTGTCAAAGCCAGTCTCAAGGGAATAATTGCATCTATATAACCTCAGGAAATATAGTAAACTACCATCGGGAGCCGCCACATATAATATTGAAAAGGCTCTATGAAGGCATAGTTAATATTATTAAAAGATATGGTCCGCATGAGGTTGTAGTAGAGAAAGTATTCTTTGCAAAAAGTGCAAAGACAGCATTAAACCTTGGGCAGGCGAGGGGAGTTGCCCTTCTTGCTGCTGCATCGGAGGGTTTACATGTCTATGAATATAGTGCACTGGAGGTCAAAAAGGCTATCACGGGCTACGGAAGGGCAGAAAAGAAGCAGGTTCAGGAGATGGTAAAGAGGATCTTAAATCTTAAATCTAATCCAAGATCCCCTGATCCTGCAGCAAGTTCGGGGGATTCAGTGTCATCGCTGAATATCACCGAGGATGCAGCAGACGCACTTGCCCTCGCCCTTTGTCACATGAATACCTTAAAGCTAAGAGAGGCAATTAATAAGTCATGAGTGAACAGTGTCGGTGTCAGTATCTGCTTTGGTCGTTCACTTGTCACTCTTCACTTGTCACTGGTTACTGGTTATGATAGGTTCTTTAAGGGGGAAACTGGTTTATAAGAAACCAGACCATATTATTGTCGAGACCTGTGGTGTTGGGTATCACATTCATGTACCGTTAAATGTTCTGTCTACCCTTCCGGAAGAGGGCAATGATGTTTTCCTCCACATCTATACTCATGTGCGTGAGGACACGCTCCAGCTTTATGGTTTCACATCCGAGGATGAAAAAAAGATATTCCTTACTCTTCTCGGTATCACAGGCATTGGGCCAAAGATGGCCCTCAACATACTCTCCGGGATTTCACATAATGACCTCCTCCATGCAATAGAGACAGAGGACGTTGTAATGTTATGCAGGGTACCTGGTCTTGGTAAAAAGACTGCACACAGATTAATCCTTGAGCTCAAGGAAAAACTCCCTTCAGCAAGAGAAACAAAGGACAGGCTATTTGAAGACACCCTTTCAGCACTTGTGAATCTGGGATATAAAAAATCTGTTGCTCAGGAATCTCTGGGAAAGGCATATAAAAAAGGGTACAAAGACATTGAGAAACTCCTCAAAGAATCATTAAAATATCTTACGGGAGATGTAAGTGAAAAAGACTGATGATCAGAGATCCTCGACGGGCAAGGCAGTAAATCCTGATATCTCTTCTGCCTTAGTCGCTGATGAGTCTGTTTATGAAATGACTCTCAGGCCAAGGTCTTTTGATGAATTCATCGGTCAGGACAAGATTAAGGAAAATCTCAAGATATTCATAGAAGCAACGGGCAGGAGAAAAGAGCCCCTCGATCATGTTCTCTTCTATGGTCCACCTGGTCTCGGAAAAACAACCCTCGCCCATATTATATCAACTGAATTGAGGGTCAATATCAAGACGACATCAGGGCCGGTTCTTGAGAGGCCTGGTGATCTTGCTGCTATCCTTACCAACCTATCAGAGCTTGACATACTCTTCGTAGACGAGATTCACAGATTGCCGAGGATAGTTGAGGAAATACTATATCCTGCAATGGAAGACTATCAGCTCGATATCATCATAGGCCAGGGGCCAAGTGCAAGGACACTAAAATTAAACCTCCCGAGATTTACTCTCATAGGTGCCACAACAAGGACGGGGCTCCTCACCTCTCCTCTGAGGGAAAGGTTCGGCGTAATAAACAGGCTTGAATTCTATTCACCTGAGGAGCTCAAGAAGATAGTTCTCCGTTCTTCGCTGATACTCAAGACTGAGATCAGTGATGATGCTGCCTTTGAGATTGCCCGCCGCGCAAGAGGTACCCCAAGGATAGCAAACAGGCTATTAAGAAGGATCAGGGATTTTGCCCAGGTGAAAGGGGATGGAAAGATTGACCTGAATATAACAAAGAGTTCATTGCTATCTCTCGATGTAGATGAAAGGGGACTTGATGAGATGGACAGAAAACTTCTTCTGACAATTATAGAGAAATACAATGGAGGTCCTGTTGGCATCGAAACTATTGCAGCCTCATTAAGGGAAGATAGGGAGACCATTGAAGACGTCTATGAACCTTTTCTCTTACAGGAGGGCCTCATCGAAAGAACACCTCGTGGCAGACAAGCCACACGAAATGCCTATCAACACTTCGGAATAAATGTTCCAAAGGGGTTGTTCTGAGCTAAAAGGTGATAATATGAAACTCCTCATGCACATCTGCTGCGCAAATTGCAGCTTATATCCTCTGAAGACACTCTTCTCAAGAGGTATTGATGTGAAAGGGCTCTGGCTCAATCCTAACATCCATCCCTATACCGAATATCAGATGCGTCTTGAGTCTGTACAGAAGCTCCAGAAAATATGGAATTTAGATATAGAGTATGTTGACCATTATGGGTTAAAGCTATTCCTGAGGGCTGTAATAAATAAAGAAAAAGAAAATGAGAGATGCATCATCTGTTACTCCATGAGACTTGAAGAAGCTGCAAAAACAGCAAAGAAAATGGGCATTGATGGTTTCACAACATCACTTCTTGTAAGTCCTTACCAGAAATTTGATAAGATAGTCAACATAGGTGAGGAGATGGGAAGAAAGTATTCTATACCTTTCTATCTTGAAGACTTTAGACAAGGATGGAAGGACGGCATTGGTCTTTCAAAAGAGCTCGGACTCTACAGACAGAAATATTGTGGCTGCATATACTCGGAGATGGAGAGATACATGCCCAAGACCAAAATACCCAATGACCAAATTTCAATATCAAATAATGAAAAAAATAACCAATAACCAAGTTGCCAAAATAAAACAGATTTCCAATTTGATTATTATAGATAACGCATTAAATGTTGCTACATTGTCATTGCGAGCCCGAAGGGCGTGGCAATCGCATTCATGGGATTGTTTCGTCGTTTCACTCCTCGCAATGACATTTTACTTAATGCATTTGTATTATTAGTGTTTGGTTATTGGTGCTTTATTATTTGATATGGCTGACAGTATTCAGTATATAGGTAAATTTCTTATGCTCCTTGGCCTCATAGTTGCTGCGATAGGCGGATTGCTTCTCCTATCGGGGAAAATCCCTTGGGTCGGGAGGCTTCCCGGTGACATCCTGATTCAGAGGAAAAATTTCACTTTCTATTTTCCCTTAGCTACAAGTATCCTTTTAAGCATTATACTAACCCTGCTTTTCTGGCTCATAGGAAAGAGATGAGAGGAATAATAAAGTCATTTCTAATAATCCTGACTTTTTTGCTAAGCTTAGTTGATGCCTATGCTATAGATACCATAAAGGTGCTTATCCTTAATGAAATGTATTCTAAAATTCCTGCAAAGGATGAGAAGATAGAGAAGATGGGAAGTGTAAAGGGAGACCTCCTTGTGTTCGGTTCCCACTACAGCGGGAATATCGAGGTGTGGAAAGGTAATGGTGGACTTTATCTAATAAACGAACTCCCCTTAGAGGAGTATGTTAAAGAAGTTGTTATGTCAGAAGTTAGTTCTACCTGGGATATAGAAGCACTTAAAGTTCAGGCTGTTATATCGAGGACCTACGGCGTATATCAGAAAATGATAAACAGGAATTCTTTATTCCACATCACCTCTTCTGTTCTCCATCAGGCCTATAATGGCAATAGTTCTAACACAAATGGTTCTGACACGAGGGTGGCTTATGCAGTTGAAGAAACAGCTGGTGAAATACTTACATATAATGGGCATCTTATTGAGCCCTTTTATCATTCAACATCTGGTGGAAGGACAGAGAATCCTGAGGAGGTTTTTGGAAAAAGTTATCCCTATCTCAAATCTGTAGAATCAAATTGTGAGATGTCTCCTTATTGGGTATGGGAAAAAAGAATTCCACTGACAGAAATCGAAAAAGCCTTGAACATTTCAGGGATTAAAGAAATAACGGTGAAATCCTATACATCAACAGGGAGAGTTAAAGAGCTAACTATAGTGCATGATTCTGGAATAGCTACCATTAAGGCTACGGATTTCAGAAAAACCCTTGGCTGGAGCACTATTCCAAGTACCAATTTCAATGTAACAAAGGATGAAGAATCTATGATTTTTAAGGGCAAGGGCTATGGCCATGGTGTTGGCCTCTGTCAATGGAGTGCCCTTCAGATGGCTCGAGAAGGCAAGAATTATAAAGAAATCCTGTCCTTCTTTTATCCAGGGACTACGATACAACTTTATGAGACTCGCTGAATTCGACTTTTCTCTTCCAAAGGAACTCATCGCAAAGAGGCCTTTAAAAGAACGTGATACCTCAAGACTTCTCGTGCTCCACAGGGATGGAATGGTTGAGCACAGGAGCTTTTATGACCTTTCTGCATACCTTGATCCAGGGGATATACTTCTTCTTAACAACACAAAGGTTTTTCCTGCAAGACTTATGGGGTATAAAAAAACCGGGGGTAGCCTTCAATTCATTCTTGTAAAAGAAAAAAGTGATAACGTTTGGGATGTGCTCTCAAAAGGAAAGTACACAGGGACACTGGATATTTCAGAAGAACTACAGACTGTGCTTCATGAAGGTAAGACCGCGAGTTTCAAGTACTCTGGAGATTTTATGGATATTATCTGGAGATGCGGCAGCATGCCTCTGCCACCATATATCAGGCGTCTGCCAGATGAATCGGATAAGGAAAGATACCAGACAATATATGCAAGAGAAGAAGGCTCTATCGCGGCCCCTACAGCAGGCCTCCATCTTACAAAGAGATTACTCAAAGAGATTGTTTCAAGGGGAATAATGGTTAGAGAACTGACGCTGCATGTAGGCATAGGTACGTTCAGACCTATAAGGGCTAAAAATGTTGAGGAACATTCTATGGAATCTGAGTACTTTGAGATTGAAACGGGTGTTGTCTCGCAGATAGAAAAGGCAAGGGCTTCAGGCAAAAGGATTGTTTCTGTAGGAACCACTACTGCAAGGGCAATAGAAGGATTTATGAGTGGGATGTATAAACCTATTGAGGGAGAGACACGGAGAGACGGAGAGGCGAAGAATGGCACTTTTAGAGGTCATACAGATATCTTTATCTATCCAGGATATGAATTCAAGGCTGTTACCTCACTTATCACGAACTTTCACCTCCCGAAGTCTACACCCCTCATGTTGACTTCTGCACTCTGCGGTTGGGAAAAATTGGGAAGCTCGTATGAGGAGGCTATTAGAGCTAAATATAGATTTTTTTCTTATGGTGATGCTATGCTTATCTTATGAAGAGGACTGATTTTAAAGGAAAATCCTCCCCATTTATTATTGGTAGAGGCCTTATTATCGTAGCTATACTGATTCCATCATCAATCACTTTTATGTTAGGTTATTTTGTTGGGAGGAATACAACAAAAGGAAATATTGAGATTAGACAGCTACAAGAAAGTCTAATAGAAAAAGATACATCCTCTTTAGAAACTCAATCTCAGCAACAAGTCAGGTCTCAGGCTGCTGCTAACCCTCCAGATGCAGGTCTCCAAACAACAGGATCCCAGGGCGAAGCAATAAGAGACACTCAACGGTCTCAAAAACCAACAAGAATTATTTACACTGTTCAGGTAGGAGCATTCAAGAATGCTTCTGAAGCAGATACACTTAAGAATAGGCTTGAAAAAAAGGGTTATAAGATGCATACGACCATGTCAGAATCAAGAAGGGAAGGGGTACTCTATAAGTTATGGACAGGTGAATTCAGTACCAGGGAAGAGGCTGAGGCATTATCCGTGAAAATTAAAAAGGCTGAGGGATTGCAGACATTTGTAACCTTTAAAGAACAGGAGTAGATCATACGTCAACCTTAGAGATAGAACTTGACAGCGAGAAAGAACATAGCCTGATCTATGGCCTTGATAAAAATCTGAAGATAATAGAAGAAGTCTTATCAATAACAGCCTCTTACAGAGGGAATAAAATCTTTCTTCGGGGAGATGATAAGTCCTTAGAAAAAGCAGAAAAGATTATCCAGGATATTCGATTGATAAGCTCTGATGGGTATGACCTGAATCCTGAAGACATACGTCAGGCAATAAAATCTACATCAGAAGGCGAATTCACCTCGCTCAGAACCCTTTTTTTGAATAGTATTCCTGTACCATCAAAAAGGAAATTTATCATTCCAAAAACAGAAACCCAGAGGATGTATATAGATGCTATAAAAAACTTTGACATGGTCATAGGCATAGGCCCAGCTGGTACAGGAAAAACCTATCTCGCAATGGCAATGGCTATAAATGCGTTATTGAAAAAACAGATAAGCAGGATTGTTTTAGCAAGACCAGCTGTCGAAGCCGGAGAAAAACTCGGTTTCCTGCCCGGAGATATGTATGAGAAAGTTCATCCTTACCTAAGGCCGCTTTATGACGCGCTCTTTGATATGATGGAGGTAGAAAAGGTGGGTAGACTGATAGAGAAAGGAGTAATCGAGATTGCTCCGCTTGCCTTTATGAGGGGCAGGACATTGAATGACTCCTTCATAATACTCGACGAAGCACAGAATACAACTTCAGAGCAGATGAAGATGTACCTTACAAGGCTTGGTTTCAACTCAAAGACAGTGATCACAGGTGATATTACACAGGTAGACCTTCCTTTTGGAAAGGCCTCAGGTCTTATAGAAGCAGAAAAGATACTGAGGAATATTGAAGGCATTACATTTATATACTTCTCAGAAAGAGATGTGGTAAGACATAAGCTTGTACAGGAAATTATAAAAGCATATGAAAGATACGAAAAACGGAATCATCAAGAGTGATATAAAAAGAGGGCTTTGGCGAGCTAAACCCCAAAGTTTTTTAAAGATTAGTAGATTAGATCTACCGAGGATGCCGATCCTTCTTATTGCAGGTTTAATCTCTGCCCTTTTTATTCAGGAAAGACTGGACATAGAGCAACTGTTAGGTGGATTCCTTATTGCTACTTTATTGCTCTTTATTCTCTATAAGGATATAACGCGGTACAAGCCTGCTTACATTAAAAATTACAACATGCTACTACTCCTTTGCGTTGTGCTAGTATTCACTCTCTTAAGCGGAAGGTTCTTTAGTTATCTGCTTTACGATCTCTCCAGGGGTGCAGGTTTTATATCTATTGAGGGTGCTGAATACGGGATGCCTTTACCGGCAGGTGCTATGCTTGTTACTCTCCTTTTCGACTTTCATACTGCTATTACCTTTTCTTTTGCCGTAAGTATTCTGACCAGTCTGTGGCTTAATGATGCATCCTATGCCCTATACGCTTTTGTTGGAAGCCTCACAGCAGCTTTCTGTGTGATAAGATGTAAAAAAAGGTCTGCCCTCCTCTGGGGAGGATTTTCGGTAGGTATAGTTAATGTCATTACAGTAATAATACTGCTTCTCTTTGAAGGCAGACTTTTTACAGAGAAGGTTTTATCCTCAATGGCCTTCGGGGTATCTGCTGGAATAAGTGTCTCTGCAATCGTTTCTGTGCTGTTGCCTATCATAGAATATACCTTTAAAATCACAACCGATATAAGCCTTCTCGAACTCCTCGACCTCAACCAGCCCGTCATAAGAAACCTCATGGTTACTGCTCCAGGCACTTATCATCACAGCGTAATAGTGGGAAATCTTGTCGAATCTGCTGCCGAGGCAGTTGGAGTGAATCCTCTACTCGCAAGGGTCAGCTCATATTATCATGATATAGGTAAGATAAAGACGCCAGACTATTTTGTCGAAAACCAGAGTAGCCCTGTGAGCAAGCATGAAAGTTTAACACCTCATATGAGCAGTATGATAATAATTAGCCACGTCAAAGAAGGAGTAGAGATTGCAAAACAAAACAAACTTCCCCAATCTATTATTGATATCATTCAGCAACATCATGGGACATCTCTTATGACCTACTTTTTCCAAAAGGCAAAAGAGCAAGGAACAGATACCTTACCTTCTGAAGAAGATTATAGATATCCTGGACCAAAACCGCAGAGCCGGGTAGCTGCCCTTGTAATGATGGCGGATGCTGTTGAAGCAGCATCAAGGGTTCTTACAGATCCAACTCCGGCAAGGATTACCTCTCTCGTTGATAGGATAATAAATCACATTTTCCTTGATGGGCAACTCGATGAGTGCGAGCTTACCCTGAAAGATATCCAGGAAATAAAAAAGTGTTTCACTTACATACTTACAGGCATATTGCATAAAAGGATAGACTATCCAGGTTTTGATTTTAATGATGATGCTTTATATAAGGAATCAGCAAAGATCAATAAAGGTAAATCATCAGAGAATAAGAAGACTTCTGAGGAAAGCGCTCCACCAACTAGGTTTACGTAGATCTGAACTCAGCATCCTTTTCGTTAACGACAGGAGGATGAAGATATTGAACCGGCGATACCGTGGGATAGATAGAACTACTGATGTCCTGTCCTTCCCACAAATCAGTGCTGAGGAGCTGAAGAGCAGAAGAAAAGCAAGGTGTTTCAGGGCTTCAGAACTTCAGACTCCAGACTTCAGACTCATTCTTGGTGATATTGTTATCAACCTGCCAGAGGCTAAAAGGCAGGCAACCGAACACAACCTTGCTCTCTATGAAGAACTGAAGAGACTTATTATTCACGGACTTCTTCACCTTGTTGGGTATGACCATGAAAAAGATAGACATCAAAAAAACAAAATGGAATCGAAAGAAAAAAAATTGTTTAATGCAGTGGAGTAAAAAAGATTTTTAAAAAACCTCTCAAATAGTATATCCGCCATTAATTTTACCTAAGTAATGCAGATATTGCTCAAAAATTTATTAGACTTAAATTTTATAATCCAATGCCTTACTGGCAGGGCACAGTATTTTCGCTCATTCTCACCCCGATAAGATCGGGGCTCCGAGGCTTTTGCCTCAACCCCCCTCATATCCCCCCCTGGTAAGGGGGGATATGAGGGGGGTTGATTTGACTGTCGGCAAAAGAAACCGCTCAAATACTTTGCCCTGCCTTCTATTTATTTTATGAATGATGTACATTAAGGTATCGAAAAATAAATTTTTTCACAACATCTGCATTATATAAATGCATTTTTTGGTTTAAGGCATATTCACAGAGATCTCATACGTTCCCATCGAGGTTTTGCCCATTAAACCTTTAGACCATAGTAATTCTGTTGCCTTAACCTTCATATCTTTAGGAACCATGAGTATTAGTTTTACACCAAGGTCCGAGAGTGCCTTCCATTTCTCCGCTCCTTTTTCAGAGATGCTTTCTGCTGTCTCGACTTCAAGGAGAGAAAGGATCATCCCATGGTTACCTAAGATCATGTCTGGATAATAGCCCTTGTATTCAACCTTCTTTTCCCCAGTTTTATTTATGCTTATTTCCTTATAGTCCTTGGAGAGGCGTCTTTTTAAATGTTCAAGGACAATTTCGTGTATGAGGTCTCCGTATTCCATATTGGTCCTTTAATATATAATACAAACGCATTAGATGCTATTACATTGTCATTGCGAGCGACCAACGGGAGCGTGGCAATCTTACTTTATAAACAGGAGATTGCTTTGTCGTTCCACTCCTCGCAATGACACTTTACTTAAGGCGTTTGTATAGTAGTGGTCAAGATATGAGTTTAGCAAAATTTTCAGTCATATTCTATCAATTTTTGGTTTTTATAAGCATCTTTTTTGTGGCTGCTTAAAAGCTGTAGAAATGCCTTTTCACTGAAATATGAGTTTCATATGGGAAAAGATGTGCTTACCATTTAATGGAAGCATCTCTTTTTCGTGATAAGGATCAGGCAAATCTCAAAAATATTCAGACTATTCAACTTCGCATTCTACACTGTTTTCCTCCCCCATCAAAGGTAGGGGAAAGTATTACGGTAAATTTCTCTTTTATTCTTCTATCACGGAATTGGAGCCGCTTACCACTTTCATTCAGGTCTTTACTTTATAACCAGGATATATTAAAATTCTTCAATTTAAGGAGGTGAGGGCTTGGTCAAAATCAGACTCACGAGGTTGGGAGCACATAAAAGACCTTTTTACAGAGTAGTGGTAGCTGATTCTAAAGCAAGGAGGAACGGACCCTTTATTGAGATTCTAGGTACATACGATCCCTTGAAGGAGCCGTCTGAAGTAAAGCTGAATTCAGAGAAGACAAAGTTTTGGTTACAGAAAGGAGCACAACCTACTGAGATAGTTAAGAAGCTTATACAAAGGGCTGGCCTATAGGCAGTCCAAAACTCGAATGGAGGTGGATTATAATGAAAGACTTAGTAGAGAGGATGGCGAAGGCTCTCGTAGACAAGCCTGAAGAGGTTAATGTCACTGAGGTTGATGGAGAGAAGACAACCGTTTTTGAACTCAGGGTCGCACAAAGCGACCTCGGAAAAGTCATAGGCAAGCAAGGAAAGACTGCCCGTGCAATGAGGACGATACTCAGTGCATCTGGCACAAAAATAGGCAAGCGCTGCGTGCTTGAAATCCTGGAATAAAAAACTGCCTTAAAGGCATTGTCCCTCACCCAAATGATATTTAGGAAGTGGGAAGTAGAATGTCTTGCTTCCCACTTTCAATTTTACCCCTCCTGTGTCCTCCCTTAGCAAGGGGAGAATTAAAAGGAGTAATGGGTGTAAATAAAAAATAAACTATGAAATTTGAAATTGTCACAATCTTTCCTGAAATCTTTAATGCTTATCTCAGTGCGGGAATCATCAAAAGGGCGCTTCAGAAAAAACTCATCGAGGTGGGTATACATGACCTTCGCAATTATGCGAAAGACAGACACAGAACTGTTGACGATTATCCTTATGGAGGAGGTGCGGGCATGGTGATGAAGCCCGAACCCTTTTTTGCTGCTGTTGAGTCATTATGGCCTGAGAGGTCAGAAAGACGAGTGATCATGCTGAGTCCCGCCGGCAAAACTTTTGACCAAAAGGTAGCAGAGGAACTTTCAGGAGAAAAGAGGAGGCTTATATTTTTTTGTGGAAGATATGAGGCAGTAGATGAAAGGGTGAAGATAGCCCTTACCGATGATGAAATATCTATAGGGGATTATATTTTAACTGGAGGAGAATTAGCCGCCTTAGTTATAATAGATGCCATTGCAAGATTAATTCCCGGTGTTTTAGGAGATGAACGTTCTGCTGAGGAGGACTCATTTTCAAGTGGTCTCCTTGACTATCCTCACTATACGAGACCTCCGGTTTTCAGGGATATGCCTGTACCAGAGGTCTTACTATCAGGAAACCACAGGGAGATCCAACGGTGGAGACGAAAAGAGGCATTAAGGCGTACATTGGAAAGGAGACCTGAGCTTTTTGAAAAAATCAGACTCACTGATAAAGATCATCAATTAATTAGTGAAATAAGGAGGGAATCACCATGAGCTTACTCGGAGCTGTTGAAGAGGGGTTTAAGAGAAATGTAACAAACTTCGGAATTGGAGATACTGTTAGGGTCTCAGTAAAAGTTATAGAAGGTGACAGAGAAAGAATCCAGCCCTTTGAAGGTGTTGTAATCGCAAGACGCGGAGGCGGTACGAGAGAAACCTTCATGGTTAGAAAAGTGTCCTTTGGTATTGGGGTCGAGAGAATCTTTCCTCTCTATTCTCCCATCGTTGAGAAGATAGAAGTTTTAAAAAGAGGGCGAGTAAGGAGAGCTAAGCTATATTATCTGAGAGGCAAAAAAGGTAAGGCAGCAAAGATCAGGGAGAAGGAAAGAGAAACAGGATGGGCGACCTCTACCAGCATGACGAGTCCTTAAGAGAAAAGGGATTTTTAAGGATAGCTGGTATAGATGAGGCTGGAAGAGGACCTCTCGCAGGTCCCGTTGTTGCTGCAGCCGTTGTCTTTTCAAAAGGTGTAAGAATTAAAGGTCTAAGAGATTCTAAAAAAGTCCCCAAAAAAGAAAGAGAAACTCTTTTTACCGAAATCTTAGCTCTCTCTGAAGATATCGGCGTAGGAATTGTTAGTCATGAAGAAATTGACAGGTTTAATATTCTAAGAGCCACAAGACTTGCGATGCAGTATGCAGTAGAAAATCTTTCGAAACTTCCAGATATACTTGTCATTGATGCCGTATCTCTTCCATCAATTCCAATAAAACAGTTATCAATCATAAAAGGAGAGGACGTAAGTGCCGCAATTGCTGCAGCCTCAATAGTCGCAAAGGTCGAAAGGGATAAAATCATGATGGAATATCACAGGCAATATCCAAATTATAACTTTGAAAAAAATAAAGGTTATTCCACGAGAGAACATCTCGACATGATAAGACTCCACGGTCCCTGCCCTATTCACAGAAAAAGTTTTCAAAGAGTGATGTCGTTGGAACTGCCGTTTTAAATATCCTTCTTAGATTTATTTTTAGTTCAAGCCCCAATCCTTCAAGCTGTAAATAACTTAATAAATGTTGTGACATTGTCATTGCGAGCCCGAAGGGCGTGGCAATCTATTCTTTTGAGGTGTGGAGTTTGTTCCGAGCCTGTCTTGAGATTGCTTCGTCTGACTTTGTCAGCCTCGCAATGACACTTCATGTGATGCACTTATTTACTTATCTTATCCAATAACGGTACAAGTTCTCTTAAATCATCTATTACATAATCAGCTTCTGCAAGTGATTCCCTTGGTCTATACCCGTATGTAACAGCAATCGTCTTTGTACATGCCCTTTTTCCTGCCTCTATGTCATACTCACTATCACCAACAATAATAGATTCTTCAGGGCTAACACCGAGTTGAGAAATGACATAGAGGAGAGGGACAGATGATGGTTTCTTTTCTCCGGTAGTATCGCTTCCGATTATAAGATCAAAGTATCGTGTGAGGGTAAAGTACTCAATGATTTTTTTTGAAAGGTCTTCTCTTTTGTTGGATATAATGGCTTTTTTAAATTTAACAAGATGCTCAAGTGTTTCCTTTACGTAAGGGTACTCCCTTGAATTGTCAGTCAGGTGCTCTGAATAGTATTCAAGGAATTTTTTAATTACATCGTTTTTGAGGTATAACTTTTCAGCAGGGAGGACTTTTTCTATGAGCCTGCTAATGCCTTCTCCAACCATTTTCATTGTGTAGCTGACAGATAGCCTCTTTATACCATAAGGCTTCAGGGCATAATTCAGAGCATTCGTTATATCCTGAACTGTATCAACAAGTGTACCGTCGAGGTCAAACATAATGAGCTTGATGGGCATAGAAAATTATAGCAGATGAAAAAAATTTAACCCAAATTACGCAAGCTTCTCAAAATGTTATTGCGAGGAGCAGAGCGACATGGCAATCTCATCACTCAAAAATAGATTCTTTGTTACGCTCAGAATAACAATAAGAGAAGGACTCGGAATGACACACTACAGGCATTTTATATATACCCTTGCGTAATTAGGGTTTAAAACCCATGCTTTCTCAGATCCTTTTCAGAAAATCCGAAATAGTGGCCTACTTCGTGTATTAATGTCTTTGTAATCTGTTTGATAAGTTCTTTTTCCGATGAGCAGAGGCTTTCGATATTCTTCTGAAAGAGTATAATCTTATCTGGCAATGGATAAGGAATGGTAAAGAACCCTCCTTTTCTGGAATAGGGGACTCCCTTGAAAAGGCCTAAAAGCAAACCCTTTGAGCCCGCAAGCTTTTTGTCTTCTTCTGATGGATAGTCTTCGACCATGACGTTTATATTTGTAAAGTATTTTTTAAACTCCTCAGGCAATCCTTCAACTGCCTTTTCCACAAGGCTGTCAAAATCATTTCTGTTTACATGGTAAGGCATTAATTCAAAAAATGTATTTACATAATGCAGATGTTGTGAAAAAATTTATTTTTCGATACCTTAGTGTACCTTCAACTGATGGTAATTGGAATATTTTTATGGATATAACCAATAAAGATATTCCTAATAAATTATCGAGTTAAATAAATTTTTGAACAATGTCTGCATTACCTGGTCTTTGATATTTTAATGTAAAAGACTGGATTTTACCTATCAGAAACTATCAATAGAGTGTTGGTTGCTTCTTGTACAAAAACCTTTCCTGTTATCAAGAGAACTCTATAATACAACCTACAATCTGCAGATAAACCATCGTCTAAAAACCTCAACCTAATAAATTTTTTAGTGTTAGCAATTTTTTAAAAGTGAACTCTTTACGAATTAAAAGTGAACCGTTGATCAAAGGAGAAATATTAAGGAAATGAGCGAAGTGAAGGGGTGGTTTTTTCACTTTGCTCACATTTGGTTTTACC
>Ga0315268_10002165_pt1 | contig 22388 bp, 36 predicted proteins | sample C1_top_MG_FD_204535 | JGI IMG/M metagenome (GOLD analysis project Ga0315268, IMG submission 204535) | Sediment microbial communities from Yellowstone Lake, YNP, Wyoming, USA - C1_top | ecosystem: Environmental > Aquatic > Freshwater > Lake > Sediment | place: USA: Wyoming | collected 2017-08-01 | reverse complement strand
TCGCCTGGCTGGCTTTAAATTGCCAGACAGGCCGATCCACCAAGGGCTCTCCGGGGTGGTTCAAACCTTCGGCCTGGGAGTCTTTACCTGGATGGCTGCCACCGGCACCCTGATGTTCTTCTTTCTGGAACCGGGCCGAAAGGCCGGATGGCTGCTGCATGGGATCAAAGAGGTGCATGAAGCCGGGTTATGGCTCATTCCCATTTTCCTGGGTTTACATGGGGGTGCAGTCCTGTTGCATGCCCTGAGCGGCAACCATCTCTGGCGTCGCACTTTTTACCTGGAATAGCCGTGGGCCTCACTTCGGTGGAAAAGATGTCACCAGCCTGGCAGATAGTCATTGATAATCATGAGCAGCGCCGGAAGGTGGCCATGCTGGAAGGGCGGGCCCGGACGGCAAACCACCCCGACGCCGAAGAAGTGGAGTTTTCCCTCACTTTTTACCCGGACCAGGTCTCCCTCAACGTGCCGGCTTCCACCCCGGGCCGGGATTTCATCGCCCGCCTCACGGACCTCTTAGGGCCGCCAAAGCTGGAACCCACCATCAAATGCAGTTGCTCCTGGGGCCAGGGGGTGATGGGGGCCATGGTCATCGTGCTGTGGGACCTGCCGCCGGACGACGGCCGTCAACGGCTCCAGGCCCTGGGTGCCTTCCTGGGGCTGCCGCGGTAAGCGATTTTTCCCTCAGCTTTTCTTGGGAAACTCGATGATGAAGGAGATGTCTGTGCCCGCGCCCGGCTGGCTGCGGATGGTGATGGCGCCCCCCAGCATCCGGACCCGCTCCTCCATGGCGGCCAGGCCCAGTCCCCGGCTGCCCGGCTCCTGGGTCAGATTCCGCCTTGCGTCAAACCCCTGGCCGTTGTCCAGCACCTGAAAGAAAACCCGATTTTTCAACCGCTTGACCTTGACCGACACCCGGGTAGCAAAGGAGTGTTTGGCCACGTTGGTGAGGGATTCCTGGAAGATCCGGTAGACATTGATGTGCGCCCCCGGGTCCAGGACTTCGTCGATGTTATCCAGCCGGGCGTGGAGTTTTATGGTGCTGTAGCGCTGGGCGAATTCTCTCACCAGGCGACGGAGAGCGGCCGACAATCCCAGGTCTTCCAGGATGGCGGGGCTCAGGTCTCTGGAGAGCCGCCGGACATCCTCCACCATATCATCCACATAGGACAGCACCTGGTGCCAATCTTCCGGCTCCAGCGCCTCCCCGACGTTCAGCTTTTCCCGCAGGGAACGAAGCTGCATCTTTAAGAAGAGGATCTCCTGCCCCAGTTCGTCGTGCAGTTCCCGGGAGATGCGCTTTCTTTCCTGCTCCTGGGCATTCATGACCTGAGAGGCGAAAAAGCGCAGTTTCTTTTCCGATTCCCGGACCTTTTCCTCCGCCAATTTGCGCTCGGTGATGTCCGTCATGGAACCGACGATTTCCAGAGGGTTGCCCTGGGCGTCCCGCACCAGCCGCAGATCATCCCGCAGCCAACGGTAGGAGCCGTTTTTGTGCCGGAAGCGATATTCCAAGGAGAGAGACCCCTGCTCCAAGACCCGGGGAAATTCCGAGTAAATGCCGATTTTGTCTTCCAGATGAATATTTCTCAGCCAGAATCCCGGATTCTGGAGGAACTCTTGCGGCTCGTATCCCAGCAGCGCGGTGACGTTGTCGCTGATGAAAGTGGCCCCGAAGTCGCCTTCCGGTTTGCAACTGTAAACCACCGCGGGGCTGGAGGAGACCAGGAAATGTAAGCGCTCCTGGGCGGACCGGAGCAGCTCCTCGGCCTTTTTGCGGATGGTGATGTCGAAAAGGACGCCGTTGATCTTGTCGATTTTGCCGTCGGGGCCGCAAAAAATCTGACCCCGGGCCTGAATCCAGATGATTTTGCCGACTTTGTCCCTGATGCGGTACTCCCGCATGTAGGTCCGGTCTCCCTTCAAGGCCGCCAGAAAGACCTGCCGGGCCTTTTCCCGGTCTTCCTCCAGGATGAGGTCGGACCACTTCAACCGGCGGGAGTCGAATTCCTCCTTTCCGTATCCTGTCAGCTCTTCAATCCGGTTGTCGAAGAAATCGATGCTCCAGTCGGCGTAGCCTTCAAACACGATGGCGGGCAGGGTGTTAACCAACTGGCGGTATTTCTGCTCACTCTCCGCCAAGGCCATTTCCATCTGCTTGCGGGCCGTGATGTCGAAGGTGACCCCGTGGATGTAATCGACCTTACCCTCATCGTTGCAGAAAATCTGGCCCCGGCACTGGACCCAGCGGGTCTCGCCGCTCCTGGTGATGATCCGGTGCTCCCGCACGTAGGATTTGTCGGTCTTGAGGGCCTCCACAAAGACGCGGGTGGCATATTCCAGGTCCTCTGGTGGGATCAGATCGCACCACCTGAGGCGGCGGGAATCGAAATCCTCCTTGGCATAGCCGGTGAGGGCTTCGATTTTACGGTCGAAGAAATCGACTCCCCAATCCGGATACCCTCTGAAGACCATGGCCGGAAGCTGGCCCACCAGCAGCCGGTATTTCTCTTCGCTTTGCCGCAGCGCGTCCTCGAACCGCTTGCGTTCCGTGATGTCGACCCCCAGGGTCATGATCAGGAAGGAACCGTTCCGGTCCGCCACCTGGTAGCTGTACACCTGGTAGGTGCGCCCCCGATTGGGAGGAGTCCATTCGTAGGTTTGCGAGGTTTTGCTCTCCAAGACCTGAACAGAAGGGCAATGTTCACAAGGCTCCGAACGGTGGTGCACCACTTCATAACACTTTTTCCCCAAAACTTCTTCGCCGAAGAGCTCTCGGAAAACCAGGTTGGCATAACGGATGGTGTAATCAGCGGTCTTCAAGTAGACAAAGGCCGGAATAATTTCCAGCCAGGCGAAGCGTTGGAGGTCGTCGTCCGCCGCGACTTTGCGCCGTCGTTGGGCGGTGGACCGCGGCGGCTTCGGAGAAGGGGTTAGCGGCTTTTCGAGAGAACGTTCCATGTCAACTCCCGAGGGCGCGCGGAATGCATGGCGCTTTAGATTTTTAAGGCGGTCAATGGTACAAACTTGGGCAGAGACTCAGGCGTGCCAATGGCCTGCTGCCCGGCTGCCCGTAAAGGCGCGCCTCAACGGCAAGTTTCACCACCCGGAGCAGATTCGAGAACTCAACAGCATCAAATTCTTTTCAGCGCAGAACTCTTAATAATTGGGAAGCCGCGGAGGTATGTTGGGGCCTACAGCTCATCATTATCTTAATTAAACTTCACACTCGCACAAAATCAAAATTCAGGCAAGCCATTTTTAACCTAAGTTTATAAAAATTATCATTCTCTTGCGGCTTGATTTGAAGACCTCCTGCCCCATTTCAGTAAGGGTCCTCTGGGAGGGATGGCTTGCCGAAATCATCAGGGCGTTGCGGTGCTCTCCCGGGGCGCCTGGGGATGCACCACCACGATCCAGGGAAGGCACAGGGCCTGCCGTTCAGACGAATAAGCAAACCCGGAGGGCAGATAAGCGCCGAAGGGGCATTGACTGCAGAGACGGCCTTCGATGCCGCAAATGGCCCGAAGTTCATTGGCATCGCCAATGAGCTGCCGCAATTCCGCCTGCAACTGCTGGACATCCTCCAGTTGAGGCCGCTCGATCTCCTCGATCATGCGCCCCATCAAGCGGGCCAGGTTAACCAGCAAAACCGGGAAGTCCTTTTCCACCTTTTTCAGCCGGGCCAAAAAGTCATGGGTTTGCAATCCGCTACCAGTCATGATCAGGCTCCGTCTTTTCTGGGCAACTCGCACCGGGGAAACTCGATGTGGGAGAGCATCCCCGAACCCAGATAGATTTTATAAATGGTATTCAGCCATTTGTTGGCCTGGGGCACCCACTCCAGTTGCGGCCGCCGCCCGGCGCTCCATTCCATCAGGAACTGGGTGAAAATAATCCACTGCATCAGTTCCTCGGGCTCATCCAACACCGAGGGGTAGTAGCGGAACTCGATGGTATTCCGGTACCAGTAGGAGTGCAGGTTGAGGCCGTGGTAACGGGTGGGGTGGATTTTGCGCTGCCGCGAGACCTTGGGGTCGTCCCGGTTTTCCGGCGAATACCAGAGGCTCTCCACCTTCGGGTTTTTGCGCTCCTTGCCGTCCCGGCGGAACCACTTGTAGAGATCGATTTCCAGGGGCCGGCAGGTGTCAAACCGGCGACGGTCTTCGGGCAGCAAGAGATAGATGTAATCTTCAAAGATGGCCACGATGCGCAGCAGTTGAAACAGTTCCCGGTCGCCGAAATTCTTGGGATCGACTCCGTGGTGCACGTGAAAACCGCAGGATTCGTTGACTTCGATGCCGGGAAAGTCCCGCAGCAGGCAGAGGGCTTCATAAACCTGGGCCAGACCCCGGACGCCGGAGAGGATGGGACTCACCAATTCGCAGCCGCCGGCCCCCTTGACGGTATCGTCCAGGACAAAGCACCAGTTGCCGTACTGGGGCTCATTGGGGGAATAGCCGTTTAAAACGATGCCGCCGTCCGCAAAGACCTGGGGCAGCAGCATCCCGTCGGCGGAGCGGCTGGTAATTTTGTAAGGGGGAATAACCTCCCGGTCACCTACGGAAATAGAATACTTTAACCCGAAGGCCTCGATCTCCACCCCGAAGGAACGGTTGGTGAAGTACCGCAGCATCGGGTAGCGGTTCAACAGGCGTGCTTCCCAATCTTCCGCGGCGGCGAGTTCTTCTTTAAGCTGCTCTCTTTGCACCTCAACCGATATCTCCCGCCGATTATTTTCCTGGTGCTTGGACGGGATTTTATCCAGAATATCAGAAAACCTGGGCCTCTGACAAGGTTATTTCCGTTTTTCGTGAGTTTCAAGCCATGGTCTGGATAAATGTCTTGCCAAAAAAAAGACAGACATCGGTCTGCCTTTCTGGTAATTAACCTGTTGGCCTGCCAATATATTCCGGCGGAATAACCTTAAATCACCAAGGGCAAACCCCACCCTGGGCCAGAACCATCTCCGTGGTGGCGGGAAGACTGGTCAGTTCAATCCCGAACTGGATGTATTTGCCGGCAAGCCTGGTAAAAACCGCCCGCCAGAGATTAGTTAGGGTATTGCACCTCGAAGACCCGCTTGGCCACCACAAAGGTCCCTTCGTAATAGGGCTGGCGCAAGTCGGTGATGGTCACGCCATTGCGGTGATTGGAGGCGTGAATCATTTTCCCCTCCCCCAGGTAAATGCCGGCATGCCCGACGCCCCGGCCGCCCCGGCGGAAGAAGAGCAAGTCTCCAGGAAGCAGCTTGGAAAAATCCATTTGGTGGGTTACGACCCTCCCCACCTGGGCCTGCTCGGCGCTGGAGCGGGGAAGATCAATCTTGAAGCCGTGGTAAATGTACTGCACAAACCCTGAGCAGTCGGTGGCGTAGCCCCGCGCCAGGGAACCGCCCCGGGCGTAGGGGGTGTCCTGGTAGTACTTGGCCTGGGTCAGCACCAGATCGGAGAAGTTCCAGGGCTCGAACCGGTTGTACCTGGTCTCCGAAGGCGGGACGACCCGGTCGCTGCCCACCTCCGGTTTGGAAGAAGGCTTGGTGAGCGGCGCAGGGTTCTTTTTGGGCCCCATGGGCTCCAGCAGGAATTTGCCGTCCCGCTGGGGAACAACCTTCATGAGCGGCGGGGTCTCCCCCATACCGGCCCGGTAAGGAACTTTGGCAGGTGAAGAATCCTCATCTGCAACGCTGCGGCTGCGGCTGTATCTTGAACTTTTGGTTGATTTGCTTTTTTTGCTAGCCCTGGCTTGGGATTTGGAGGAATTCTTTTTCTCACCCTTCGTGGGAACTGCTTGCGCCAGGCCCGGAGATAAGGTTAACGCCAAAGAGATTAACGCGGTCCAAATTATCCGATTCGCCATCCAGAACCTCCTTTGGTTATGGGACAATCCTGATGGGAACTAAGTACACTCATTAGTCCCGGACAATTTGCCGGCATACGCAATTATGCTGACAAAGAGCGCTTCGCAATAGGTACTTGTACCTATGCGAAAATGGGCAAAAGTGCCTATTTGGTTTTGGGGACCTTATTATATTATTTTTCTGATGTCAAACCTTTTTTTCCCTCCGCTTAACCAATCTAGATAAATTAATCAATAAGTTAAATAGGTTATAAAAATTGCCTGCAAAGAGTCCCCTTCCCCAAGCCGGGCCAACCATAGCCTGGGCAGGGCGGCCGGTCCATTGCCCAAATTAACCATATCCGCCTGGTCATTTTGACCATTCGGAAAAACAAAAAAGCAGGGGCCCTGAGCCCCTGCTTTGGCTGCTCGGAAATGCCGCGGTCAGCTGCTGGCCGCGGCCGTCTTTTTCTTGGCCTTGGGAAGTTTCTCCGGCCGGTCCACCAGCTCCAGGATGGAGATGGGGGCGCCGTCGCCCTGGCGCACTCCCAGGGGAATGATGCGGGTGTAGCCGCCCGGGCGGTCCCGGTAGCGTTCCCTGAGTTCCGAAAACAGCTTGGCCACCACCTTTTTGGAACGGATTACGGCCAGGGTCAGGCGCCGGGCGTGCAGGTCGCCCCGCTTGGCCAGGGTGATGATCTTTTCGGCCCACTGGCGGGCCTCCTTGGCCTTGGCCCGGGTGGTTTCCACCCGCTCCTGCTCCAGGAGCGCGGTCACCAGATTACGCAGCATGGCCTGGCGGTGCTCCGTGGTGCGGGAGAGGCGCCGGCCGGCTCTCAAGTGCCTCATGCGACTTCTTCCTTTCTTTCCGGCATCTGGTCCGGGGCCGTGAAGTTCTCGAGCTTCATCCCCAGGTGCAGTCCCATCTCCTGCAAGATCTCTTTGATCTCATTTAAGGACTTGCGGCCGAAGTTCTTGGTCTTGAGCATCTCCTGCTCGGTCTTCTGAACCAGCTCCCCGATAAAGCGGATATTGGCGTTGCGCAAGCAGTTGGCCGCCCGGACAGAGAGCTCCAACTCATTGACGCTGCGATAGAGGTTCTCGTTAAAGGTGGGGGCTTCTTCCGCGGCCGCCTCCTCCCTGCCTGCCGGCTCCTCTTCGAAGTTGATGAACATGGAGAGGTGCTCTTTGAGAATCTTGGCGGCATAGCCCACCGCGTTCTCCGGGCTGATACTGCCGTCGGTCCAGACTTCCAACGTCAGTTTGTCGTAGTCGGTGCGCTGGCCCACCCGGGCCTGGGTCACCACGTAGTTCACCTTGCGGATGGGGGAAAAGGTGGCGTCCAGGGGGATGTAGCCGATGGGCTGGTCTTCTTCTTTGTTGGCTTCCGCCGGGACGAAGCCCTTGCCTGACTTCACCGTCATTTCCAGCTCCAGAACGCCGTCGGCGGCCAGGGTGGCGATGTGATGCTCGGGGTTGAGGATCTCCACCATGCCGTCCGTTTGGATATTACCAGCCTTGACCTCTCCGGCTCCGGTGGCTTCCAGGTGAATAATCCTCATGCCGTCGGAGACCATCTTGAGGCGCACCTGCTTCAGATTCAAGAGGATCTCGGTGACATCTTCCAGAACCCCGGGGATGGCCGAAAATTCGTGAAACACGTCCTTGATGCGGACCGCGGTGATGGCCGACCCCCTGAGGGATGAGAGCAAAACCCGGCGCAGGGCGTTCCCCAGGGTGGTGCCGAAGCCGCGCTCCAGGGGCTCGCAGGTGAACTTGCCGTAAAACCGGCTGTGGGTTTCGCTATCGACTTCCAGCCTTTTGGGCTTGATTAACTCGGTCCAGTTTTTGTGGATCATGGCTCCTCGGGAACTGCTTTGGTCTTAAGGCCCAGGAGTGAATACCCGGTTGACCGGCGTCTGTCCGACCCCAGGCCACCACCCCGGCCTAGAGAATCATGAAACTATTTGGAATAAAGCTCCACGATGAGGTGCTCCTGGATGGGCATGGTGATTTCTTCCCGTTCCGGAAAGGTGACTACCCGGCCCCGGGCCTCCTCCTTGTTGAACTCCAGCCAGGAAGGGGTGCCGCGGCGGGCCACCGCCTCCATGGCGTCCAGCACGATGGGGAGCTTGCGCCCCTTTTCCGTGGCCTGAATGACATCTCCCGTCCTCACCAGGAACGAGGGGAGATTCACCTTGACGCCGTTGACCATGATGAGATTATGGCGCACCAGCTGCCGGGCCTGGGACCGGGAGTTGGCGAACCCCAACCGGTACACGATATTGTCCAGACGCCGCTCCAACAAGACCAACAGGTTAGTCCCGGTAACCCCCTTCTGCCGTTCGGCTTTTTCGAAATACCCGCGGAACTGTTTTTCCAACACCCCGTAAATGCGTTTCACCTTCTGTTTTTCCCGGAGCTGGGTGCCGTAGTCGGACAGCTTGGACCGCCGCTGGCCGTGCTGCCCCGGGGGATAATGGCGCCGCTCGATGGCGCATTTGTCCGTGTAGCAGCGGTCGCCCTTGAGGTAAAGCTGCATTCCCTCCCGGCGGCAAAGCCGGCAAGACGCTTCCAGATATCTGGCCAAAATCAATCTCCTTCTACTTATACCCTGCGCCGCTTGGGCGGCCGGCAGCCGTTGTGGGGGATGGGGCTCACGTCCCGGATCAGGTTGACGCTGAGGCCCGCGGCCTGGAGGGCCCGGAGGGCCGCCTCCCGGCCGGCGCCGGGGCCCCGGACCAGGACATCCACGGTGCGCACGCCGTGTTCCATGGCTTTCTTGGCCGCGTCCTGGGCCGCCAACTGGGCCGCAAAGGGGGTGCCCTTCCGGGACCCCTTGAAACCCTGCACCCCGGCGGAAGACCAGGACACCACGTTGCCCACCGGATCGGTGATGGTCACCAGGGTATTGTTGAAAGTGGCCTTGATATGGGCCACCCCCACGGGAATATTTTTCCGTTCCTTTTTCTTCTTGGTGCGTATCTGTTTGGCCATCGCTTCTCCTTACGCCCCCTTAGGCCTTCTTCCGTTTGCCCACCACGCTGCGCCGCGGTCCTTTGCGGGTGCGGGCGTTGGTGTGGGTGCGCTGTCCCCGGACCGGCAGGCCTCGCCGGTGCCTCAACCCCCGGTAGCAGCCCAGGTCCATCAGGCGTTTGATGTTCATGGAGACTTCCCGCCGGAGGTCCCCTTCCACCTTGCAGGTCTGGTCGATGGCCTGGCGGATGCTGGTGATTTCCGCATCAGTCAGGTTCGCGGTCTTGGTGCCGGGGTCCACCCCGGCCTCCTTGAGCACCCGAGAGGCGGTGGTGCGGCCGATACCGAAAATATAAGTAAGGGCGATCTCTATTCTCTTGTTACGGGGTAAATCAATCCCGGCAATCCTGGCCAACTGACTCCCTCCCTCTTAGCCCTGGCGCTGCTTGTGCTTGGGGTTTTCGCAGATGATCCGGACCACCCGCTTGCGGCGGATGATCTTGCACTTGGCGCACATCTTCTTTACCGACGGCCTGACTTTCATGGCGTTTTCCCTATCTGACGCGATAGACGATGCGGCCCCGGGTCAGGTCGTAGGGCGACAACTCCACGATCACCTTGTCCCCCGGCAGGATCTTGATGTAATGCATCCGCATCTTCCCGGAAATGTGGGCCAACACCCGGTGGCCGTTGGGCAGCTCCACCCGGAACATGGCGTTGGGCAGCGGCTCCACTACCGTGCCTTCCACTTCGATGGCGTCTTCTTTGGGCATCTACCGCGTCTTATCAGTTATTTCAAGAGGTTACTTTATAATATGCCACACCCTGTAAAAAATCAAGTTGTGCCGGCCATGGGCTCTGCTGCCCGCCCCTACAACCGGCTCAAGATCAACACCCCGTTTTCCGTCAGGGCCACGGTGTGCTCGAAGTGGGCCGCCAGCGACCCGTCCTGGGTGACCGCGGTCCAGCCGTCATTAAGGATCTTCACCTTCCAGGCCCCGGCGGAAGTCATGGGCTCGATGGCCAGGGTCATGCCGGCCTGCAACACCGCCCCCCGCCCCGGCGGGCCGTAGTTGGGAATCTGGGGGTCTTCGTGGAGGCTCCGGCCGATGCCGTGGCCCACGAACTCCCGGATCACCGAAAATCCCGCTCCCTCCACCACGGTCTGCACCGCGTGGGAGATATCGGTGAGGTGGCCTCCCACCCTGAATTTTTCAATACCCGCGTAAAGAGACTTCTCGGTGGCCTCCAGCAAGGCCCGGGCCCGGGGCTCGATTTCCCCCACCGGCACGGTGACGGCCGCATCGCCATAATAGCCGTCGTATTTCACGCCGAAGTCCAGGCTCACCAGGTCCCCGGCTTTGAGCTTCCGGGGTCCGGGGATGCCGTGGACGATCTCTTCATTCACCGAGATGCAAATGGAGCGGGGGTAGCCCCGGTAGCCTTTAAAAGCCGGCTCCACCCGGTGGCGGCGGCACATTTCCTCCGCCAACTCATCCAATTCCCGGGTTTCCACCCCGGGGCGGACCCGCTCTTTAATCCCCTCCAGGATTTCGGCCACGATGCGGTTGGCCGCCTCCATCCTGGCGATTTCCTGGGGGGATTTCAACAGTATCATAAATCGGCGTTGGCCTTACGCCCTCCCCGGCTCACTTCTCGGCACAGATATCACAGCCGCTGATGGGGGCTGACCGGGGATGACTCAAGATGGTGACAATCTTATTGAAGATGTCATCGATGCTGCCCACGCCGGCAATGGGCCGCACCAGGCCCTTCTTGGTGTAATAATCGATGAGGGGCTTGGTGGCCTGGTTGTAAGTGGCCAGGCGCGAGCGCACCGTGGTTTCGTTGTCGTCATCCCGCTGATACAGTTCGCCGCCGCATTTGTCGCACACCCCTTCCTTCTTGGGCGGGGTGAACTTGATATGGTACATCTGGCCGCAAGCGGCGTTTTTGCAGGTGCGCCGCCCGGTAAGCCGGGTCACCAGCGCTTCTTCGTCCACGTCGATGCTGACGACGTGATCGATCTTGGTGCCCAAGCCCTCCAGCACCTTGTCCAGGGCCTCGGCCTGGGGCACGGTGCGGGGAAAGCCGTCCAGGATGAAGCCCTTCTTGCAGTCCGGCTGGGCTAGGCGGTCTTTAATGATGCCGATGACCACTTCGTCGGGCACCAGTTTGCCGGCATCCATGTATTCCTTGGCCTTGCGGCCCATTTCGGTCCCTTCCTTCACCGCGGCCCGAAGGATGTCACCGGTGGAGATCTGAGGGATCTGGAATTTGTCGATGAGCTTCTTGGCCTGGGTGCCTTTGCCCGCGCCCGGGCCACCCAACAGGATCAGGTTCATACTTTCCTCCTCTATCAGCGCCGTACCCGGCTCATGCGTTTTTTCATGAAACCCTCGTAATGGCGGGTGAGCAAGTGGGACTCGATCTGGCTCATGGTGTCCATGGCCACGCCCACCACGATCAGCAGGGCTGTACCACCAAAGTAAAAAGGCACGTTGAACTTGCGGATCAACAGGGAGGGCAGCACGCAAACCGCCGAAACGTACAGGGCGCCCCCCAGGGTAATGCGAGTGAGTATCCGGTCGATGTATTCGGAAGTGGGCTTGCCGGGCCTCAGCCCCGGCACGTAGCCGCCCCATTTTTTCAAATTGTCGGCCACATCCACCGGATTGAAGGTCACCGCAGTGTAAAAGTAACAGAAGAAGATGATCAACCCCACGTACAGCAGATCATGGCCCCAGCCGCCCGGGGAGATGGACTCCGCCGCCCACTTGACCCATTCGTTCTGAACGAAGCCCGCGATGGTGGCCGGGAACATCAGGAGCGAAGAGGCAAAAATGGGCGGGATGACCCCCGCGGTGTTCACTTTCAGCGGCAGGTGGGTGGATTGCCCGCCGTACATGCGCCGGCCCACCACCCGGCGGGCGTACTGCACCTGGATGCGGCGCTGGCCCCGCTCCACAAAGACGATGACGCCCACCACCACTACCATGGCGATGACCAGCAGGACCATGAGCAACGGGTAGATTTCCCCGGTCTGCATGAGTTCGAAGGTCTTGATGATGGCCGAGGGCAGCCTCGCCACGATACCCGCAAAGATGATCAGCGAGATGCCGTTGCCGATGCCCCGCTCGGTGATCATCTCGCCCAGCCACATGATGAAGGCGGTTCCCGAAGTCAGGGTCAGCACCGTCATCAGGCGAAAGGCCCAACCGGGGTGGAGCACCACCGGCATGGACCCGCCGCCGCCGGTCATGGACTCCAGGCCCACCGCAATCCCCAAACCCTGGATAGCCGAGATGACCACGGTGCCATAGCGGGTGTACTGCTTGATCTTCTTTTGCCCGGCCTCCCCTTCCTTGTAGAGCTTCTCCAGGGCCGGAATGACCACCTTGAGGAGCTCGATGATAATGGCCGCGCTGATATAAGGCATAATGCCCAGGGCAAAGACGCTGAGCCTCTCCAGGGCGCCCCCGGAGAACATGTCGAAAAGCCCGAAAATGGTGCCCCGCTGGCGCGCGAAAAAGGCCATGAGGGCATCCGGGTCAATCCCCGGGGTGGGAATCTGGCAGCCCAGGCGGTAAACCGCCAGCATCATCAGGGTGAAGAGGATGCGCTTCTTCAGCTCGGGAATCTTGGCGATGCTGGAAAAGGCGGACACTAATTAAGCTCCCTGTTGGCCAAGCATATTTTCCAGATTAATAATGAAATATGGCCTGTCACCAGTAATCAGTGAACAGTAATCGGTAAAAAGAATCTCGTTTCTGATCACTATCGCTGATTACTGATTACTGATCATTGTATTAAACGACTTCCACCTTCCCGCCGGCGGCCTCGATGCGGCTTTTGGCCTGCCCGCTGGCGGCCTGCACCTTCACCGTCAGGGGCACGGTCACCTCCCCCTGGGCCAGGAGCTTGACCCGCTGGGTCTTTTGCTTGATGAGGCCAGCCTCTTTCAGAGCCGCCGCGTCAACTACGCTGTCCGGAGCGAAGCGGTTCAGGTCCCGGAGGTTGACGATGGCCCAGGGCCGGCGGAAAATATTGGTAAAGCCCCGCTTGGGAATGCGGCGGGTCAGGGGCATCTGGCCGCCTTCAAACCCCGGCTTGGTGCCGCCCCCGGCCCGGGAATTCTGGCCCTTGGCGCCCCGGCCCGCGGTCTTGCCCCAACCCGAGCCCGGGCCCCGGCCCACTCGTTTCTTCTTGTGTTTGGACCCCGGCGCGGGCTTAAGTTCATCCAGTCGCATCGCTCATTCTCCTTCCGGAACTTGCCGCACCTCGACCAGGTGGCTCACCTGGCGCACCATCCCGGCAACGGCCGGGGTCTCCTGGTGGCGCACCGTCTTGTTCAGGCGGGTCAGACCCAGGGTTTTCAGGGTGACCCGGTGCTGCGGCGGCCGACCGATGGGACTCTTTTTCAAGGTTATCTCGAGTATCATGAATAATCCTTCATCTTTGCGCCTTGGCGTCTTCGCGGGAGACCATAGACATCACGCAAAGGCGCCAAGAACACAACAAGAACACAATTTTATCCCACCATCTCCGCCAGGGGCCGGTTGCGCCGGCTGGCCACCTCTTCCGGCGCGGCCAGTTGCATGAGGGCCTCCATGGTGGCCTTCACCGCGTTGTGGGGGTTGTGGGAACCCAGGCACTTGGTGAGCACGTTCTTGATGCCCGCCACTTCCACCACGGCCCTCACCGGCCCGCCGGCGATGACCCCGGTGCCCTCGGAAGCGGGCTTGAGCAACACCTTGCCGGAGCCGAACTCGCCCACCACCGCGTAAGGAATGGTGTTGTTGAGCAGCGGCACCTGGATCATGGATTTTTTGGCCTGTTCCACGGCCTTGCGGATGGCCTCCGGCACTTCGTGGGCCTTGCCCAGCCCCGCGCCCACCCTGCCCTGGCCGTCGCCCACCACCACGATGGCGCTGAAGCGGAAACGGCGGCCGCCTTTCACCACCTTGGCGACCCTGGCGATGCTCACTACCTTGTCAGTTAATTCCGGTGCCTCTGGCTCAAACAATGTTCGTCTCCCTTAAAATTCCAGGCCGTGTTCCCGGCAGCCGTCGGCCACGGCCTTCACCCGGCCGTGGTACAAGAAACCGTTGCGGTCGAAGACCACTTGTACGATGCCCTTTTCCCTGGCCTTGGCGGCCAGGAGCTTGCCCACTTCCTTGGCGGCGTCGGCCTTTTTCAGGCCGCCCAGCTTCTCTTTGATCTCGCTGCTCAGGGTGGAGGCCGCCGCCACGGTGCGGCCCAGGCTGTCATCGATGATTTGGGCGTAAATGTGCCTGGCGCTGCGGAAGACCGAAAGCCGGGGGCGCTCGGGGCTCCCGCCGATCTTCTTGCGAATCCGTTGCTTGCGTTTCAGGCGCGCCGCCTCTCTGCGGTTCATCTTAAAATCTCCTTTAGCGGCCGCCGGCCTTGCCGACCTTGCGCCGGATCACTTCCCCGGCCAACTTGATGCCCTTGCCCTTGTATGGGTCAGGGGGCCTGAGCTGCCGGATGACCGCCACGGTCTGCCCCAACTGTTCCTTGTCGGCCCCCTTCAGCTCAATGCGGTTGGCCTTCTCCACCGTGGCGGTGATCCCCTTGGGCAGGGGGAACTCCACCGGCACGGAATAGCCCACGTTGAACACCAGGGTGTCGCCTTTGCTCTCCACCTTGTAGCCGGTGCCCACCAGCTCCAGCACCCGGGTAAACCCTTCGCTGGCCCCGGTGACCATGTTGGCTGCCAGAGTCCGGGCCAGACCCCAATAAGAGCGGGTCAGGCGGCTGTCGTCCACGGGCTCCATCCGAATGTCCGCACTCCCGATGTTGATGTTCACCCGGGGCGGCATGAGCTGCTCCAGGGAGCCCAGGGGTCCGGTGACCTTCAGCTTGCCCTCTTCCAGCTTAACCTTCACCCCTTTGGGCAGAGGTACGGGCTTCTTGCCGATGCGGCTCATAGTCTCACCCTTACCAGATTTCGCACAGCACTTCGCCGCCCACGTTGAGCTTGCGGGCCTGCCGGTCGGTGATCACCCCCTGGGAAGTGGAAATCACCGCCACCCCCAGGCCGCCCTGGACCTTGGGGAGTTCGCCGCTGCCGGCGTACACCCGGCGTCCGGGCTTGCTCACCCGGCGCAAGCCCTGAATGAGAGGCTGCTGCTGTTCGTTGTATTTCACATAGACCCGGAGGATACCCTGGCGGTTGTCCTTGATCACCTTGTAGTTCTTGATGAACCCCTCTTCCTTGAGGATGCGGGCCAGGCTGATCTTCATGCGGGAAGCCGGGATATCCACCTTGTCAAACCGGGCGTGGCCGGCGTTGCGGATCCGGGTCAACATATCGGCGATGGGATCGGTCATGCTCATATCTGGCCTACCAGCTTGCCTTGATCACCCCGGGGATTTCTCCCTTGAGGGCCATGTTGCGGAAGCAGATGCGGCAGATGCCGAAGCGCCGCAAAAAAGCCCGGGGCCGCCCGCACAAGGGGCAGCGGTTATACTTCTGCACCCCGAATTTCGTGTCGCGCTTTGCCTTGGCTATCAACGATTTTTTGGCCATTCTCTACTCCGTAGGGGCGGGGTTCGCCGCTACCGCAATTATCTCCTGAAAGGTAATCCCAACAGATTCAACAGGTACTTGCCCTCCTCATCCGTGGGGGCGCTGGTGACGATGGTGATGTTCATCCCCTTGACCTTGTCGATCTTGTCGTAGTCAATTTCCGGGAAAATGATCTGCTCCCGGATGCCCAGGGTGTAGTTGCCCCGGCCGTCGAAGGCCCGCTCGGAGACCCCCCGGAAGTCCCGCACCCGGGGCAGCACCACGTTCACCAGTTTGTCAAAAAAATCGTACATCCGGTCCCGGCGCAGGGTCACCATGCAGCCGATGGGCATGCCTTCCCGGAGCTTGAAGGCCGCGATGGACTTCTTGGCCCGGGTCACCACCGCCTTCTGGCCGGTGATGCCGGCCAGCTCCCGGGCCGCGGACTCCAGCAGCTTGATGTTCTGGATGGCCTCCCCCAGGCCCAGGTTGATGACGATCTTTTCCAGCTTCGGCACCTGCATGGAGCTCTTGTAACGGAATTCCTGCATCATGCGGGGCACGCACTCGGAGCGGTAGAATTCCAGCAGCCGCGGCTTGGCCCGGGGAGCGGACGGCGCCTTGGGGGCCGCGGCCTTGGGCTCGGCGGCCTTGGCCGCGCCTTCGGCCTTGGGGCCGGCTTCCTTGGCCGCAGCTTTAGCTTTGGGTTTTTCCGGTTTCTTCTCAGCCATCAATCAATTCCTTGCATTTCAGGCAGACCCTGACTTTTTTCCCTTCCCCGGTGGTGGTCAGGCGAAAACGGGTGGCGGTGGCGCATTTGGGACAGATAAGCTTCACCTTGGAGACGTAAATCGGGGCCTCTTTCTCCACGATGCCGCCCTGTCCGGTGGTGGGGCTGGGTCGGGTGTGGCGCTTGATCATGTTGACCTTTTCCACCAGCACCTGGTTTTTTTCCCGAAAGACCTTCAGCACCTTGCCGGTCTTGCCCTGCTCCTTGCCGGTCATGACCTCCACCAGGTCGTTTTTCTTCAATCTGATTCTGACGGGCTCCGGTTTCTTTGCCTTGGCCATCTTACAGGACCTCCGGGGCCAGAGAGATGATCTTCATGAACCGCTTGGCCCTAAGCTCCCGGGCCACGGGCCCGAAGATGCGGGTGCCGATGGGGTCGCCCGCGGGGTTGATGAGCACCGCGGAGTTGTCGTCGAACTTGATATAAGAGCCGTCGGGGCGCCGGGTTTCCTTGACGGTGCGCACCACCACGGCCCGCATCACGTCGCCCTTTTTCACCTTGGCGTGGGGCAGGGCCTCTTTCACCGCCACGATGACCACGTCCCCCACCCGGGCGTAGCGCCTCCTGGTGCCGCCCAGGACCCGGATGCAGGAGACCTTTTTGGCGCCGGAGTTGTCGGCCACGGTCATTTGAGTATGAACTTGAATCATGACGATATCCTCAGGCGGCCTTAACTATTGCGCCTTCTCCAGGATCTCCTTGACCCGCCAGTTTTTGTCCCGGCTCAACGGCCGGGTCTCTTCCAGAAGGACCTTGTCGCCCACCTGGCAGGCGTTCTTGGCGTCGTGGGCCTTGATCTTGGCCCGGCGCCGGATGATCTTGTGATACAGGGGGTGGGCCACCAACCGTTTGACTTCCACCACCACGGTCTTGTCCATCTTGTCGCTGACCACGACCCCCACCTGGGTTTTGCGCACGCCGCGTCGCCTTTCCATATGAGTCCCGACCCTTCCGGGTTATTGTTCCCCGGCCTTGGACTTAAGCACCGTCTTGATCCGGGCCAGGTCTTTGCGCACCTGCCCCAGCCGGGCGGTGTTGTCCAGCTGCTGCCGGCTGTGTTGAAAATTGAGGTTGAAGAGCTCCTCGGCCACCTCTTTCAGCTTGGCCTCCAGCTCCTCCATGGTCAAGTCTCTGAGGTCCGCGGCCTTCATGACCCGGCCTCCCCGGCCTCTCCGGCCTCCGCCTCGGCAGCCTCAGCCGCGGCAACCGGCTCCGGCTCCATTATGACCTTGGCCCACCTCGACTCGGACAACGGCTTGATATCGGCCCGCTGCACAAACTTGGTGGGCACCGGCAGCTTGTGGGCCGCCAGGCGCATGGCTTCCCGGGCCACCTCCGGCTCCACCCCGGCCATCTCGTAGAGGATGAGGCCGGGCCTGACGATGGCCACCCAGCCCTCGGGGCTGCCCTTGCCTTTGCCCATGCGGGTTTCCGCCGGCTTCTTGGTGAAGGGCTTGTCCGGGAAGACCCGGATCCAGACCTTGCCGCCCCGCTTGACGTGGCGGGTGATGGCGATTCGGGCCGCCTCGATCTGCTGGGCCGTGATCTTGCCGCACTCCACGGCCTGGAGGCCGTAGTCGCCGAAGGCGATGAAGTTGCCCCGGGTGGCCTCCCCTCTCATCCGGCCCTTCTGCTGTTTGCGGTATTTAACCCTTTTTGGACTAAGCATTTCTTAATTCCTTAAATCAGTCAGCAGGAAATTAACGCGCAAGCCTATTTGCTCATCGCTAATTGCTATCTGCTAAAAACTCATGCGCTCTTCGGCCCCCAGGACCTCGCCGTGGAAAATCCAGGTCTTCACCCCGATGACCCCGTAAGTCGTCATGGCCTCGGCAAAGCCGTAATCAATGAAGGCCCGCAGGGTGTGCAGCGGCACCCGCCCTTCCCGGTACCATTCCTGCCGGGCGATTTCCGCGCCGGCCAACCGGCCCTTGCAGCGGATCTTGACCCCCTTGGCCCCGAACTTCAGGGCTTGGCCCACCGCCTTTTTCATGGCCCGCCGGAAGGAGACCCGGCGCTCCAGCTGCTGGGCGATGTTTTCCGCCACCAGCTGGGCGTTGATTTCGGGCTTGCGCACCTCGTGGACGTCGATGACCAGTTCCCGGCCCACCACTTTTTCCAGCCGGCGCCTGAGGTCCTCGATCTTTTTGCCCTTCTGGCCGATCACCATGCCCGGCCGGGAGGTGTGGATCCGGATGGTCAGCTTGTTGGCGGCCCGCTTGATGTCCAGGCCGGCGATGCCGGAACCTTTAAGTTCCCGGTCCTGCTTGAGGAAATCCCTGATCTTGCGGTCTTCCAGGACCAGGGAGGCGTAATCCTTGCGCGCAAACCATACGGAGTCCCACTTGCGGTAGCTTCCCAGACGGAAACCAATGGGGTGAACTTTCTGGCCCAAACCAGCCTCCTTGTATCAGTTCCCAGTAGTCAGTTGTCAGTTGCCAGTATTTGACTGGCAAATACCAAACCAGCGACTGACTAATGGTTCAACTACCTTTTGTCCTTTTATTTTTCCGTCACAGTGCCCGGCGATGGCTTGCCAGTACTTAGGTTGCAATTTTAAAAAAGCTCTGGCTACTGGCTACTTCTTCGCGGGCCCTTCGTCCAGGACCACGGTTATATGGCTGCTCCGTTTCAGGATGCGGTTCACCCGGCCCATGGCCCGGGCCTGAAACCTTTTCAGGCTGGGGCCGCCGTCCACACAGACGCTCTTGACAAATAAGGTGTCCACGTCCACCTGGGGGCGCTGCTCGGCATTGGCCACCGCGGACATCACCACCTTGCGCAGCAGCCGGGCCCCCCGCTGGGGCATGAACCGGAGCAGGGCCAGGGCGTCTTCCACCTTCTTTCCCGGCAGGGTCCGGGCCACCAGCCTAAGCTTGAGGGGGGAGATGCGCAGATATTTGGCGCGAGCCTTGATTTCCATGGCTATTTCTTCCCCACCTTGGTCTTGCGGTCACCGGCATGGCCCCCGAACTGGCGGGTGGGGGAAAACTCTCCCAGCTTGTGCCCCACCATGTTTTCCGTGATGTACACGGGGATAAATTTCTTGCCGTTATGGACCGCCAGGGTTAACCCGATAAAATCCGGGGTGATGGTGGACCGCCGGGACCAGGTCTTGATGACCCGCCGGTCCTGGCTCTCCCGGGCCTTGTCAATCTTGGCCTGGAGGCTCTCCTGCACGTAAGGTCCTTTCTTCAGTGAACGGGCCACGGTAACTCCTCTACTTCTTGGACCGATGCTTGACGATGTAACGGTCGCTTTCCTTGGGCTTGCGGGTCTTGTACCCCTTGGTGGGCTTGCCCCAGGGGGTGCAGGGGTGCCTGCCCCCGGAACTCTTGCCTTCGCCGCCGCCCATGGGGTGGTCCACCGGGTTCATGGCCACGCCCCGCACATGGGGCCTTTTGCCAAACCAGCGCTTGCGTCCGGCCTTGCCCAGGGAGATGTTTTCCTGCTCCACGTTGCTCAGCTGGCCGATGGTGGCCCGGCACTCCACCGGCACCATGCGCACTTCGCCGGAGGGCAGCTTCAGGTGGGCGTGTTTCCCTTCCTTGGCCATGAGCTGGGCATAAGCGCCCGCGGCCCGGGCCAACTGACCGCCCTTACCCGGCTTGAGCTCCACGTTGTGCACCAGGGTGCCCGCGGGAATTTGCCGCAACGGCAGGGAATTTCCCGGCTTGATGTCGGCCTCGGAGCTGGAGATCACCTGGTCGCCCACATTCAGGTCCACGGGGGCCAGAATGTAGCGCTTCTCGCCGTCCGCATAGTGCAGGAGCGCTATGCGCACCGTGCGGTTGGGGTCGTACTCGATGCTCGCCACCTTGGCCGGCACTTCCAGCTTGTTGCGCTTGAAATCGATGAGGCGGTACCGGCGTTTGTGCCCCCCGCCCCGGTGGCGGCAGGTGACCCGGCCGGCGTTATTCCGCCCCCCGGACTTCTTCAAGGTTCTGACCAGACTCTTCTCCGGCTCGGTGCGGGTGAGTTCGGCAAAATCCGAGGCGGTTTGGAACCGCCTCCCGGCTGAAGTCGGCTTCCTTGAAATCAGAGCCATTTCAAACAGTTCCTTTTAATATTTAACAACTCTTCTTAATTTTTTTTGCCTGTCAGCTTCCAGCAATCAGCAGTTAGCAATTAGGAAAAAATTTTACAGCTTCCTGCTGATAGCTAATTGCTGATTTCTCTTACATTCCTTCCATGCCCGGGATCTTCTCCCCCGGCGCCAGGGTCACGATGGCCTTCTTCCAGTCGGGCCGCACCCCCTGGGTCCGTCCCAGGCGCTTCTTTTTCCCCTTCAGATGAATGGTGTTCACCCCCAAAACCTTCACCTTGAAGAGCTCCTCGACGGCCTTGCGGATCTCGATTTTATTGGCCTTCACGTCCACCCGGAAGGTCACCTTGTTGGCGACCTCCTTCAAGGCGTGGGTCTTTTCCGTGATGATGGGCCCCTTGATGAGGTGATGATAAGCCTTCATTTGGCCAACCTCGCTGCAATGGCGGGAAGCGCCGGCGAAAACAGCACCAGGTGCGTGTGCTTGAGGATGTCATAGACGTTGAGGCCTTCCGGCTGCATCACCTGGACATGGGGCACGTTTCGGGCGGACAGCGTCAGGGCCCGGTTTTCCTCCGGGGTAATAAAGAGGGCCTTGGTGAGCTCAAAGGTCCGCAGCACTTCCACAAAATCCCTGGTCTTGGGGGCGGTGTGAGGATAGCCCTCCAATATCAGCAGATGGCCGTTGGCCAGCTTGCTGCTCAGGGCCATCTTCAGGGCCAGGCGGCGCACCTTCTTGGGGAGCGTATAGGCGTAGCTCCGGGGCTTGGGTCCGAAGATGACCCCGCCCCCCCGCCACAGGGGCGACCGGTTGCTGCCCGCCCGGGCCCGGCCGGTGCCCTTCTGCCGCCAGGGTTTGTGGCCCCCGCCGGAGACTTCTCCCCGGCTCTTGGTGGAAGCGGTGCCAGCCCGGCGGCAAGCCCGCTGCCAGGTCACCACTTCATGGAGCAGATCGCTCCGCACTTCCACCCCGAAGATGTCCTCCTGGAGCTCCAGTTCCCCCACTTTTTCCTTCCGGATATTAAAAATGTCCACCGTCGGCATGGCCTCACCCGACCTTCTGGATGAGCACCAGGCCCTGCCGGGGGCCGGGAATGGCCCCTTTCACCACCAGCAGGTTTTCTTCGGGGCGCACATCCACTACTTCCAGATTCTTGATGGTGACCCGGGCGTTCCCCATGTGGCCCGGCAGTTTTTTCCCTTTGAGCACCCGGGAGGGATAGGCGCTGGCGCCAATGGAACCCGGAGCCCGGTGGTTCATGGAGCCATGGGTCATGGGGCCCCGGTGGAAGTTCCAGCGCTTCACCGTGCCGGTAAAACCCCGGCCCTTGCTGGTACCGATGACGTCCACCTTCTCCCCGATGGCGAATTGCTCCACGGTGATTTCCTGGCCCTCTTCGAAGCCCTGGGCATCCGCCAGGCGCAACTCCTTGAGATGCTTGAACCCGCTTTTGGACCCGCACTTTTCGAAATGGCCCTGTTCGGGCTTGCTGAACTTACCCAAGGGGCGCCGCTCAAAGCCCAGTTGCAGGGCTTCGTAGCCGTCCCTGGAGCTGGTCTTCTTCTGCACCACAAAGCAGGGGCCGGCTTCGATGACCGTGACCGGCACCGCCAGGCCGTCGGTATCGAAGATCCTGGTCATGCCCAATTTTTTGCCGATAATCGCGCCAGGCATTTTATTCTCCGGTTATCAGTTGCCGGTTGCCAGTAAGCGGTTGCCAGGTTTGTCATTACAAAATTGCTGGCCACTGACTGCTGGCTACTGGCTACTGCTCTTAGACTTTGATCTCCACATCCACACCGGCTGCCAGATCCAGCTTGCTGATGGCGTCCATGGTCTGCTGGGTCGGCTCCAGGATATCCAGCAGGCGCTTGTAGGTGCGCATCTCGAACTGCTCCCGGGACTTCTTGTCGATGTGGGGCGAGCGCAGCACCGTGTACCGGTTAATCTCCGTGGGCAGCGGTATCGGGCCCGCCACCCGGGCGCCGGTGGAGCGCGCCGTCTCCACGATCTCCAGCACCGATTTGTCCAGCAGCTTGTAGTCGTAAGACCGCAGCCTGATGCGGATCTTGGGTGTGATCATCGAGTTATCCTTATTCCAGAATCTGGCTCACCACGCCGGCGCCCACGGTGCGGCCGCCTTCCCGGATGGCGAAGCGCAGTCCCTCTTCCAGGGCCACCGGCGAGATCAGCGTCACTTCCATG
>Ga0315268_10002164_pt1 | contig 22389 bp, 22 predicted proteins | sample C1_top_MG_FD_204535 | JGI IMG/M metagenome (GOLD analysis project Ga0315268, IMG submission 204535) | Sediment microbial communities from Yellowstone Lake, YNP, Wyoming, USA - C1_top | ecosystem: Environmental > Aquatic > Freshwater > Lake > Sediment | place: USA: Wyoming | collected 2017-08-01 | reverse complement strand
CACGCGTTGGGCTATGGCAAATACGCGGACAATCTGGTTCACTTCGCCTACAATCTGGTCACGCTTCCAAGCTACAAGATGAGCAGCCGAAGAGGGCATTACATCATGTTTGACGAGGTCATGGACGAAGCGGTTAAACGGGCTTACGAAGAGGTTTCGAAGCGATCTCCGCAGCTGTCAGAAGAGGAAAAACAGAAGATAGCTGACTTCGTGGGCATCGGTGCCGTGCGGTATGCTTTGGTTGAGGTTGACACTTCAAAGCCCGTAGTGTTCACTTGGGACAGAGTGCTGAACTTTGAAAAAAACAGTGCGCCTTACATTCAGTACACACACGCAAGAGCCTGCAGCATTCTGCGAAAGGCAGAAAAGAAACCCGCAAAACCCGCCTACGAACTTTTAAGCGAAAGACTGGAGCACGAAATGCTCTTGACTCTCTCAAGTTTTCCAGACACGTTCGTTGAAGCCGCAGAGTACTTGAAACCCAATCTGATCGCTGATTTTGCAAACGGCTTGGCAGACAAGTTCAACACGTTCTACAACGCTTTTCCAGTGCTGAAGGCTGAGCCGGAAGGGTTGAGCAGTGCAAGGCTTGCATTGACTGATGCTGTGCGCATAGCGTTGCGGAATGCTTTGAACTTGATCGGCATACTGGCCCCGGAAAGAATGTGACTGGCAAAATCGCTTTCTTTGATGGGTTATCAAAAATCTCTTATACTGCACCATTAATCTAATGCGAGAGGTTACTAACATGGCAAGCTCATATTTCAGGAAAAAGGTTGCAGCCATAGACGTTAAGGAAAAGAGTGTTTCCCAGCTCTTGACTGACATGAGCAGAACTGCTTATCAGGGCAGAAAGTTGGGTGAGGCTGTTGACGTTTGGGAGGCAATGTTGAAGGAGAAAGAGCTGACAATCATCATGGGTTTTTCGGGTTCGATGAGCACGGCTGGACAGTGGAAAATTATTAACTGGCTGATTGTGAATCGCTTTATTGACGTGTTGGTTTCGACAGGCGCAAACATTTCCGAGGACATTGTTGACGCGATGGGGTTAGGCTATTGGCAGGGCACGCATTATGCTGATGATGAGGAGCTTTTGAAGGCGGACGTGAACAGGTATTATGATGTTTACGGCAAGGAAACTGACTACCGCGAAATGGAATTGCTCATGGCTGAGGGGCTTATGACAGTGAAGAAGAATTACCCGTATACTTCTGCAGAGTTTCTCCATTTGTTCGGCAAATACTTGAACAAGAAGGGCGTCAAAAGCATAGTTGCCACCGCAGCAGCTCACAATGTGCCCGTGTTCTGTCCTGCTATAACGGACAGCGCCTACGGCGAGGCCTTTCTCATGGCAAAGAATCAGGGGCATCAGATCGTGTTGGATCAAGTGAAGGAATTTGACCAGTTTGTGGGCATAGGCGAGAAGACGAAAGAGGTCGGCGTCATCTACATCGGCGGCGGAGTGCCCAAAGATTTCACGCAGCTGTTGGCAATTTCTGTTTCACCGAAGACTATGGACGAAGGTGTTCCCGGCAGAAAAGGTCATCTTCGCAAAGGCCTGAAGGAGTATTACTATCCGCATCGATACGCGATTCAGATCACCACGGATTCGCCGCAGTGGGGAGGCTTGTCAGGCTGCACGTTGGAAGAAGCTGTGAGCTGGGGCAAGATTGACATCGAAGGAAAAAGGGCTGTTTGCTACTGTGATGCGACGATTGCTTTGCCCTTGATAACGCATGCGTTGAATGAAAGAGTGAAGTTCAAGCGCAAAGCACCAGACTTATCATGGCTGTTCAAGGGAATAAGCTAAACTTTGCGCGTTTTGCTCAACAAGGCACTTACCATTATTGGCAGAATGAGTGAAGCGTCGCCTTCAATCATTATGCGTTTTGCTTTTTCACTTATCTTTCCCCATGAAACCGCTTCTCTGGGCCTGGCGCCAGACAGGCTGCCGTCCCATTCGTCAGCCGTGCTAATGTATATCGCATAGTCTAGTCCGTCTTTGAATTGGTTCCACCAGAGCGTGTGATGTTTCGATATGCCGCCACCAATCAGTAATGCGCCTGTTTTCTTTGCGGTGTAAATAATGTCGCTCAGTTGTCCAGAGTCCTTCAGTAAATTAAGCCTGAAATCGTGGTCCTGCGAGAACAGCCACGTTTGATAGCCCACTGCGCCGTCGGTTATGCCGGGCACGTAGACGGGCACGTTGTTTTTGGTTGCCCAGTAGAGGATGCTAGTTTCGTTGCAGATGCGTTTGCCGATTTCTTGGCAGAACTGGCTGGATGAGACTTCTTTGACGCCTTCCTTCCACAACGTTTGCAGTAATGCCTGCACTTTCTTTTCAATTATCACGCCGTAACTTTCATTGGGCACTAGGATGTTGCCCAAGCGGTTGATGTTTTCTTCGCGGAGCTTGGCGTCGTTCATGACGAATGAGCCTTTGTAGTATGGCTTCCAGCTTCTTGCTATGTCGTGGTCGATTGTTCCGCAGGTCGTGACAACGACGTCGATAAGCTTGCGTTTCACAAGCTCTTTTAACACGCCGCGGGTCCCTGTTGCCACGAGGTTGCCCGTGAAAGAGAGAAACTTTACACATTTCTTGTCTGTGATCATGCTTTCCAGGATTTTGACGCCCACAGCCAGTTTTCCTGCTGTGAACCCCCAAGCTTTTTCCATCTGCGCGACGAGATCGTCAACTGACATCTTTCCAGAGAAACTGTAGTCCTCAACTACATCTTTCAGCATCAGGATTTTCCTCCAACAGCCTCACAATAGGTTTGATAAACTATTTTCGCCGCGTCTTTGATGGCTTTCTTCTCTGAATCAGTCAGCTCCTCCCACAGGTCAGGGCTGAGCGACCTTGCAATTCTTGCGGGCACGGTAATGTATACTGGTTCAGGCGTGATTTTGAACATGCTTTGTCTGGAATAGCTTAGCACTTTGCCTGTGTTCAGCATGATTCCTCTGATTATTTCGATGAACGAGCCTGCCGGTCCGTAGCGTGTGCCGCCGAGGACGCTTATTATTTCTCTGCTGACTTCCTTCACGTAGTTTTCGCATTTTGCCGTGTCCAGCGTTTTTCCTGTTTTCCTCAAATAGTCGTCTATAGGCACTCCGTCGATTTTGACGGTGCTCCAAAGCGGCACTGCTGCGTCGCCATGTTCGCCGCCCACGTAGGCTTCAATCATGCCTGTTGGCACGTTTAGTTCTCGGCTTAGGATGGTGCGGAATCTGGAGGTTTCAAGGTTGGTGCCTGTTCCTATCACGCGTCTCTTGCCTTTTGCAGTATAGCAGGCTAGTGTTGCCATGGCGTCAACTGGATTCGTGATAACGAAATACCACGCCTTCGGGTTCTCGTCCACTGTGCCTTCCACAATTTCTTTAACGATTTTCGCGTTTTTCGTTGCCAAGTCTCTTCTGCTCATTTCCGGCGTTCTCGCAAAACCCGCGGCTATCACGATCAAGTCTGCGTCTGTCACGTCTTTGCAGTTTTCGTAAGCATTTATTTTGATGTCGAAACCGTGGCTAGCGATTGCGTGATAAAATTCTTCTTTAGCCATTTCAGCGACTTTCGGTGTTATGTCCACAAGTGAAAGTTCGGTTACGTATCTTTCGAAGATCAGGCTGAATGCTACTTCGCCGCCGACTCTGCCTGTGCCCACAACTGCGATGTGAACCATTTACGGCACTTCCTAAGGCAAATAACCTTTTGACTTTAATAAAATACTTGCGTGCAGATCAAACCGCTTTGAGGAAGCCTTGGGCTAGTCGACTAGGTATTCGATGATTTTTGCGTACAGATCTTTGTTCCTGCTGTCTTCGTAGCCTGCGTATATGCTGGGGTTGTCATTCACTTCAACCACCACGTAGTTGCCGTTGACTTCTTTGACGTCCACGCCGTACAAGCCGTTTCCAATCACCCTGCATGCTTTGAGGGCCACGTCTTTCAGTCCTGCGGGTATGTTTTCTCTTTTCAGCGAGAACGTTCTGCCCCACACGAAGGTAGGCTTGCCCCGACGTTTGCAGCCGTGTTTCCATCTGCCCTTGGGCATCATGTACTTGCACACGTAGAGGATTTGGTTGTTGAGAACGCCGACTCTCCAGTCGAAAGCCGTGGGCATGAACGTTTGAACAGCTAGCACATCGGATTTTCTGAAGAAGCGTTTGGCAACGTCGCGGAAGCTGGTTTCGCAGGCGACTTTTTCCACGTAGCGTGAGAAACTTGTGTACGGCGCTTTGACGACGATGGGTTTGCCGAAGGCTTCAAAAACTTCCAGCAACCGTTTGTGATGCAATTCTTCCTTGTTCAAGAAAAGCGTTGGAATGTGCGGCACGTCATTCTTCTTGAAGAGATCGTAGAGGTGGATTTTGTTTCCGCAGATCTGAATTGACTCAGGATCGTCAACCACTTTTTTGCCCAGTTCCCAAGCGGTTTTTGAGACCACGTAAGAGGTGAAGAGCGGGTCGGTTGTGGCTCTTATGAAGACGGCGTCGTATTTTGGAATTTCGCTAATGCCTTCTCTGAACATGAAGCTGAAAGCGTGTCCCATTCTTTCAGCTGTGCGTTGGAAGTTTTGAAGCGCCACGGCTTCTCTTTGGTCTGAAAAATTGTATTTCTCAACAAAACAGGCTATCTTAGCCAACCAAGTGTTCACCCACATTCGAAATGCGAGAAACCTCTGCTGAAATCATTTCCAAATCAGAAGGGAAAATCTCTTCCAACTTCAGAGGCTGAAGCCCGCACAAATAGGCCTCATTCCCCTCTCGCTGTACGTGCAACTTGCAGATTGGAAGTTTGAAAACTTCGTAAACCTTTTCCGAAATCTTGCCTACCTCACCGTCAAATTCGCATTTCCCAAAGATTGACTTGAACGATAGCATTTCGCCCTTCAGTGCTTGGGCGCAGACCGCGAACTTGTAGTTCATGCTTAGGCTTTTGACGGCTCTGTAAAGTGCGCTCCTGTTTTTTGCTGTTTTGTAGCCGTCGTAGCTGAATGGGTTGACTGCGAAGATGACGACTGGAAATTCGAGTTCGGCCATTATCTGTTTGACTGAACCTGTCATCAGGTAAGGCAGGGTTGGGATTCCGTTTTTGGAAGCTTTAAGAAGCAGAATGGGCGTTCTGCTGGCGTCGATTATGTTTTGGCTTGTGGGAATGACTTGGTTGCCTAGAACCTCGGCATGTGTGCTTACGTAGTAGCTTGTTTTCAAATAGCGGTAGTCGTTGTTGAGGTTGAGAGTAAAATCTTTGACGGTTGAGTTGAGGAACGCGTTCGGTTTCATTGCGTGCAAGTTTGTTGTTAGGTTGATGTTTGAGACAACCAGCACCCATGTGACACCAGATGATTGCGAAATTCGGTATTGCGGGTTACGTATTTAAAATTAACTGACATTTTTATATCAGATTCTCGAAGAAGAACCTGCATGAGAGGAAAGGCCACGTACAAGACGCTGGAAGTGTTCGGACCCGAACATGAATTCTCCTTAGTGAACGATGAAATGAAAGCCCTGCCCATCGTGGACAAGGTATTGAAGGATTTCCACGGGCGCATCGTCAACTTTGTAAAGCAACCGCGTTTCACGTTTGGAAAAGAGCTGCAACTGCACGTTATGGAGATCAAGCCCAATCAGCCTTTCAAATCGCCCATAGAATTCGAAGAAACCATGCAGGAAGCAGTTTTGATCGTAAACGATTTTCTGGAACACACGTATGGAGCACACCTTCTTGGAACAGGCATGCATCCACTGGTAAGGCTTGAGGAGACAGGCGTCTGGCCGCATCGTCATCGCCAACTCTACGATGCTCTCAGCAAAGTTTTCGACCTTAAGCGGCACGGATGGCTTAACATTCAAAGCTTCCAACTGAACCTCCCATACACTGATGAGAAGAGCGGCGTCTTGTTACACAATGTGCTTGCGAACCTTTGCGCCTACTTGCCTGCAATTTCCGCCGCTTCGCCTGCCTATGAAGGAAGAATCGGAGAAAACGTTGACAATCGCTTGCACCTCTATCAGGATAACGAAATACGATCGATCACCGGTGACGTTGTTCCAGAATACGTGTCTTCGTTTGACGAGTATTGGAAGAACGTTATTGGCAAATACTCGGCGGACATGGCGAGGGCTGGTGCCGATCAGCTTATTCTCGGTCAGGATTGGGTCAATTCACGGGGAGTGACTTTCAGGTTTGACCGGAAGGCTCTTGAAATACGCGTAATGGACGAGGAGGAATGCATTAAGGCTGATGTTGCGTTGAGCTGCTTCATACGAGCCGCAGTGAGAGGATTGTTGAAGGAGGGAGCAGAGCTTTTGCCACATGAAGTTTTGGTGAAGGATTTCAACTCCATTGTGAAGGATGGATCAAATGCAAAGACCTTACATCCGTATGGGCATAGCGCACGCGAAGTCTGTCAGCACTTTCTACGGTTTGCGTGGGAAAATGCTTCCGTTGAGGAAAAAAAGTACCTACCTATTGTGCAGAAGCGCATAGAGTCGGGTAGTCTGTCAGAAGTTCTTCGTGAAAGGATTGAAAAGAAGGCTCAGAAAACGAATTTGAAAGAAGCGATTGTGAACGTTTATTCGAAACTTATAAGGAGCCTCGTGGATAATCAACCCTACTTCTGAGGGAGAAAAAAGGAGAGGCCTCAGTGTCGGGTGAAAAGAAGAGACAGAGCAACTTTTTCGACGTGTGCAACCAATGCAAGACAAGTTACAGTTGTTGTCACGAAACTACGCCGCCAGTAACAGTCGAGCGCAGAAAGATTATCGAGGCGTACTTGGAAAAAGAGCATCTGCCCATTGAGGACTCATTTGTCGAGGAAGAGTACGTCTACCCAAGACTGGATAAGGATGGGTACTGTGTTTTTCACGATAAGAAGACCAGAAAGTGCGTCATTCATTCTGTGAAGCCTGAAACATGCGTGGCAGGACCAATAACCTTCGACATTAGCAAGAAAACTAGTGAGATTGAATGGTTCATTAAAATGGAGAAAATATGCCAACTTGCGGGAATAGTGTACGGAGACAAGAAACTGCTGCGAGAACACTTGAAGTCGGCTAAGAAAGAAATCACCAGACTTGTAGACGAGCTTGACTCTGAAGCATTAGAAGCTATATTGAAAAAAGACGAACCTGAAACGTTCAGACTAGATTAAGACGAGACATGGGGTCTGCCCGAAAAATCAGCTAATGAATGGCGGGCCCGAGGGAATGTGCTCAGCATAGCAAGCGGATACTCCAGATTTCCCCGATATTTAGCGCGCGCACTATGTTCACTCCAACCCCTACTCCTTCTCCTCTACTTACATACATACGCTCCCCCAACACACACGAAGTGAGAGTGTGTGAAAGCAAAGCACGGGCACACAAAGTGAAAGTGTGCGGGGCGCGCCATAGGTGTTGCATAGGTAGCACTAGATATTTTTGAACTTGGGCTTCACTAACCTACGTATTCAGGATACTGTTCATGAGTTAGCTTCACAAGCTCGACAACATCAAGTGTGTTGAAACGCATTTTTATTTCAGTTGCGACCTCGAATGCCTTCTGGAGTTCCTTCATCCTTATTTTGTTTTCAATTTCCGATTTTCCCTTGCTCGTTATTTGAAACTCAGCAAATACTCCTTCTTGACCCATATCCACTCTTCTTACTTCAATTACTCCCTCGTATTCCATCAATTCGATATCATCATACAACTCTTTGCTATAGGGACCCAGTTTGTAGGGTTTGAAGGAATAATATGTGAAGATGCCGACATCTCTTAACTTCTTTTGCGTAAGGAAAACTTCTTTTTGCAAGCGGGTTTTTCCCTTTATTGTCTCGCCTTTTTGTTTCGATGGACCTTCCGCGTATAGAAGCAATAGCAGCATGTCCGCCCTACTTATGCGCTGCATTTGCTTATTCGGCGTTGATTCCATTGCCTCTCACATGTCTTTAGAACCTTTAGTCTTATAAATCATATTATCTGATTCTTGATGGAAGATCTTGACAAAGAAAAAGTAGTTGTGATTTACAATGACGTGACCAATTGGTGGTACCATTATTACTCAGACTCGGAAAATGCGAAGCTAAAGACTCTGGCTCCAAGCTGTCTAAAACTATCAAGAAGAAAACTTACTCCTGATTTTGGAGATTTCGTTTATGAATACGGAATTTGTCACCCACAAATAGGGCAGTCAGTAACACCTGGAAAATCTATTGTCTTGTTGAAGACAACTGCAATCCACGTTGACCCTCAGACTAATGAGACTGTGAAAATGCCGTTCGTAGTGGGTTATTTTCGCGTTTCTAAGGTTAACGAACACGAAGAGCTGATTTACATGGACCCGTCAGAGTCACTCTTGTTGTTGGGGGATCCAATTAAACTCGACCAATGTCTTGCTAAGACTTTGTTCTTAGACAAGCATGAGGGATATTGGGATGACCCCCAGTTGTTCGTCAGGAGGATTGGATCGACATTGAGGAACAGAATGGCGCGCCCTCATGAAGTTGAAATCATCGTTAGAGAGATATGCTCGCGTTTTGAAAAAGGTGCACTGAACTATTTAGAAAACAATTATAAGGAGCTTTCTCGGTGTTAAAATATCCACTAAAACAGTTATGGATGGGTTGTTGGCTGAATTGCCAAGAATGGCTCAGATAAGTATCTCGGTTCTTGGCTATTTGAAGAAAATATACCCAAGAGCCGCCACTGAAGCAGAAATCGAACAAGAAGCGCAAGTGCCTAGTTGCACTTGTGGAAAGGCAATAAGATCGCTAACTGTGAGAGGATCAATCGAAATCGCTGGGAAAAAGGGCAATGCCAATTTGTATAAATACAAACCTGCAGAATAGTGGTTCATGATGGCGGTCTAACCGCAGGTATCACATTCATTCGGATGACGAAGGATAATTCATTGACAGATGCAACAGAAAATTCAGTTATACAGGGAGCACAACAAGAGGAGTCACTTCCCAACGACGTTATCCCACCGAACAAGCTAACTTTGGAAATCATAAAAAAATGTTTCAATAAATGTGTGCATTGCTCCGCCTTTGTATCGGAAGAAGATTCAAAGAAGGTTATGACCGAAGACAAAGCAATGGGTGTAGTAGATCAGTTTTCAGGCATGGGAGGTGTCACGCTTAACTTAACAGGTGGGGAGCCTCTTCTCCACCCGCATCTGTTTGACATTGCGAAGTACGCTAAAAAGAAAAACCTAAAAGTAGGCTTATTTACGTGCGGCAAGTTTTCTGAGGGGGCACCCACAAAAGAAGAGCAGTCTACCATAATCGAAAAAATCGTGGAAACGGAATTTGACAATATCGAAATGGCACTGCATGCTCCAAGCGCTGAGATGCATGACTCGATCACAGATGTTCCAGGATCATTCAAAAGGATCTACCAATTTATCAAGGAACTTGCCTCAAGAACTGACCGTCTTGAAATCAATTTTGTGCCAATGCAGATCAACGCCGAGGAACTACCAGAAGTTGTTCAATTCGTTGCAAGCTTAGGCGTCCGCGAACTCAACGTACTGCGCTTCATGGCCCAGGGCAGAGGCAGGGAAAACAAAGAATGGCTTTATTTGACAAATGCCCAGATGGTTCGCCTTAGTAAAGTCGCACTACAACTGATGAACGAAAGAGGTAAAAACCCAAACATAAGGATCGGTCACCCTGGAGATTTCACTTTCTTGGTAGACAAGAAACGGATACCTGACCCGTGCTCTGCCGGAATCAGCCAATGCATGGTCAAGGTGAACGGCGACGTAATTCCTTGCCCTGCATTTGGTGAGTTGCCTGAATGGGTTGCTGGCAATGCATTTTCTGATACACTATCCCACGTCTGGAACGAATCGCAAATCTTTTTCAGTCTGAGAAAATTCAATCCTCGAAACCTGCGCGGAAAATGTCGAAGATGTCGTTCTCTAAAATTGTGTAGAGGAAGGTGTCCTGCAGAAAGAATCAGGCAGAACCGTGATCTCTATGAGGGACCAGATCCCGGTTGTCCAAAAGCCGAATAGACCAACCAAAAATACTCATCAGGTCAGTCCGGGGTCTTCGTGCGCTGTGAGCCGAAACATTTTCATGAGGCTCAGAGAGATGTTTAGAGAGCACGCGGTTGACCGAAGGTAACAACTTAACAAGTTGATCCAACCCGGAACATAATGGGCAGTATGCCGTAATGGGATTAGGAAGTCAAGTGTTATAGGAGGTCTTCCGATTCGAGTCGTTCAGCTTTTGGAGATAGCCTCATTCCAGTTCTCTACACTTCCCCAAAAGACATCAATTAAGTCTTTCTCCAAAATGATGCGACAGGCCCTCGTATATGATCCTATTATTTGAGCTTCACTTCTATGGCTAGGCCATGCCAATCTATTGCCCCTTGCGTTTAGCAGTACGGAATCACAAAACTTCCTATCAAAAGGAATCGCATGTCTAAAACGAAGGGACCGTTTTGATCCCCTAAAGACCCAAAATCCGTCCCAGAACTTCGGATTATACAATCCTCTCTGGATATGGGCGTTCCTGCCGAACGTGTCAAGAATAGCGTCGTCGGGTTTTGATCTAACATCTTTCAATATGTCTTCGATTTCAAAGTACCCAATTAAGTAAAACCCTCCCTTACCAAAAGAACCATCATAGTACGAGACTAGTCTTGCGAGGAAGAAAAGAAAATCTCCCGCGGTTGCACTTTTCAGGTTGAATGCCCTAGGTGAAGAACTCGGATAATCACCGTACGTATATGATATGAACTCAGGATCATTGTGGACTCTTAAATCGCCATATGACTTGGGGATAATCTGAAGAATTTTGATGCCATTGCTCGTTACGAGGTCCTTGTAACGTGGTAACGTTGAACATCTAGGACAGCTCACTCTTCGCCCTGCCTCTGGGATAGGGACAAACTCGAATGTGTAGTCGCTGAAGATTGGACTGCGGAGATTTCCATGACTAGCATTTGCTCCAACGTTTACTAGGAATATTCGATTCAACGCTTATTTCACCGTGCTAGATAGATCTGCTATCTTTGCTGTGGGGCGTAAGCATGTATCACTACCGATCTTTCCAAGTTTTGCCAACCAGTCTGACAAACCTTCATTTCAGATATTGCGCGCGCATGGGTTTCTGTTCTATTCCTATCAAGAGTTCAATACCTGATTGAGTAGGATTATCGGCAGCAGGAGTCGTCGTCACCTTTTTTCGTTCTTTGGCAATCACAACCAGCCCCACAGCTAGTTCGTACCAGGAATGTAAAAACGTTGCTACTTATCCTGCGTGGAGATTGACGTTCTCTTGTTTTTATACTTCTATTCTTATTGAGTGTCATGAGGGAATCAGAAGTAATGGACGAAAAAGTTCTGCGCGAGTTTCTGTTCAAGGAAGTTGAGCTGGCACAGAATGCAATAGAGAGGATGGGAAATAACTCTTTCTTGATAAAGGGGGCGGCAATTACCCTAGTTGCGGCTTCACTCTTGATTGAAGGGAAACTGTGCGCTAGTTTTGTAGCACTTTTGCCTTGGTTTATGTTCTGGTATTTGGATGCGTATTTTCTGAGAATAGAACGTTTATACCGCAAACTGTACAGTTGGTTAGCAGCAAATCGATTGACTAGCGAAGAGTTTCTGTTAGATATGGACCGTAACAGTTTGGAAAAAAGGTTTGGAAAGGATGTCGACTGCTTATCCCAGACCATGTTTTCAAAAACGCTAATCATATTCTATAGTATGTTGCTTATCATGATACTTCTGTCTATTCTTGTCCAAGGATTGGTATTGTGACGAAACATAATTAAGACTTTGTTGAGCTATAACAAGTGGCGGGTATGCGATGGCACGAAGAGTCTATTTTAGTTTTCATTTCGAACGTGATGCCTGGCGAGCAGGTCAAGTGAGAAACTCATGGTTATGTAAGCCAGATAGGGAAGCTGCTGGTTTTCATGACGCCGCGGAGTGGGAATCGGTTCAGCGGCAGGGAGATGAGGCGATAAAGCGTTGGATAGATAGAAACATAGAAAATACATCTGTGACAGCTGTCCTAATTGGCACCGAAACCTGCAATCGAAAATGGGTCAGGTATGAAGTAGAAAGAAGCATTGCCAAAGGCAATGGAATAATCGGCATCGATATTCACAAGATTAAGGATCAAAATGGTCAAACTTGCCAACAAGGGGAGAAAGATTTTGGCAAGGTTGATGGCGAGCACAGTTTTTCTGATCTTTTTCCGACTTACGATTGGGTCGAAGATGATGGATATGATAACCTCGGTGATTGGGTCGAAGCAAGTGCGCTCGCTGCTAATCGTCCGAAACTTGGGCCTCCTCCTCAAAGGTACACTAGGCGGTCTTCATGTGGCAGGCCATGTAAGTGAAAGAATGATCTTGAACAAGAAGTCTTCACCATCCCTGCACGATGCACGTCCCCCAAATTCGCCTTGGCAACCTCTGCCGAAAAATCCAGCAAATTACGCCACTTTGACATTTTACTTTAGCGATTCAAGGTCCGAAATAGTTCCAGTCAGAGACATATCCTGTCGCGGGGATCCTAAACCAGATCCTAATTTCGAAACACAAACGTATGGTCTGTTTAGTGATTGTTGCAAAGATGAAAGAAAGAGTATCGCTGAAAAAGGTCTCAATTTTCAGTTCTTTTGTACCTCAAGAAGAGACAATATTCGAGTTTTGACAGGATACTATCATCCTGCATGGTATTGCTTAATGGGTGCTGGTGACTACGCTATAGCTGCTGACTATGCTCGATTCATATCGCCAGGGTATGTTCTGAGCGACTTAGTTCCATTCTTGAATGGATATCTCATGGACAGGTTCGTCAGACGTTGGAAATACATACCGGAAAGAGTTGCCAAGCGTCTTTTGTTTCTTATTAATAGTGTACCCGCCGCAACTTCTCAATATATTTCGGAAGTGAAAGTTCTCGAAGGCTATTCACTGAAAAAGAATGGTCTGTTATACCACGATCGGACAACTGGATTCAGCTGGGAAGAAGCAGCCAAAGTATTGAAAAAATAAGGCACGCATGCTATTCCTAGGACTGTAGGATAGCGCGTGCTGACCATTTTCGGAACAACTATGCGCGCTAGCGAAGATCCGCTGGGAAGTTCAAGAGGAATCAAGTTACCTGACTTCAAGGTATGCGTTAAGTTCGTTTTCCTTCACGCCAGCCTCTAGCAGTACTTTTCTCCACAGTCGGACAACCCTTAATGGTCCAGGTCTGACTTGGCTGGTCAGTGGCGACATTACTCTCACAGCTTTCGATATGCTGACCAGCGGCAGTTCAGAGCTACTAATGATCTGCCTAATTTCATTTACTGCGGATTCGAATTGCTGATATTCTACAGCGGCCCTGCTCTTGCATCGGGAACACTGCCTTTCTTTCGCCATGTCCATCCTTTCATGCCATCTGTGGAAGCATGAGAGGCAAATGTACTCCATAAGAAATTCTATCCCTCTGTTGGGATAAAATGTTTGCCCTTCTGGCTTCCAACGCGTGCTGAACCGTTTTGCACGCTCCCAGATACGCCAGAGGCTCTGTCTGGGTTCTTGAAAGGTTCCAGAGAATTTGTGTGGACACTTACGAAACATCTTCGAGAAGATGTGAATATTTCGAAACGCTTAGTCCCACACGCACCTACTCTAGTGCCTCCTGATGTCTGGGAAACATCTGCGGAAGCCTACTATCGGTTCTCCTGATATCTGGAATGTCAATCGAGAAACTCGCCTAACGTAACCTCTGACTGGAATGCTCTATCTCGAAATATCTCTCAGACGAGGTCCAGTGCCTTTCTGAGCTCTCGAATATCCCTGAGGACTTATCTCTTCGAATATCGAGAGCCTCTGGGAAGAACACCCCAGAAGTCTCTCAGGATCACTCTCCAGGTCTTCCATGATGCCTGGTAGATATCTGGGAGAGGTCTTCGACATGTCTCGACAATGTTGGTAATACAACTCTAGTTGATCTGTGTGATTGGTCGTCGTATCGTAACTTGACAGCGACCAGGTGTCCTCTGACAATACTTTCAGGCAGGTCGTGTTCGTCTAACTATGATTTGTCCGTTGTCGAGTTGGGCAATGAAGATCCATCCTTCGCCTAGATGTTTCTCAAGTTCATTTGAGCCTATCAGTTTGTCTACTGACTGTGTGATTGGGGAATCGAAGAAGTTCAGTTTTTCATACTCTGTGCGGTGGAAGCCTATCTTGTCTTTGTCATAGTATGCGTCTTGGCTCCCTGGAAGAATGTGTCCAAAGAGGAATTCCTGGGTCCCTTTATCCATTCTTCCACCATCAATCGTAGGGTTTCTTAGGACGGATTCGAAAGCTTTGCGAAGAGTGTGCGGTGTGATGTGTGTCCATTGAGAGATTCCCGCAAGTTTCGCTGCTCGTCTGATGATCTTTGCCACAGTTCTTCTCCCTAGACGCTTGTCTGATCGTTCTTTTCTTTTCCACAAGGTCCATTCTGCATGGAACAATGGGCATTCAGAATTTAATGCGTCGTATTTCTCGCTTCTGTCTCGAAGATACATTCGCAAAGCTTCCACGGCCTCGCGACAAATGAATGTGTAGTATGGAATGTTTCCCTTGCATGCGTCTGGGAGTCTGCATTTCATCTCGGGATAGACGGGGATCAACACGCTGGCATGTCCTGTACTCAAATCGTCTGCAATGTCGTTGTAGTTGAGAGCGCAAAGGGTGCTAACTCTCAACCCACTACTCCAGGCAGCTAGAATCAGAGCTCTGTTTCTCAAGCTTTCAGCGGCAGTAGCCATTGCACGGACTTCGGCAATGGTCGGTATATATTCAGGGCGTTTCCTGTAGCGAGGAGGAATGGAGAAAGCATGGAGTCTTGGACTTTTGCCATTGACACGAAAGAAGGTTCTGAACCTTTTGATCATGGAGTTGACATATGCCTTGCTTCTGTTCAAACCTGCCGTCTGATCCACGAATTTTTGGACTGACATCTCTGCTTTTTGTTTGGGCATATTGAGGAGATGGTCTGGATCAAGCTCCAACCACTCGCACAGTCTTCGAAGTTGATTGAGGTACACTTCCTTCGAGCTTTCGCTTCTGCCAAACCTACTCAGATGGTCAAGTAAGTTCTGCACACTCTTGTATTTGCTCTTCCCACGCCTCAGGGCCTTCTCTCGAGATGATTCCGAAGAACTGCTCAAACCGCCTCAGCTCAAGAGGCTTGGTGAGGTCAAGTCTTCCAAAAGCTTTGCCGTTTCCCAAGCATTTATCCCGAATATGGGATATCCTAGAAGCGGGATAAAAATCTTCCGCGAACATGCCTCCTGTTTTGGCAGGGTAGTATTCGCTCGGTGTAGTTGGCGGGCCCGAGGGGATTTGAACCCCTGTTCTCCGGCTTTCTTCCGCCTAAAACGCCCGGAGGCCTACGCATCCCCTACAACTTGGGACTCGACGCCTTAATCCAGACTGGGCTACGGACCCACACACGCAAAGCAATAGTTAACACTAATCGCAAATTAACCCTTACTCCGTTCAAACCAAAATTCAATCTATGCATAGGGGACCCAGAACTTTTCAGAGCACACCAGTTATCAACTATTCCTCGACTAGCTCCTGGTTTATCCACCAAGCCTTCTTCTTCCCAGACTTCTCGCCAGGATAATACTCGATAACTGACTTGCCAAGCTGCTTTCTGCTTGCTTTCTGCAATCGTCTAAGCCTGTTCAACACCAGCCAACGATTTGATTGCAGATACTCAGCAAGCTCAGGCGTCGTTCCACCCTTATAGTGCAAAAGATAATCCACAATCTTATGATCCAGTTCGTCAAGACAGAACGTGTGCGGATTCGTCTTTCCTTCCCCATAAGTCAGTAACTCCAAATCCGCAAGATACTTCCTGATCTCTGAAACCCCCTTCTCCACCTTGCTCATCCGCTCTTCCAACTCCAAAACCTTATCAGGCTTAGGCGTCTTCTGCAACTTTTCCAAAATTGCGTCGCGGATGAAGTTGCTCCTATCACCCTCAGGTACCCGCAACAGCATTTCTTTGTAAACCTCCTCCGGAACCTTCGCGGAAATCACCCTCAACTCGTCCACAAACACACCCTCGCTACTCATTTATGCAGGTTTTATTATTTGATGGTTTCTTTCACCGCCTTTCTTTCGGAACTTTTTTAAAACCACCAGACTAAGCTAAGAGTGAAGAATCATTCTAAGTGAACATACATGTCCAGAAAAACCACAATCTCCCTCATCAAATGCGACGTAGGCTCCCTAGCAGGCCACCACATCGTACCGCAACCACTCCTCTCCATCGCCGAAAAAAACCTCAAAAAAGCCCAAGAAATAGACCTCATAAATGGCCACTACGTCTTCAACGCAGGAGACGACCTCCAACTACTCATGATACATGAAAAAGGCGAATCAAACCCCGACATCCACAAACTCGCATTCGACACCTTCCAAGAAGCCGCCAACAAAGCCTTAACCCTCAAACTCTACGGAGCAGGACAAGACTTACTGAAAACAGCCTTCGCAGGCAACATCCGCGGAATGGGCCCAGGCGTGGCTGAAATGGAAATAGAAGAAAGAGGCTCAGACCCAATAGTCATCTTCGCAGCCGACAAAACCTCAGCAGGTGCCTTCAACTTCCCACTCTTCCGCATATTCGCCGACCCAATGAACACAGCCGGACTCGTAATCGATCCAAACATGGCGGGCGGCTTCAAATTCGAAGTCATGGACACCATCGACAACACCAAAGTCTCACTAAAATGCCCCGAAGAAATATACGACCTAATCGCCCTAATCGGTACCGTACAACGCTACATGGTCTCACGCGTCTGGCGAGCCAGCGACAACCTAATATGCGCTACAGGCAGCGTCACAAGACTCTCGCTCATCGCAGGAAAATACGTCGGAAAAGACGACCCAGTCATGATCACCCGCGCCCAACACGGCCTCCCAGCCGTAGGCGAAATCCTCGTCCCCTTTATGCACAGCTATCTCGTAGAAGGATGGATGCGCGGCAGCCACTGGGGCCCAATAATGCCCGTCGGCCTCAAAGACTCCAAATGCACCGCGTTCGACGGTCCACCAAGACTGGTTGCCCTAGGCTTCCAAGTAGCTGACGGCACAATCGCATGCGACGACAACGGAAAACCAATGATAGCAGACCTGTTTGACGACCCCGCCTTCGCCCTAGCAAGACGCGAAGCCATGCAATACGCAACCATGCTGAGACGTATGGGAGAATTCGAACCAGCCCGACTTGGCCCTCAAGAGATGGAATACACGACACTACAGCAGGTCCTAGAGAAACTCAAGGAAAGATTCAAACCCGCCTAGCTGAACGCCGGCTCCTGATTACGCGCTTCTTATCTTAGTCAACTCTTCGCATCGCTTCTTCACAATTTCGGAGAGCTTTTCCCGAAGCTCTTCACCAGACATCTTCTGCTCCCTCACAAGCAGCGTCTTTCTGGCAAGTTCAACGTCGCCCAATCCAGCGAACCACGCCTCAAAATCTCCGCGGTTGACGTGAAACTCCACTGCGTTGACATCGACGTTCTGGATCTTGTCACAAAAGTCGCCTAGGCTCGCAGCATAAACATTCAGCGGTTTTCCAAAGTCAGCATAGAAATGAAAAGACTTCTCCGCAGGCTGATATGCAAGAATCTCAGCGGCCTTCTCCTTGTCGATCCCAACAAGCCCAAGCGTCTTCTTTCCTTTCTCCGTTATGATGTAAAACCCCTTTTCAGGCGACTTCGCATACTCCCTCTTAGTAAGCCCAATCAAATGCATCATGACAGAAGGAAAAACCACTCCAGTGTCCTTAGCTATCTCCGCGGCCTTAGCAGGCTTGTCCAACATCCACATGGTCTCAAGAATCAAACGTTTAACAGGTGATATGCTCATGTCGTTACACCTCTTATAATCTGTTGCTCGTACTTAATAGATTTTTCACCTAAGACAGGAAAGCATGAAGGCAGAATAAGTGTTAGGACTTGAGAAACGTAAATAAGCACTGCTTTGATAAGCAATAAGGAATTGCTGGAAAGGCAAAAACGGTGAAAGATAATGAAGATGGCTGTGCTTGTCTATGAATATCCGCCGAAAATCGTTGGCGGCCTCGGCACGTACGCTGCTGAAATCACAAGAAAATTCGTGTTGATGGACAATGATGTGACAGTGTTCACCATGAATGATGATGCAGGCAACCTGCCGACGAGGGAAATCTGGCGGGGCATTGAAATCCACCGTCCGCTTCATATTGACATTTCCGATTCATTGCCCGACGTCATAGCTGAAGACATCAAAAAATGGGGCAGAGGCATCCACCTTTTCGCTAAAATCCTTGTCTACAACTACTTGAGCGCCTCCAAACTCGTCAATGAACTCATCAGAAAAGAAGACATCAAGTACGACCTCGTAATTGCACACGATTGGCTTTCAGCCATCGGCGGAATAACCGTCAAAAAGGAAATAGGATTGCCCTTTGCCTTCCATGTGCACTCGACAGAGAAGGGAAGAACCCTTGGAAACGGCTCCGAAGTCGTCAGCAACATCGAACTTCACGCGGCAAAAGCAGCCGACATGATCGTGACTGTCTCCTACGCCATGAAAGAAGAGCTTACGAAACTCGGCTTCCCCAAAGAGAAAGTCCAAGTATCCTACAACGGTGTTGATGCACAAAAATACAACCCACAATCGGTCACCCCTGAGCAAATCTGCAAAATCAGAAGCTTCTACGGCGTGAAAGATGATGAATTCATGATTCTCTTCATCGGCAGGCTTGTAGGCGTGAAAGGAGTCGACAAGCTCATAATGGCCATGCCGCACATACTTCAAAAAATACCGAAGGCAAAACTCGTGATCCTAGGTCTCGGCGACCTTCAGGACTATCTTACGAACTTGGTCAACCACATGAGGCTGAACGAGTGGGTAAAATTCAGGTTCGAATTCATCCCGGAGGAAGAACGCATCCTGCACTATGCCGCATGCGACATGGCAGTCTTCCCTAGTCTCTACGAGCCCTTTGGCATAGTCGTCCTCGAAGCAATGAGCATGGAACGCCCAGTCGTAGTAGGCGCAGCCGGCATAAGCGGAATGCGAGAAATAGTCATTCCAAGCGGCGAAGAACAATGCGGCTACCATATAGACCCAAGCAGCCCCGCTGACATAGCATGGGGCATAATCAGCACTCTGGAAAACAATGACCGAAGAAAATGGCTTGGAAAGAACGGCAGACGCCGAGTTCTCAACGAGTTCACGTGGGACAAGATAGCTGAAAGAACGCTTGAAATCTACGGGCAAATGATCAAGCGTTAGGTTTAAGTCTCACCGTAAAAGAGAGTTCTAACGGTGAGGTCTTGGATTCTGAGTCTTTTGATTTGAGAAAGAAAGTCATAAGGGAAACCGCCGTTCTCCTCTACTCGGGAGCTGAGAAAGAATACAAACAGGCAAAACTGAAGGCTGCGAAGACCTTCGGCCTGCACTACATGCCGAGCAACCTTGAAGTCGCAATGGAACTCGACAAGATTGCCGAGGAAAACGAAGGATCGAACAGGCAAGAGCGACTGATTCGAATGCGCAAAGAAGCTCTGAGGCTTATGAAAATCCTGAAAACCTACGACCCTGTTCTCGTGGGAAGCGTTTGGCGCGGCACAATTCACCATGAAAGCGACACAGACATAATCGTGCACCACAGCGAACCTAACGATATCCTGGAGGCGTTGAAACGAAACGATCTCAGAATACGGCAGACTGAAAGAGTCGCTGTGACAAAGCAGGGAAAAAAGAAAGACAGCTTTCACATCCATCTGGAATCTTCGGCCCAGGAAGAGGTGGAAATCATCGTTCATAGCCCAGAAGAAGCGTGCCTCAAAGTGAAATGCGAAATCTACGGAGACGATGTCATCGGGTTGCGCGTGCAAGAATTGGAAAGAATACTGAAGGAAGATCCAACACAGCGGTTTGTCCCATTCTAGTTCGATTCACGCAAAGCTCCGCATGAAGTGATGCAAGGGCAATAAATAGTCTGCCAACAGCCCATTCAGGAGAGAAGGAAGAAGAAACGTTCCTCTACAGTGGTCTATTGTTAAAAGACGTTTAAATACAGGTTTTCTCCATAAATAACTTGAAAAGATATCAACACATTCGAAGGTGCGACTGTGGGGGTCGACAAAGAGTCGTTCAAGAAGATGTTCCCAAACCTAGCCAAAGAACTACAGTCGGACGAGAACAAAGTAAAGGTAAATTCTGTTCGGACGGATACTCAAAGCGGGGAAAAGGCCGCAGCATCGACCAAATTCATTCACTATATGCCCGACGTGATTGATTTCATCCGCCGATGTGATACTAAAGAGCAGGCAGAAGAGATAATCTCCTACATGGAGAAGAGAGGAGAGATTGGAAAGCAGTATGCTCAAGGACTGAGGGAGCAACTCAAAGAGAAGGGCTTGAGAAGTTTCGGCTCCAAGAAGAAAGATAACTACTATCTTGAGCATGGTGAACTGTGACAGGCTTTGCCAAGGTCTGCCTTTCCGTTGCGGGTTTCTTGGAGTGAATGGGTAAGTATATACGCAACGAAGGTCGTGTAATTCTAAAAGTAAATAAATGAGCTTATCAATAGATAGAAAGCCTAAACTTTGGAGAATCCAGTGGAGGAAAAACTGCGTGAAAAAAACGGCATTGGCATTCACCATTCTGGCTGTTTCCATGATAGTTTTCGTCTCGCTCTCGTTCAACACAAGGGCCGTCGGAGCAGACTCCGACTACAACATAACCCACGTTGACCACACGATCCAGCTCACAGGCAACGGCTACGTCCTCGTAAACGATACCATAGAATTGTCGGGACAAGCACCCAACAGTTTTCTCCTTGGTTTCCCACACAACTATGACAAAGTCATCCTTCGCGGCGCTGCATATGACGCCTCCGACAGATCTAACACTTTTCCAGTAGCCCTCAACGTGCCTCTCGAAGACCGGGTTGGTTTCTATGGTGCGAGAGTTGATTTTTCACAAGGGGCACCACAAGTTTTCAGCGTTGAATTCGTCCTCTCAAATGACCTCATGGTGCAGGAGGGGCAAAATTCAAGCACCTATACTTTGTTGTTTCCAGGCTTCCCAAGCCTGACAAAGACAGCGGCTGTGTGCAACGCCTCAATCATCCTGCCTCAAGGTGCCCAGTACGTCAAAGGAACAGTTGGCGGTTTCACCTATGCGCAAGAAAATTTGACCGCTTTTGCCTACAACATTTCTGCGGTGACTTTCACAACGGGTGATCTTAAGATTCAAATGTTTGACCTAAAGCAATTGAATCGCGAAGTAAGCATAAACGGTTTTGGTCAAATAGAGGGTTCGGATTCCTACTATTTGACGAATAAGGCATCGCAATTGATGGATCGCGTCGAAATCTTTCTGCCTGCCAATGCTACCAATCCAAGTGCAGAAGATCAATTTGGAAGAACAATGGACCAGCCAACGCTGGTAGATGCTAACACCAGTCGCTACAATCTCAATTTCAAGTTGCCGGTGGAAAGTGGCAACTCAACAAGGTTTGTTGTAAATTACAACCTGCCCAGCGATGTGTACACGAAATCTCAAGGCGGCAACAGCTTTGCCTTTAACATGAGCTTGTTCCAAAAGGTGGACTACTACATTACGGAAGCTTCCGTCAGTTTCATTCTGCCAGAGGGTGCAAAGATACAGAGTTTTGAAGACACTGCAATCGGCGATTCCTACAGTATAGGAAGAAGTGTTTTTCAAGAAACGGTCGCTGTCACCAAACAGAGCATAATCTCGTCAGACAGCTTCGACATTGCAATCACGTATGGTTACAATACCCTGTGGGTAGCTTTCCGCCCTACCATATGGATTTGGACTCTGGCGATAGTAGGAAGTTTAATAATTGCTGTATGGAAACGACCCAAGGCACCTGTTCGTGTTGGCGCGCCTTCAACGACTTTGAAGGTCCGTCCTGAAGACCTGAAGTCGCTTGTGGACTCGTATGAGGAAAAATTGAAGATAAATGTGGAGCTTGCTTCACTTGAAGCCAAGGTGCAGAAGGGAAGGATTCCAAGACGGCGCTACAAGGTGCAGAAGAAGACTTTGGAAATGCGTCTGAGTGCGTTGTCCAGAAGCTTGAGTGAGCTCAGGGAGAAAATGCGCGGAGCTGGCGGGCATTACGCTGATTTGATGTTGCAGCTTGAAGTTGCAGAGTCCGAGATGAACGAGGTCGCGGTCAACATCAAGAACACCGAGGTTCTTCACAATAGTGGAGGGCTTTCATTGGAGGCTTATCGGAAGCGTCTTGCTGACTACGAGCACAGGAAAGAGAAGGTAGAGACAACGATTAACGGAATTCTCTTGAGGCTACGTGAAGAAATCCGCTAAGTGAACCTAAACACTTTTATTCTACTGCTC
>Ga0315268_10002163_pt1 | contig 22390 bp, 15 predicted proteins | sample C1_top_MG_FD_204535 | JGI IMG/M metagenome (GOLD analysis project Ga0315268, IMG submission 204535) | Sediment microbial communities from Yellowstone Lake, YNP, Wyoming, USA - C1_top | ecosystem: Environmental > Aquatic > Freshwater > Lake > Sediment | place: USA: Wyoming | collected 2017-08-01 | reverse complement strand
TGTAGCACCTATCAGGAAGGTCAGAAAATCGACGAAATGACAACCTTCACCAATGATCCGACCTCCGCCTTGCTCGGGATCTTGCAGCCAATGATCTGAGGATAGGAAACCAGCGTTCGTCCTGTATTGTATGACCATTGGTTCACTTCGGTTGCGCAAAAAAGCGTACAGCTTCTTCGCGAAAGGAGCAAATCGTCGATTGAAGCCGACCGTCAGGAGAGGAGCGTTTTCCTTGCTCAACTCGAATGCGATTTCCTCCAATTCTTGATCATTGAGAGCCAACGGTTTTTCGCAATAGACGTGTTTTCCATGTTGCAGGGCTGCCACAACCTGTTTTGCATGATAGTGATGGCGAGTCAGAATGGCAACCGTATTGACCTGTGAATCTTCCAATATGACCTGCTCAGAAGAGCAAGCATAACGAAAGCCAAAACGCTTCGCTGCGTGTTGTGCAGTCAATCCGCTTCCGGATGCAATTGCTTTTCGGGCGGTCTCGATATTCTTCTTAACCATAGGAAGGAAAATTGCCGATGCATAATTCCCTGCGCCGAGGACACCCAATGAAACGATCTCTTCTCCTCTACGTGCTGCTTTGAATGAGGGATTTTCCACTCGCCGGACAAGCTCAATCTCCACCTTGGGATAATTGAGAATAACGCCCAAAAAAGGTTCATGGCTTTTACCTGTGATCAATCGGTATGCCTGAGGGGCATCGTCGATGGAGAACCGATGACTGATCAGTGGTCGGATATCCAAAAGGCCTTCTGCCAGGAGATGGACAAACGCGGAAAGGTTACGCCCCTCAGTCCATCGTACATAACCAGGTGGGTAATCGTGTCCTTGTATTTCGTAATCCTGGTCATAGCGACCAGGCCCGTAGGAACGAGATACCTGAAAATGAAGCTCTTTATCATAGTATAGTTTACGTGGGATATGCAGGTCTACTACGCCGACTGCGATGATCTTGGCACGATCGCGAGCCAACTTTCCAGCAAGCTCTATAGGATCCCTCGAGTGGGTATCTGCACAGATGAGTATGTTATCAAAGCCCTGGTTATGGGTAAAGGAGTTCGCTTTCTCCTCAGCTACCTGGCGTAAACAGGCCTCTGCACCCATTTGTGCTCCTAAAGCAACTCGCTGTGGATCAAGGTCAATACCAAATACCGAGCAACCAGCTGCCCGAGCGATCCCTGTGGAGAGCAACCCTAATAATCCCAACCCAATGACTGCCACTCGCTCTCCTAATTGTGCATGAGATAGGCGAAAACCGTGCATCGCGATAGCACCTAAGGTGGCAAAAGCGCCGGCCTCGAAATCAACAGTCTCTGGGAGGATTGTCATCAGGTTTTGGGGAATCACGCCGTATTCTGCATGAACTGCATACCCACCACCAGCGCAAGCGACTCGGTCTCCGATCTGAAAACCTTGCAAGCCTTCTCCTATGGCTATAATAGTGCCGGCGGATGAATAACCTAGCGGCATTGGTTTATCCAAACGGTTTACTACCGATTCAAGAGTAGATAGAATTCCATCTCGACGAGTTTTCTCAATCACCTGTCGTACCAGGTCGGGACGGGAGCGAGCTTTTCCTAGCAAACCCTTTTCGCCAAATTCAACCAACATCCTTTCGGTGCCGGATGAGACCAATGAAGCCGCAGTCCGTACCAAAGCCATTTTGGGGCGTGGTTGTGGTACCGGGACTTCAACTATAGTTGTCTGACCATCTCGCATATTTTGCAGGAGTTGTTTCATAAAAGCAGGACCTTTTGCCACATTTTGTAAAATTATAGCCTAAATGGTTCATTCAATCCAAAGGTAGGTTAATCTCCACACCTAACACCATTATTACCGCCCTTATCTAAACTGTAAACCAGTCCAATGCAGTTTCTCAATATAATTAAATCGAACCCCTATCCTTGAAACATTTTCGGTTTCCATCCGGTGCAATAACTTGTTGGAAAGGCGGAGCGCGGAAGCAAGGTTTTGGACAATTCCCAGGTGCCAAATGTGAAAAAGTCACTTTCCTGGTTCTTTATGGTATTCAGTCTGGTGCTGATCATTGGAGTTGATTGCCCGGCTCTGCGCGCCAATTTCTTAATACAGGTCATCATCTGGGGAATTTCCATTGTTGGGATGGTTGTGTACCTGGTTTGGCGAGGGATAGTCCACCGGACTGGCCTTGTGCGATCAAGAATGGAATGGCCTCTCGCATTTTGGGTGGCAGTATTAATTGGATGCTGGGTGCTGTCAGAAAATCCACGTCAGGGATTAGAACGGGTGGCCTGGCTTTCTGGATATTGGTTGATTTTTTACATTTTTCTAGATGCGTTGGACGGACAGTTGGATCACATAGCAACATTGGGAGGTATTCTCCTGGTCAGTGGTGCAGTCCAAGCCAGTGCAATTACGGAAATTTGTTATCGGTATTGGCAATGGTGGCAGGCAATTGGTTCTTGGAAAGAATATCCTCCTTCCATATATCACTTGACAAGTATATTTGGGACACCTGACACCTATATGGCTCTCATGAACCTTTGCGCGCCTTTGGCATGCGCGACATTGATAAAGAAGGAAAATTCACAGCACAACAATCAGGCTGGGAAGGTCAGTGCGGGAACCTGGCTGGGCCTTTATCTAATCATCCTTCCCTTTTCGTTTTCTCTGAGTGGTTTTTTGGGTTTAGCCGGTTGGGTATCGGTGTTCCTTGCATTATGGATTTGGAATCGCTTAGTACCGCAAAAAACTTCCTTAAGATTGAATTCTAAGGAAATACGGAGGATCATCAGCTCGGCTATCATCGTAGTAGTAATTGTTGTAGGGGGATTTGCATTTTGGCAACATGTGAAGGCAGCTTCGTTTATAGGAGAATGGTTTCGTGGGATTTCATCTATTTGGTGGAATGCCTGGGCTTTATGGAAAACCTCACCGCTATTCGGGATTGGACCTGGGCGATTTGGATTAGATATCCTGCGAGTTAATAAGAACGTACCGCCGGGTATTTTACCGACAAATGGTCATAACATCGTATTACAGGTCCTGGTTGAAGGTGGTTTCGCAGGGTTATTAGCCAGTTGCTTGGTATCCGGATGGGGAGTTCGCCTTTGCCGGGCCTATTTCCGGAACTCTATGCTTATCTGGAGGCCATGGAGCCAGGCGATTCTGGCCGCGGGAGTCGCCTGGTTCATGCAGAACCTGGTGGGTGATTTTACTGGTTGGATATCCGTAATGATCCCATTTATCATTTTGGTGGCCTGCCTGTTCACTGCAGGTCAATACGATGCCGCTATACAACGATTCCCGAATGTGCGCCTATCTATTCTTTTGTTGCCTGGAACTATCCTGCTATGCCTGGCTGGTTGGATCTTATGGGCCTACGAACCAATGGTCAATGGGGTGCAGTTTATGAAGATGAACAAACTATCACTGGCTGCTCGAAGTATAAGCACCAGCACGACGCGCGATCCCAACCTTTCTTACTATAAGACCGAGGCAGGATTAGCCTGGGCCGATGTTTGGCAAAAAAGCGGTAAGGATGAAGCATTAAGTCAGGCCAGGACTGCTTTAATGCGTAGTCTGGATCTGGAGCCAACCGTTTCATTAGTAGAGGCCAACTTGGGGGTCCTGGAATGGAATGCTGGAGAGATTGACAGTGCAATGAGTCATCTCAATGTTGCCATGAAGCATTCGCCGCAGGAACCCAGCTATCCATTCAATATGGCCACTTACCTGGAGTTACTTGACCAACCTTTACGCGCTAAAGGTTATTATCTTAAGACTTTAGATCTTGCTCCATCCTGGGTGAACCATCCATTTTGGCAGACTTCTGAATTGAGGGAAGAAGTTCAGAAAGAATGGCTGAATAACCATGCCCCAATCCAGGCGTCTTTATCGTATTGGCGTAAGGCAATTCAGGCTTCCCGGTTAGGAGAAATCAAGGTTGCCCGGGAGATGATCGCCCGGGCGAATTGGGCGGATGAGGATATTCTCGGGGTGGCATTGGCGCGTGCTAGTTTGGCAGAGGCAGAGGGGAATTCAGTGGTCGCTGTTAAGTTCTATGAACAAGTTGCCTATCTGGTGGGTTTACGTCAACTTCATTCAACCAGCAATTTTGGAGACACTTACGCCGATCGATTATTTGGACGGGTTGGGATTGATGAGGACCTGGTTCCAGGTTATATGCAATTAGACGAGAATATAGGTCAGTTTGAAGGCATGGGAAAATTAGAGGAGTATTATCGGCAGAAAGGTAACTGCGAAGATTATTATCGGATTTGGTCCATCCACCAAATTGCTATCCTGGGCGGTTCTTTGGGTGATAAGCCACTACCTCCCTGTCCAGGTTTTGAATAGATAAAGGAGTTTACAATCAACCTCAAAAAATCTACAGTTCCTTGGCATTACCTTTTCCAAGAGGCTGCCCTGTTCTTGGTGACCAGCTACCTGGTCCTTTTTGCCAGTACACACAATGGATTAGTGAATCCAGACGTGCTGGGAGTAAGCGCTGGTCTTTTTAGCCTGATGTTCGTATATTGGCTTTTGACGGAACCATCGAACGACCTTCCATTACAACTTCCTGGATTGGCTTTTTGGGGAATATTAGCATTAACCACTCTTACCTCGTTGGATCCGCGTCGATCATTTTCTGAATTCTGGTTGGTGGGGATCTCGTTTTTTTTGTTTTTCTTCACTGCTCACCTGGTAAGGAGGGGTTTTCCAGCCGAACTAGTTCATAAGGTTCTATTAATTGTGGTTGCGGTGGTTATGGCTTTTGCCTGGCTGGAGGCTCTCAATTGGTACCGGCAATATGTAAATGCGACTGGCAATTGGTTGCCCAGAATGGGTTTTCGACTCTCACTTCCCAATTTTTTCAGTGTGCTATTAAATGTTTTGCTGATGGTAGCCATCGCGCGTTGGTTTGCTGCCCCGTCTGTTCAAGGGCGGATTCTGCTGGGTCTATGGATCCTCTCTGCTTTTGGTTTGATATTCTTCACTTCTTCGCGCGGAGGCTGGCTAGGAACAGCTGCAGGCCTGGGTACTTTGGGATTGCTTTACCTCCCAAAATTGAAGCAAAAAGGTACCATCCTTTGGCAGGCTGTGTTAGTGCGACGGTATTTGCTAGGATTGGCAGCAATTATTGGACTCATGGGATTGGGAGGATTGGGGTGGCTGTTATATCATCAGATGCACCACCCCACTCACGTTCCAATATTAGATTCGCGTTCTTATCTATGGAGGCCAGCTTGGCAAGCTTTTTTACGTTCCCCGTTATTAGGAGAAGGCCCCTATCGTTTTGCGAGCTTGTTTTTACGTACCACATCCGCTCCCCCTGGGCCGTTCTTTGTTTATTCTCACAGTATCTATCTGGATATTTTGAGTGGTAGTGGGTTGTTGGGTCTATTAGCAGCTTCTTGGCTATGGATAGCAGTTATCCGCAATTTATTACAAAGGCTTCATAGCAATGAAAAGGTCAACCGCGCGGTGACGATCGGAGGTTTGGCCGCGATGGGAGCATTCCTGGTGCATGGGATCGTAGATAGCGTTCATCATACCATCCCGACCAGTGCCTGGGTAATGGCGATAATGATGGGGGCAGCAATCACCTCACCATATTTAGAAGGTAAAACGGGATATTTGAATTCGAAAGAACCAGGAAAGATTCGGATTACTATCCGGACTATTCTCTCGAGACCTTGGTCGGTTGCAATTGGTATATTGGTTGTTATTCTATCTTGGATCAATCTATGGATGATACTTCCCTTGCAGAAAGGAGTTGAAGCTGCTGACCTAGGTAATTGGCATCAGGCCGTTGCCCAGTTTAACTTAGCTGTTCAGCGCGATCGGCAAATGGTAATTGTGTACCAACAGCTTGGTTTGGCAAACAGTATCTTGGCTTCTGAGGGTAATCCTACAACATTGGACCAGGCAATCCACGCATTTGAAAAGGTAGTAGCCCTAGATCCTGATTGGTCACCCAATTATGCCAATTTAGGGGCTTTGTATCGTGCTCGAGGGGATTTGCAGGCAGCTAGGAGTGCCTTTAGACAAGCGGCGAACCTTGCGAATCTTTCACCAATCTATTGGCTAAACCTGGCAGAAACCGAAGAAGCGCTTGGTGATTCGAGTTCAGCGATTCTACATTACCAGAAGGTCTTGACAATGCGACCGGATTGGTCTGCTTCATATTTTTGGCGTAGTAGTTCCTTTCGAAACACATTTTTGGCTGATTGGGCCAAGAACACCTTGCCCTCAGAGGAGGTCAGTCTAAGTGCATTAGAATCAAATTTGCTTGCCAATCAAGGATATAGTATTCCTTATATTCAACTGGCTGAGCGATATATCCTGATGTCTCGTTTCGATGAAGCTGAAAAACTCGTAGAGCAGGCTAGTTTGGCTTATTTTAATAATGAGGAGGAAAGATTGGAATTGTCGTGGGAACGTGCCCAATTGGCCGCTAGGCGAGGAGACTTACAAAAGGCAATTCAAAACGCCCAAGCTGTGAGAGAAGGGTATCTGCATCAAGGTGCTTTTGGCCCAGGTTCTTATGGACTCACTGTCTATGCTCAGCTGATATTCCGTCGACCTGCCATGCAGATGGATTTCGTACCACAAATGACGCTCCTGATTCCGGACGTGTGGGGAAGCAGGATGCTGCAATTGGTGGAGTGGTATCAAATGGCAGGAGATAATGGGAAAGCGGAAGAATTGATGGTTGATATAAAACGCAACATTCCAGATTTTGAATATATGCTTCGACCGTGATTTCTGTGACGACCCATATTTTACCTCTCTCAATCTGGATGTGATTCTACGATGGGATGACATTTCAACAAAGCTCCACGCTATGGACGAAGATAAAACGAAAAGGAATGTTTGGAATCAGGTCAGAGTAGGTCCAAAGGATATATTTATATGATCCAGGTAATGAAGGAGTTTCCTAGCGTAGATATCTTGGGAGTGAAGGTAAATGCTATCTCCATGAAGCAATCATTACAGGCGATTGAAGGATGGATCAATTCTCGGCAGGCACATTATGTATGTTTGGCACCGGCACATTCGATTATGGAATGTTATGACCATCCCGAGTTGCGTACTATCTATAATCGGAGCGGGCTCACTACCCCAGATGGAATGCCTATTGTATGGTTGTGTCGATGGTCTGGCCACCCGGAAGTTGAAAGAGTTTATGGACCAGACCTGTTAAAAGCTGCTTGTAAATATGGAGATAAATTGGGTTGGCGGCATTACTTTTATGGAGGTACTTCAGAAGTTATTTTCAAATTGATCTCCCGTCTTCAAGAGAACGTTCCGGGTTTGCAGGTTGCTGGTACAGCCTCTCCCCCATTTCGAAACTTGACGGAAGAAGAAGATAAGCAAGTTATCGAAGGCATACGTACCGCTCACCCAGATCTGGTTTGGGTAGGAATTGGCTCTCCACGACAGGAGCGGTGGATGGTTGAGCATCTGAACCGGTTGGATGTCCCGGTTCTGATCGGCGTAGGGGCTGCTTTTGATTTTCTATCAGGTAATAAACCTCAGGCACCGCGCTGGGTACAGCGAAGTGGATTGGAATGGCTCTTTCGACTCATTAGCGAACCGCGTCGGTTATGGAGACGGTATCTACTGAACTATCCCCGATTCATCGCCCTGATGTTACGGCAGTACGTTCTTGGCTTAAAAATGCCGGATTAAGGATCATTATTCATGGTTTCTGTATTTATGGTGGTTCAAATGAGTTTAAATTGTGTAACTTTCTGTTCGTTTGAAATTATACAAGTGGGATTGTAAGAATGTTCCGTCGGTTTTCTGCCAATTTTGCTGTCCTGACCATCTTTATCGATTTGGTCTTGGTGGATTTGGCGCTATGGATATCTGTGGTGATCCGTCCAGCACTAAATTACCCTCCCTTTATTCAGCGGATAGAAGGCCCAATTTCGGTTCCGGGATTTCTCTATGTCATTTTCCCGGTATTGTGGATCGGTGTGTTATTCCAATTTTCTGTTTATGATGGGCGTCGGAATTTAAAGATGGTTGATGAGCTAACCAGCTTAACCCTGGGGTCAGCTCTGGCATCTGTTGCTCTTGCTGGTCTCCTTTATCTATCTTTTCGTAATATCTCTCGGTTCCTCTTTCTGTTTTTTGTATTCCTCTCTTACCTGAGTTTATTGAATTGGCGGTTTGTTTTACGGGCTATCTTTAGATCCAAATGGATGCAAGAAGTGAAGTCTCGTCGGCTGCTTATCCTTGGAGCTGGAGAGGTTGGAAGGCGATTGCAAGAGGAGATGCAGAGTCAATCTGGACCTTTTCAGGGATTGAAACTGGTCGGTTTCCTGGATGATGATCCTGCTAAACGGGCGGTTTGGGCAGATATCCTGGGAAGCCTGGATCAGGTTCGAAAGGTTGTTCAACAAAATCAGATTGACGATGTGGTAGTGGCGTTACCGCTATCAGCTCATAAACGTGTCAACCAAATGGTAACTGAGTTGCACGATTTACCTGTTCGAGTATGGGTTATCCCAGATTATTTTTCGCTGACAATGCACAGGGCAACAATAGAGGAGTTCGCAGGGATTCCAATGCTTGACCTGCGAGCCCCAGCACTTAGCGAATACCAGCGCATGGTAAAAAGGGCATTTGACATAATTGTCACCTTAATCCTGATGCCAGTGGTAATTCCCCTAGGGGGTATTGTGTCTTTGGCAATTTGGCTCGATTCACCTGGTCCAATCTTCTACAAGTCACGCCGAGTAGGAGAAAATGGGCGCCTATTTGACATGCTCAAGTTTCGCACCATGGTCGTCAATGCAGATCAATTACGTCCTCAGGTGGAGGAGTTGGATGAACAGGCGCATATCATTCACAAAATTCGCAGCGACCCGCGTGTAACACGGATAGGGCGATTATTAAGAAGAACCAGTATAGATGAGTTTCCTCAGTTGATCAACGTCCTGAAGGGGGAGATGAGCCTGGTTGGACCGCGACCTGAAATGCCTTGGCTAGTAGAGAAGTACGATCCCTGGCAGAGGAAGCGGTTCGCTCTTCCTCAAGGAATGACTGGTTGGTGGCAAGTCAATGGACGCAGCGATCGACCAATGCACCTGAATACCGAGGATGACCTCTATTACGTGCAACATTATTCATTATTGTTGGATTTATATATCCTGGTGAAAACGGTATGGGTTGTATTGAGGGGTGAAGGCGCTTTTTGAGATTCACCCAATCATTATTTTCCCAAGCCAGTGGAATCGTTCTTACGTTCATTGTCTTTCTCAACCAATGTTTTATGCAAGCGATGATATAATTTTTTTATAAAGTCACACCCGGTTATGGTTTGGGGAGGTTTTTATGTTTCGCCTTCGTGTCTGGCTTCTCCTGGTAATGATGATTACCCTGTCCTCTTGTTCAATATTTCCTCTTGGTCCTTTTGGCGCAGGTGAACCCTCTGCTGCAGTTAGCCCCACAACTGCAGAGCAGACGAATCTGCCGAATGAGACTTTCCCAACCGAGTGCGCTACCTGCCAGCCTTGCCAGGTTTGCCCGACTAATCCTCCTTGCCCTACCAATCCTCCCACCGATACCGCAGTTCCTCCAACTGATACCCTGACTCTAATCCCTGCTACTGCAACCTTCACCTTGGTGCCACCTACCGTTACTCCGGTTGTGGGAAAGACCAGTACACCCACTGCTCCACCTACCTTAACCACTACTGCCAGAGCTTCCTGGACTCCTACCAGGTCATCAACCTCGACCCCAACTCTTGCTCCCGGTTCTTATCAAGTTCAGAAGGGATCCCCAGCGTACCTGGAGAATTTTGCCCATCCAGCCGAAGGGTGTAGCTGGTTGGGGATTGCAGGACAAGCATTCGACAATACTGGCAAACCAGTCAAGAATCTGGTTGTGGTTATAGAAGGTTTCTTGGGAACAAAAGCCCTTGATCTGATCACTCTAACCGGGCTAGCTACAGCTTATGGAAGCGGAGGTTATGAAATCGTGCTAGATAATAAGGTGGTTGCTTCCAACAACTCTGTGTTTATTTCTCTCTACGATTTGAATGGTAAAGTCCTTGTGAACGTGACGCCAATTGCCACCTTTGCCGATTGTAAGAAAAACCTGATCCTGGTGAATTTCAAACAGGCGAAATAATCTTCAAAGTGTGGTCCGGTGATTTTGCCATTGCCGGACCACATTTATTTTAACGGTATAATTGGCGCATAGTTCTGAGTGAGAATGAGCGAAACCTTTTCGCCATATGAAATTTTCCAACGTGTTTACCAGGATAGGACCCGTTTATTCTCTCTTTGGTGGTTTCTGGTAATTTTCATGATCTTGGGAGCTGGTGTGGGGGAGTTGGTTTATCGCCTGCGAACGCCAATCTTTGAAGCCCACTCGGCTATTTCTATAGGAATTGATTTTACCCGGACCGGCGCGTTAACGGACGTCGAAGAAGATTATGCAATTGGGATAATTGGGGATTTGATTGCTTCACCTGATGTGCTAAACCAGGTTCTTCTCAAGGCTCACGAACAAGGATTGGAACTGGATCAGGCTTCTCTTCAGAAGGCCATTTTCCTCGAGAGACAAAATAATGTTTGGCGTTTGCGTGTGCGTCAGCCAGAATCTGTGGCTGCAGAAAAATTAGCCAATCTCTGGGCCGAGCAAGCATTAAAAGTTGCAAAAGTTGCTATTCAACATGCCACGGTAGCGGAACGTTACCATAGATATTTGCTTTCATTAGAAAGTTGCCTGGAGCAATCCATCACCGATGGACCTGCAGAGGCAGATTGCCGACTTTCTCGTGTATATGAAATACAGATTGAGATGATGAAAACGGGAGAGCTAGAGGAGATTGAACGCTTAGCAAGTCAGGGGGTGATGCCAGCAACCACTTTTCAATTGGCTGAGAACGCCGAAATACCGACCCAACCGATTGTAAATGGTCATGGAGCCTTGATATTTGGCGGAGCGTTGATTGGGCTGGCACTAGCGATCGGAGGAATGCCGTTGTTATTTGGGTACTTAATAAAGGGTGGAAAACACCAGACCCATGATTGAGCGCACAAGGCGGTTTTTGATGCCGGCCGGGCTTCTGGGACAATGGGTCGCGTGGATTGGTCTGGTCTTATTATTGCCAATCACCAGCTTGCCACTTTTGGTCCGCATTACCGGAGCCGATTCGGTAGCAGCTCCCTCAGGAGTATTCTTATTTTTATTAGTAATCGGGTGGTTGCCAGTCTATCTTATAAGACGCGGCCGACTCTCGCGTACTCTATTACCATTAATTTGGCTGATTATCGTGGCATTGTTCACGATTGGTGTTTCCGCTTTCCGTGAAATACCACCTTTTAAAGACATATCCCCCGTGAAGAGTCAAATACAGGCTTTAATTACTTTGGGGATAGGATTTTGCTTCTTTCTGGTGGCTTCGACCTGGCCAAAAACCCAACTACGATTGGAGTGGACACTGCGTATACTGAACTGGAGTGGTTTAGTCGTAGTGTTATGGTCATTAGCTCAAGCGGTTGCCTGGTACAGTACGAATCACTACCCGGAATGGATGCGAATCATTCACGAATGGTATTCAATCGGACCATTATATCGCCAACGAGTAACCGGTTTCACCCTTGAGCCTTCCTGGCTGGCCCATCAGCTAAATATGCTCTACCTGCCCATCTGGTTAGCAGCCACTACAACAAGATATTCAGCTCATCGCCGGCTTGTATTTGGAATTACTTTCGAGAATGTTTTACTGGTCTTTGGCATAATTGTGCTTTTATTATCACTTTCGCGAGTGGGTATATTGGCTTTTCTTTTGATGGCGGGATACCTGGTATTACGTGTTAACATTGTTTTATGGAATTGGGTGCAAGGAAAAGTCCCTGGTCATTGGCATTCTGATCGGATTCGCAAGATGATGTTCAGAGCAGGCTTGCTTGTTTTGATCATTGCGTTTTATGTCACCCTTTTACTGGCTGTGGGGTATGGGATGAGCAAGTTTGATCCTAGAATGAAAGATCTTTTTGAGATTTCATTGGGAGATGAGAGCACTCTGTTGCGTTATGCCAATCAATTAACTTTTGCTTCTCGAATGGTCTACTGGCAGTCTGGTTGGAAGATCTTTAATGAACACCCCTGGTTAGGTGTTGGGCTGGGTAATGCAGGTTTTTATATTCCTCAGAATCTATCTGGTTATGCGTGGGGATTGGTGGAGATTCGCGATCTTGTATATCGTTCAATGGTGTTACTGAATATAAAAAGTTTATGGGTTCGCTTGTTGGCAGAGACGGGCATTATCGGATTTTCCTTCTTCACTGCCTGGTGGTTCCTGTGCTGGCGAACATCACGTAAACTTGAGCAGGATCGGGTGCGGTTATTTCACTTCTTTGGATGGGCAGGGCAATTTGTCTTGTTGGCGCTTTTGCTTGAATGTTTTAGCCTGGATTCATTTGCTCTTCCTTATTTTTGGTTCTTGCCAGGATTGGTTTCAGCTACTCTCAGTTTACAGGTGTACGAAAAAAAGAAGGTAATGTATGAATAGATGGGTCATTGCGTTAATCATCGCAATATTGGTCTTATGTGGGTGTGTTATATTCGCCTGCGCTCTCACCGGGGGATTGGCAGCAATCGGCCTAGTAAATACTCCAACTCGGGAATTTCTACCTTCCCCAACAATAGTGGAAGAAATCCTGCCCTCACCTACTGTGGAGATAAAAACCCCCGTGAAAACACCGCAACCGGCTGAACTTGCCCCCAAAGTTCCGACGGTTGAGGAATTTCGTACCCCGGTTGCTCAGAATGCCAATGAGACTCTAAACACATTGGAGCAAGCGGTTGTACCCAATAGTGATCCAAATGACCTTGCTCAACGTTTGAAGGGTATTGAAAATATTCCTACCATTTTGCCCACTATCCCTGTAGAAACCTTTCAGGAAGGTCAACGAAAGGAGTTCTGGGCTACAAATATGGATAGGAACGAGAGTTTTCAGGTCAAAGCTACCTTACGAAAGATTGGTGTACATGTTTATTTTTGGGTGGAGGATGGCATCAAGGTGAACCAGCGCGATGTTGATAAGCTGGTTCAGACATTCGATACAAAAATTTATCCAACGGATCGCGAGTTTTTCGGGAGCGAATGGACCCCTGGCATTGATGGCGATCCCCATTTATTTATTGTGTATGCCAGGGATCTTGGCCAACATATCGGGGGTTACTTTTCCTCGGTAGATTCGCTCAACCCGCTTGTCCACAAATACTCTAATTCACACGAGATGTTCTTTATCAATGCAGACAACGAGAAACTTTACGAAGAATATACATACGGTACACTGGCCCATGAGTTCCAACACATGATCCACTGGTATCGAGACCGGAATGAGGATAGTTGGGTGAATGAAGGTTTCTCCATGCTGGCAGAACTGCTTAATGGCTACGATGTTGGGGGATTTGATGTTTTATATGCAAGCGATCCGGATATCTCATTAACAGATTGGCCTGATGATCCAGATACTACACCTGCGCATTATGGAGCTTCTTTCCTCTTCCTGGATTACTTTCTCAGCCGATTTGGCGAGAATGCTACCAAGGCACTGGTTGCTGATCAGGAAAATGGTATGGTTGGGATTGATCATGTGCTGAAAGACCTGAAGATTACCGATCCTCAATCGAACAAGTTAATCACTGCTGATGATGTCTTCGCTGATTGGGCGGTTACCAATTATCTACAGGACGGGAGTGTTGCAGATGGCCGCTATACTTATTCAAATTACCCACATGCACCTTCAACATTTGATACTGAAGCGTTTTCGAATTGTCCGATTAATTGGCAGGATCGCACTGTAAATCAATATGGAGTGGATTATATTGATATTAGCTGTGCGGGCAATTACAACCTAAGATTCGAGGGTTCTAAGGAGGCACGCGTAGTCCCAATTGATCCTCACTCCGGTCAATATATGTACTGGTCGAATAAGGGAGATGAGTCGGATATGACTTTAACGCATTATTTTGATTTTCGCAATGTATCCGGCCCAATTACTCTGAGTTATTTTACCTGGTATGATATCGAGAAGGATTATGATTACCTGTACCTTGTTGCTTCTGAAGATGGCACCCGTTGGAAAATCCTGAAAACACCCTCAGGTACTGATCGCGATCCATCAGGAAATTCTTATGGCTGGGGATACAGTGGTAAGAGCAAGGGTTGGATTCAAGAGAAGGTGGATATATCCCAATTTGTCGGGAAAGAGGTGCAATTAAGGTTTGAATATGTAACCGATGCAGCCGTGAACGGGGAAAGCTTCTTATTGGATGATGTCTCCATTCCTGAAATTGGTTACTCGACCGATTTTGAACAAGATGATGGAGGATGGAAGGGAGCCGGTTTTGTTCGAATTCAAAACCGTCTACCACAGACTTTTCGATTGACTTTGATCAAGAAGTCTTATGGAAAGGTTACAGTTGAACCGATTCCTCTTGATGTCAATGAAACCGCCACGATTTCCTTAGACTTTGGTAAAGACGCAGATCAAGCTATCTTAGTCGTCAGCGGGACAATGCGCTTCACTCGCCAAACTGCTGATTACAGGTTCAGTGCGACAAAGTAACAGCAATACTCCTGACTTTGTGTCAGTTGAAAATCTGGTTCGGAAGAAGAATAAAGCAATCTTATTCGTAGGTTTTGGGAGCTCGTAGCCGAGAAAGTTGTACTTTAAGCTCTTCACGGCGTTGTTGACCTGCCTGCTGTATATCAGATCTCAATTGCTGGAGACCGCTTCGAATACGGTTTTGGGTTTCAGAACCTGAGGTTGGAGCCAGGAGCAACGCTGCAATTCCAGCCATTAAACCCCCCATCAAAGCGCCTGTAATAAAAAAGCCTATCCGCCGCATGGAATCCTCCTCAAAACACCTTCAGAGATTGACGAGACTAACCCTTTTATTGTACACTCAATCTATGAAAAAAGAACATCTGGATCCTCGACGGTGGACTGATACTATAGCCATTTTTTTATTGGTTGCGATTCTCTGGATGGCATCCTCTCGATTGCAAGATACCGATTGGACCGATGATTTGATCCGGGTGAAATTTCTGGTAATGGTTGCCTGCCCATTAGGCTTATTATTGGGAAAGAGCCTGTTTGGCAGGCGAACCGTGGTTGTTTTTTCAATCGTATATTCATTTTACTTTATCCCCTGGCAATTGGGACTGATGATGGAGTCAGAGATTGGTTGGTCTGAAAGATTGCTCAGTATCTGGGGTCGGATGAGCATCAACTTCCAATTATTTATCAGCAATCAACCGGTCAAGGATTCTATTTTATTCCTGTTTATCATGATGGTAATGTTCTGGGTGCTCAGCTTGGTGTCTTGCTATCAACTGGTTCGCTATGGTCAGGTATGGATACCCTTATTGATTCTCGGTGTAGCATTTTTCACAATCGATTTTTATCATCCGACCCTCAAGCATCGTGAGTTTTACAGTGGGATGTTTGTCTTCTTTGTGCTCCTTCTCGTCAGTCGAGTCTATTTTCTTTCCCGGCGTGAGGAATGGCGTGAAAAAGGGATTGCCATGGATGTAGATACGGGCAAGAGTCTAAGCTGGAGCATGATGGTAGGAGGTGCATTCCTGGTGTTGCTTGCCTGGAATGTGCCTACGATCCTCGAAGCAACTGTGGCCAATTCACCTGCTCAGAAACAACTTTTGGATTCTTTGAGTTCGGTAAGGAAACGTTTCTCTAATCTCGTAGCAGGGTTGCAATCACCGGTAATATATGTCAATGATCTATATGGGGATAATCTTCAATTAGGTACAGGGGCTCAACTGGGAAATGATGTTATTTTTACAGTCAAGGTTCAGAACGTTCGTGAGACAGGTTATCGATATTACTGGCATGGGCGAAGTTATGATCTTTATGAGAAAGGAAAATGGTCCAATACAATTAATTCACGCCAGGCACTCTTGCCTGTCGATTGGCCTCTTGGGTTTGCCACCCTGGAAGGTCGTTTGCATATCTATTTAACATACACGATCCGCTCTTCTGTTGTACGTTTGATGTATATTCCATCCTTACCCTATGCATTTAGCCGACCTGTTCAAGTAATGGGACAGCAGATTGTCGAGGGGAATGGAACAGATCGAAAAAGTGATTATGATGCGATCGGTCTTATGACCACCCAACAGGTGAAGAGTGGCGAGATTATAAATGCTCAATCCTGGATCAGCGCGCCAACTGTCCTACAACTTAAAGAAGCTGGCACGAATTACCCATTTTGGGTCAAGCATTACCTGCAAATCCCACCAGACTTCTCGACCAAGGTCAGCGATCTGGCATTTCAGATCACGAAAGGTGCAGAGACCCCTTATGATAAAACAGTAGCGATTATCGATTACTTAAGAACAAATATCAAGTATGAAGAGGTTATCCCTGCGCCGCCCCCCGGTCGTGATTCTTTAGAATGGTTTCTCTTTGATTACAAGAAAGGATTTTGCAATTATTATGCTACTGCGGCAGTGATGATGTTGCGGGTAGTAGGAGTACCTGCTCGATTAGCGGTGGGCTTTGCACAAGGCACCTATGATTCACCAAGTCATAGTTATACTGTTGTGATGCGCGATAGCCACGCCTGGCCTGAAGTTTACTACCCGGGCCTGGGTTGGGTAGAGTTTGAACCGACAGCTTCCCAGCCGGCAACCCAATATCTGTCTGGTGAAAACCGGGAAAATCAAGCAGCGGCGAGCTCGGGTGCGGCTCCCACGCCATTCGATCCTCACAACCTTTATAACCAGCGAGATCGCGCTCTTGAGTTGGAAGAAGCACGCCAGCAGAGTCTCCTCAATACCAGAATGACCAGTTGGATTTGGTTGATCGGAACTCTAGTTTTGATTGGTTTATTTCTGTTCATTTGGCGACGGTTTTCGGTAGTATTCAGGGAGCAACCGTTTCCGGCCTGGTTAGAGGCCAATCTTCGGACCCGCGGATGGTATATCCCTACATGGATATCTCTTTGGGCACAGTATTCTCAATTTACACAAGTTGAACGGTTATTCATTGGAGTACTGGCTATGTTAAAATTATTAGGTGAGCGTGGATCACCAGGTCAGACGCCAGCCGAAAGAATTCAAGCCCTTGTTCAAGTGGCCCCTATCATCCGCGAATCCTCGCAAGCGTTATTGAGTGAGTATGAACGATCAGTTTATAGCCCTTACCCCTGCAACTTACCGCGAGCCCGCCAGGCTGTGCTGGATATGTGGAAGGGAGTAACCCTGGTTTGGGCAAAACGATTAATAGGTGGGACTTCTGAATGAGTGGAGGTTATCATGCCAATGGAATTTAATGTGCCCGATTCCTTGACCTTTACGGCCTTGGATCAAAAGATGCTTCATTTGGAGTCAATTGTTACACAGATGTCCAATTTCTTATCTCAATCGCGGCCTTCGGCCCTACCGCCGCTCATTTATGAAGGAATTAACCAATTGAGTGGCTTGATGGCACAAACCCATAAGCAGATCAATGCTTTAGAGGAAGAAAGACGAAGTTTACGCGCTCTTGCTCAAGTAGCTCAGTATGTCAATTCAACGCTTGAGTTGGATGATGTCTTGCAAATTGTGATGGATACGATCATCCGGATCACCCGCGCCGAGCGTGGATTTCTCATGTTGCGGAATGATTCTGGTGAGCTTGCCATTCGGGTTGCCCGTAATTGGGAGCAGGCTACCATTGATCCTTCCGAATTTGCCATCAGTCGAACTGTGATATACCGTGTGGCAAATGAAGGTACCCCTGTCTTGACGACGAATGCCCAAGAAGATCCCCGTTTTACAGGTCAACAGAGCGTGATCGCCTATAACTTGCGGTCTATTTTATGTGTTCCGCTAAAAGCAAAGGATTCTGTAATCGGAGTAATCTTTGCCGATAACCGGATCCGCACGGGATTGTTTACCCAAAAAGACTTAACGATGCTCGCGGATTTTGCTAACCAGGCTGCTGTAGCAATTGAGAATGCCCGGTTATTTGCCTCGGTCAAGCAAACCCTGGCAGAAGTCACTGAACTTAAGAACCTGATGGATAATATCTTCTCCTCTATTACCAGTGGAGTGCTCACTGCGGATGTCGGGCAACGCATCTTAATGTGCAACCGGTCCGCAGAGATGATTCTTGGACGTAATGCCCCACAGATCCTTGGACGTGAACTGGACGATGTAGTGCCGCCGCTAGAGGATATGCTGCAACCTTATATTGAACGAGTCCGCCAGACTGACCAGCCAATGATCGGATTGGAAGGTCGCCCGGTATTTCCACCACGCGGTCCAATGGATTTGCGTTTTAGCCTTTCGCCGCTTAAGGATGCTCAGCAAGAGACCTATGGTGTGGCTATTGTTTTCGAAGACTTGACTGAGAAGAAACAACTTGAAGCTCAACGGCGATTATTTGAACGAATGGTTTCACCGGCAGTGATCGCTCAACTTGACCCGGATAGTTTACAACTTGGTGGACAACGATCTCAGATTACGGTGCTTTTTGCCGATATTCATGGCTTTACCAGTTATAGTGAATCGGTGAACCCTGAAGAATTAGTGTCAATATTGAATAGTTATCTGGCTGGAGCTGCAGAAGCTGTCCTTTCCGAATCGGGTACAATCGATAAATTCCTTGGTGATGGTATTATGGCCTGGTTCAATGCCCCAGTACAACAACCCGATCATACATTAAGGGCAGTGCGGGCTGCCTTAGGCATACGTCAGCGTGTCCTGGAACTTCATCAGGTATTACCACCAAGCCGCCAATTAACTTTTGGAATTGGAATTCATGTGGGAGATGCAATTCTTGGCTTGGTAGGCACAGAAAAACGCCTGGATTATACTGCCATTGGAGATTGCGTAAACACAGCTAAACGAGTTGAGGAAAATGCAGGATCAAGCCAGATTTTGATCACCGAATCGGCTTATCAATTGGTCGCCGATCAAGTAATCGCCACTCCGGTGGAACCAATTTCTGCGAAGGGAAAACGCGAACCTGTCCCTGTTTATAACCTGGTGGGATTAAAATAACATTACCTTGGCTCAAATCAGGGCAATTTCCAAATAGATTGGATCATGTTCAAGAGAAATTTCAATCCTTGACGGAGTGGTTCAACCTCAATATATTCTTCTTCTGAATGGGTATTTCCACCGGTGGTTAATCCAAAACATAATGCAGGTAATCCCCGGCTAAGTGGGAAATTGGCATCTGTTGACGCGATGCTGAGATGCGGTGTTATCCCGGCCTTTTGAAGAAGAGCCTGTGCTAACGATACCAATGGATGATTGGCGGATATCTCACCTGCCGGGCGACGACCAATCAGCTCCATATCCAGATGAATTCCCGGACGTTCCAGGCGCTTTACTCTCCTTTGTACGCGGCGCACGAGACGCTTGAGACTCTGGTGATCTTCGGAACGCAAGTCGATTTCTAGATGAGCATGTGCTGCGATCGTATTCACGGAAGAACCGCCCTGAATTATGCCAACATTAAGCGTCGTGCGTGGATTCCTAGGAAGTGACAGGGCAGTCAGTGAAACGATCAGCCGAGCTAATTCATGAACAGCTGACGGAGTGCCATAGTCAGCCCAAGAATGCCCTCCCGTAGTCCTGATGCTGATTTTGTATCGTTCAACCCCCAGGGCGCGATGGTTGAGGTTGCCCAGACCAATACCTTCTAATACCAGGTAAGCTAATGGATGGTTGGTAAAGCGTTCCACCACGGCTTGCATGCCGTATAAATTTCCTAAACCCTCCTCGCCGACAGTGGCTACCAGCCATAGATCGCCGGGTGGTTTATATTGAATCTGTTGTGACCAGCGGGCGACACCCAGTAAAGCAGCTAATCCTAAAGAGTTGTCCCCTATTCCTGGTCCATTGATCCGGTTTTTAAGGCGGGAAAGGGGTATAGAGTCGCTTCTCGGGTGAACGGTATCCAGGTGGGCACTGACTACCAGGGGAGCTGCCTCTCCACCGGGGATTAGTGCGAAGAGGTTCCCGACCTGGTCACGAAAGACATTTGATAGTGATTCCAGGATGAAATGTTGTTTAATCCACTCGGCCCGTGAGTCTTCCTGGAATGTGGGTGCCTGTATTTGCTGGATCGCACAAGCCATCTCCAAGATGTAATCTACCAGGGAGGATGGTGATAATTGACTCATACTTTGCGGATTGATTGTCGTAGGTTTTCTAATCTGGCTTGGGCAAGGCCTGGTAAGGCATGCAGTGCGTAGAAAGGATCACTGCCTTCGATTGATAACGAGGCTGAAATATTTCCATGTAATGCGGCTTCCAGAGCACTGTATGTATTTCGATAACCTGCCAGGAACCCTCCACAAAAAGCGTCTCCTGCTCCCGTCGTGTCATATACCCGAGCTGGATAGGCAGGCAGAATCCAGCGAGAGTGACTGGTATGGTCGTAGACATATTGCCCACGCGCATGACGTTTGATTACAATAATTTCACAGCCATAACTAGCCAAAGCTTCCGCCATTTCCCATAGATCCTTGCTTCGACCTTGGAATAAGTTCGTGATTTTCTCTTCAGACGTGTGGAAAGCAGTGAGATCCTTTACTATCATAGGCATGTCGTCCCAGAAAATTGGGTTCATATATCCTGGAGAGGAATCCACCATAACGGTCGTGATATGGCCAAGTTGGCGCAAGGATGAAGGTAGTAAAGTGTGGTTAATATAATCCAACGGACAAAGGTGAGCTGCCGTGGCATCGAGGTAACCTTCGGGGATTTCATTCAGACGGATGTTCAATGGGCCAGATTGAGTTCGACTATCCATTTGAGGAGATGGTATAGTATATCCAAGCAGTGTTTTTGGAAAAGGGATTCCTAATCGGGCAAAATGACCGACTGGATTATCCAGGTGCGGTGTCTCATAATCGCTGTAGTAGATAAAAGTTCGCAGATCAAGAGTTTGCGGTAAAACACGAATGCCAAGGCAGTCAAAACCCAGGGAGGAAATCTTTTCCAGCCATGTTTGGGGGTAGTCCTCGCCGACCCGGCCAATTAATCCAATTCCATTTTCCCAAATTGCTGCACCTACTCCGGCATATAATAGGCTTCCCCCAGGAACATCTAACACCACCTCGTTTTGGGGAAGGATGATGAAATTTCTCTGCAAGCGTCCAGCAATAATATAGCGAAGCAGATTCACTTTACGCTGGAATCTGAGATCAACCGCAAGACGCCTAACACGCCAAGCCCAATTTTTATTCCATCCCCAGCATTTAACTGTGGGCGAGTCTCAGACTGTTCAGCTTTTTTTACCATCAGATATGCAGCCAGCAAACCAGCAGCTAGACCAATGATTGCACCGATTGCGAGGGTCTTGGTTTTCCAGTTTTCACTATTTTCCATACAGTTCTCTCCACAAAGTTATATAAATTTTAGAGTTATTTAGAAGCTTCACCGGCTTAAAGAGGAGAGCAGGCGTTCAAGGCTTGCTAACCATCCTTGAATTGCCAGGATGGGACGGACTACCTGATCCAATCCTTTGAGTATGGCTGCAGACGCCCGATAAACGTATGTTCTGAGGATCAAAGAGTAAAGGGGAAAAACTTTCAACAGCTTTCCTAAATAAAAAGCAATTAACCCCAAAAATGACAGCAATACCAACCCGGCGAAGAATGTGGGAATTATCAGGAAAATAAGGGAGATGCTGGCCCATTTCATGCCAACTGTTGGATTATTGGCTGTACCCATTGTGGCTAGCACAAGCAGGAAAAGGATAATCACCAAGAAGATACCTAAAGGTACCCAAACCTGCCAGGTGACTTGCCGGCGATGTAGTGCTGCCGTATCCAGTTCAGAAAGCCCTAACCTTTTTTGAGACTGAGCGTTCATGTGGATATTGTAACATGAATCATTTTTATGGAGCATACGGCTTGGATAGGCGATTTTTACCCGAATGATACGCTTCAGATTAGCAGAATGCTCCGGTACAGGATCCGCCCTTAAGGTAGTAGCAAATTATCCTGTGATATTCAATAAAGTTTGTCGAATATAACGAAATTGTATTATCGGAAAACTACAAATACTGATATAATTAAAAAAATTATGAGACTGTCAGGCCACTGCACAGGTTTGGCATTGGCGGCGAAATTGTTCATAAGTATTTAGCTGGGCTTATCTCACACTCCAAATGGGGTGTTGGCTTTTGAAAACGGTTGTTGGACGGTCGTCAGGTGCGAAAGATCAACTCTACGGAAGTAGTAGCGATGATTAGAGTGATTGCTAGGGTTATAAAAAAGGTTTATCAGACTGCATGATAGAACTTTTCGGAATGAAGTATACCTGCCGATGATTACTGGCTTACCTGGGCCGAGTTAAGAGCAGCAACTGGGCCCGGGGCGCCGTCCCAGTTTTATT
>Ga0315268_10002161_pt1 | contig 22415 bp, 22 predicted proteins | sample C1_top_MG_FD_204535 | JGI IMG/M metagenome (GOLD analysis project Ga0315268, IMG submission 204535) | Sediment microbial communities from Yellowstone Lake, YNP, Wyoming, USA - C1_top | ecosystem: Environmental > Aquatic > Freshwater > Lake > Sediment | place: USA: Wyoming | collected 2017-08-01 | reverse complement strand
CCGGCCTTTCACGCCGGCAACACCGGTTCAAATCCGGTTGGGGACGCCAAAAGCCTATCAGTGCTTGATGCCCTGGGCCTGCCTCCTATTTGTCAACGGCCGGAACGGCCGGTTCCCCGCCTCCATAAGCCGGCTCCCAGGCAGTCCTTACAACCTTCCTTGCCCAAATAAACGCCGGCGCTGGGGGGCTTCCCTGGAGTCCGCACTTCAGCGCCCCGCTCATCACAGATCCCCTTATGGCGTTGAAGGCCGCGGCAAGATTGCGGATAGGGGAAATTTATTTTAGTATTGGGTTTAGGGGTCGCAGACCTGGCGGAGGCCGCACCCCAAAGTTCCTGTGACTAATCCCACGGTCAAGATCGGCATCCGGCGGCTGTTTATGGGCCTGGCCCTGCTGGTGGTACTGTTGCTGGCAGTGGCCCTGGTTCTGGGCCTCTTGTCCCTTAAGCGCACTCAAGGCATCCTCCTCTTTGCCCTGATACTGGCGGCCCTGACGGTTATCTATTATGAGGCGCGCTGGCTGGTGGAGCTCAAACGGGAGGTGGACCGCACCACCGCGGACCTTCGCCGGAGCCGGGAGCAATACCGCTCGGTAGTGGAGAATGCCCCGGACTTTATTCTCCTGGTGGATGGGCAAGGGGACCTTATCAGCGCCAACAACGCGGCTGCCCGAGCCTTTGGAGTGCCCCCGGAGGAGATTCCCGGCCGAGCCCTGGACAGGTTCTTGGCCCCGGAGGACGCCCAGGCCCTGATGCTTAAGGTGCAGGAGGTGGTCAACCGCGGCCAGAGCGCGGAAGCAACCGCCACGGTGCGCCTGAAAGACCGGGATTACCGGGTTTCAGCCCACTTCGTGCCGCTGTTCGGGGAAGATGGCCGCACGGTGGAGCGGGTCCTGGTTCTGGCCCGGGATATCACCGGGCGCCGACAGCTGGAAGAGCAGATGTTCCAGACCCAGAAACTCGCCTCCCTGGGCACGCTGGCCGCGGGGGTGGCCCATGAAATCAATAATCCCCTGAGCGTCATCTTGGGCTTTACCGAGATCCTGCTGGACCGCCTGCCTGCCGACGGCAAGGAACACGAAATTCTCAAGACCATCGAAAGGCAGGTACTTAACGCCAAGAGGATCGTGGAAAAATTGATGACCTACGCCCGGCAGCGGGCGGAATACGGGGAGTTTACCGATATTAACCAAGACATTTCCAATATCCTGCTGTTGGTGCAAAACACCCTGCTCACCGGCAAGATCGATTTGGAACTGCAACTGGCCGCGGATTTGCCCCGGGTGCGGGGAGATTCCGGGGAGCTGCAGCAGGTGGTTTTCAACCTCGTGAACAACGCCGTGGCGGCCATGCCCCAGGGGGGCAAGCTAACCGTGGCCACCCGCCTGAACCCCGAGACCCTGATGGTGGAAGCCATTTTTGCCGACAGCGGCGCCGGCATCCCCAAGGACATTGCCGAGCACATCTTCGACCCCTTCTTTACCACCAAGAGAGCCGGGGAAGGAACCGGGCTGGGATTATCCGTAAGCTACGCCATCATCAGTAAGTACGGGGGCAATATCCGCTTCGAGAGCCGGTTGGCGGAGGCCGGCGGGGGCGAGCATGGGACGACGTTTTATGTGTCATTGCCGCCGGAAGCCCCGGCACAGGGCCCCGGGGTGCCGCCCACAGATTAGCTACTTAACCCGCGCCCGGGCGGCCTGGTAGAGGTCGGTGACGATCTCCCCGGACAGGCGTGCCATGGCCCGGCTCATACCCTGGGCCAGGCCGGCGGGGGTCTTCTCCGCCAAGGGCTCCTCGGCCCGGTAGCTTTTCTGAAACACCACCCGCCGGGTAGTCTCCCTGGCGCTCAGGTCCAGAAGAGTAATGTTGAGGGCCAGGGCGGCCTTCCAGGCGTCGGGTTCGTCCACCTCCTGGATTTCCTCCACCCCGCCTTCCACCAGGAACCTGCCCTTGTCGGCGCTGGCCGCGGGCAAGACCGCCTTGAACAGGCCTGACTGGCGCAAATCCCGGAGCAGGTAATCGGTGGCCATATATCCCGGGTTCACCCGCCAGCGATGGTACGTATAGGACTCGCTCTTATAGGGGTGGGGGCGGTAAACCATGGCCGTGCTGTTAAAGGCCTGGGCCACGGCAAATTGCTCCACCTTGATGCCTTCGTCCAGGGACTGGGAGGCCCGGGGCGCCGGGGGTGGGTATTCCCACACGTATTTCTGCACCAGGGTGGGCGGCTTGCCACAGCCGGCCAGCAGGGCCGCCACCAGAATTAGAGCTCCGCAGAGACCGGGACGGGGCCGCCCCCCGGGGCCGGAAACACAGATTTGGGCCTCTCTCATCTCCCTACCTTTCCCTCTATTCGTTAAACCTTTTCAGGGGCGGTTTGCCGAAGAGCAGGTCTGAGGGGCGGTCGCTGATCCTCCCCAGGAAGGTGTCCAGGGTTTCGGAAGCCTGGCGCAGGTTCTCGCTGGCGGCCTTGACTTCGGAGGCGATGGCCCGGGTCTGACCCATGGTTTCCTTGACGTTCATCCCGGCCAGTTCCTCGTGCAGCGTGGCCACCAGGGTCCGGGTGCCCTGGAGCACGTCCCGGGCCTCGGTCAGGACTTCCTCCACCCGGCCCGCAGCGACGGCCTTTTCCACCCGGCCGGTGATGCCCTGGAGGTTGGCGGTGGAGGCCTCGAGGTTCGCCATGATGGCCTTCATCTTCTCCCCCCGGAAAAAGGTCTCGATTTGAGCGGCGGTGGACTTAAACTGGTCAAAGACGCCCTGGGCGTCAATCTGATTGAATTTCTCCACCACCGCGTTGACCCCGGCCATGATCCTTTGAATCTCCGAGGGGCGGGAGGGGATGACGGGGTACTCCGAAGGAAAGGTAATCTTGGGCGACTGGTCCGGCTCGTCCGCTTTCTTGCGGTCCAATTCCACGAACACCAGGCCGGTGATGCCCGCCACCTTGAGCTGGGACACTGCGGTGCGGGGCAGGTCCTCCTTCAGGTTGACCTTCATGATCACCGCGATGAGGCGGTTGTCCGGCGCCACCCTGATCTTCTCCACCCGGCCCACGTCCACGCCCCGGTATTTGACGATGGAGTCCCGCTGCAGGCCCTGCACCGACTCGTCGAAGTAAGTGACATACATGTTGCCCTTCTCGAAGTACTTGGTGGCCCCCACCCAGATGATGGCCACCACCGCCAGGATGGTTCCCAGGGTGACAAAGAGCCCCACCATGAACTTGGAGGTTTTCCCGGCCATATTACGCCTTCTCCTGCTGGTGCCCGGCAGGCCGCCGGTGGAAGAAATTGACCACCCGGGGGTCGGACGATTTGTCCTTGAGTTCCCTGGGGTCCCCTTCAGCGATGATGCCTTTGGCGCTTTTGTCCAGCATCACCACCCGGTGGGCGATGTTGAAGATGGATTCCAGTTCGTGGGTGACCACCACCATGGTGGTGCCCATCCCGGCGTTGAGGCTTTTGATGAGGAGGTCCAGCTCCACCGAGGTGATGGGGTCCAACCCCGCGGAGGGTTCGTCAAAAAAGAGGATGGTGGGGTCCAGGGCCATGGCCCGGGCCAGCCCCGCCCTCTTCTTCATGCCCCCGGAGATTTCCTCCGGCAGGTGGTTTTCATATCCCGCCAGGTTGACCAGGCCCAGCTTCATCTTGACGATGAGCTCGATGGTTTCCGGAGGGAGGTCGGTGTATTCCGCCAGGGGCAGGGCCACGTTCTCCGCCAGGGTCATGGACCCGAACAGGGCCCCGGACTGGAAGAGCACCCCGAAGCCCATGCGCAAACGCCGCAGTTGGGCCTCGTCGTCGGTGTCGATGTCCACCCCCTGGATGCGCACCCTGCCCCGGTAAGGCCGGTACAGCCCCACCAGGTGCTTGAGCAGGGTGGACTTGCCGCAGCCGCTGCCGCCGATGATCACCAGGATTTCCCCCGGGAAGACCTGGAAGCTGACGTCCTCTAAAATGATGTCGTCGCCGAAGCGGGCCGTCAGCTCCTCCACTTCGATGACCGGAGTGTCAGCCGCCCGGGGCATGGTTCCACCCTCCCGAAGCCAGCGCGCTCATTGAATATAATGGAGCACCAGGGCAAAAGCCGAGTCGGTGACGATGACCAGGAAGATGGCCGCCACCACCGCGGAGGTGGTGGCCGCGCCTACGGCCGCGGCCCCGCCCCGCACCATAAACCCACGCTGGCAGCCGATGCCGGCGATGAGCACGGCAAAGACCGCGGACTTAATCAGGCTGGAGACCAGGTCAAACAGCTCCAGGGCGTTCTTGCTTTCCTGAATGTAGGTGTACACCGTCAGGTCCAGCCCCAGGACCCCCACGATGAGGCCTCCCATGAGCCCGAAGAGGTCGGCGTAAATGGTGAGCACCGGCACCACCACCAGGGCCGCCAGGACCTTGGGCACCGCCAGGAAGCTCACCGGGTTGAAGCCCATGGTGAGGAGCGCGTCCACCTCCTCGTTGACCTTCATGGTGCCGATTTCCGCGGCAAAGGCCGAGCCGGACCGCCCCGCCACCAGGATGGCGGTCATGATGGGTCCCAGCTCCTTCACCATGGCAATGGCCAGCAGCGAGGCCACGTAGATGTTGGCCCCGAACTGCTTGAGCTGCAGAGACGACATGAAGGCGATGATGAGGCCCAGGAGGAGGCCGATGAGGCCCACGATGGGCAGGCCGTCCGCCCCCGCCCGCTTCATGTAAAACAGCACGTCGCCCCACCTGACCGACCGGGGATGGAGGCAGGAATATCCCAAGGCCAGGAGCAGTTCGCCCAGGAAGGTCAGGACCTGCACCAGGTCCCGGCAGAATTTAAGGCTCGCCTCCCCCACCTGCTCCATCAGGTTCGGGGTCCGTTTCTCCCCCAGGAGGGGGGCCTGGGCCAGGGCCTCCCGGTCAATAAGGCCCATGATGCGCCGGGCCTCGTCGGTGGCGTTGACGAAGCTCAGAGGCACGGCCCGGGCCCGGGACTGGCTCTCCAACTGCAGCAGGGCCAGGGCCCCGGCGCTGTCCAGATATTCCACCCCGGCCAGGTCCACAGTGACTCCCGCGGACGTAACCTTCTCCAGGTGCCCCTCAAGCTCCATCCCCAGGGACCGGAGATTTTCCAGGGCGATGCGGCCGGAAAGGGACAGGGTAACGGCCCCCCCGCCGCCCACCGCCCGGCTGATGGCGTAACCTTTCCGGGGAGCTTCCGGGTCGCCCATGGCCACCACCAGGACGGTCTAACGGCTGAAGTCCAGGGCCAGAAACTTGGCTTCCGACAAGCCGCAGGTGCGGTGGATCTCCTTGGCGTCCACGGCCAGGGCCAGGATGCCCACCACCTGCTCCTGCCGCACCAGAGGGGCGCAGACCACGTAGATGCGGGAGCCGTCCTGCAGGAAAAAGCGCCCCTGGGTCGTCTTGCCCTCCTGCAGGACCTTCCGCACCACCTCGTAGCTGGAGAAGTCCACCCCGAACCCCCGGCCCACGGGGTATTTGCCCAGGGTGACGCCGTCCTTGTCGGTGACCACCACCGCCAGGGGACAGGACTGGGGCTCATTTTGGGGGTCCGAGAAAAACGTCTGCAGGGCCACGTTGATGCCCGCCATGCTCCCTTTGGCCACCGGTTCCACCAGAAGAGGCGAAAGCTTCCCGATCGTCCCCTGCACCTCTTTCTTGAACGCGGCTTCCCCCGGGGTCAGGGGGGGCTCCTGGGCGGCGCAGCCCCCTAGCGCCAAAACCAGGGCCGCCAGCAGGATGGGGTGGGGCCAGGGAGACATTTTTCTTGGGATGGAATTCCTGCCTTTCATCTTCTTCTACTCCTTATCCCGCCCCCCTTAGCCGTCAGATCAACTGCTGAAACCAAGACCGCAAAGACCCTTGTCAGCCGTCAATCCATCAGCGGCACGCGGCGGTGGACATTTTCCAGCACCGTGATCCCCTGGGCCTGGAGCTGCTCCCGGGCCAGGGGGGACAGGGTGCCCGTCACCCACAGTTCAGTTTTGGCTGGCCGCCGACTCCCCTGGCGCTGGCGCGTCAGGGTCTCCCCCACCACCCGTTGGGCCCTGAGGCTCCAGACCCCGTAATCCAGGGGGAAAGGAATTAGCACCGCGTCATTGGCCGCCCGGGCGCAGAGCACGCCCGGCACCGCGATCTCCCGGATGGGGGAGACCGTCTCGTGGTAATATTTGAGAATTTCCGCCATGTTCTGGAAGAAATTGGCCGACTCCTCGTCGTCCGCGGCCAGGGCAAACCTGATGAAGGCCTCCCGGCCCCGGGCGCCGGCCAGCCGGTCCAGGCAGGCGACGATGACCGTGTCATGGCGGGGGCTGAACACCGCGTGGTTGAGAAACCTCTCGGTGAGGTCCCGGTCCACCCCCATGGCCAGAAGCTTTTGTGCATTAATATTGCGCAGGCTGGTGGGCGGCTCGTCCCGGAGCAGCCGCTGGACGTCCCCCGAGGTGCGGGACATGGTGCTCAGTCCCACCGCCGTCCCCCCGCCATAGGGGATGGCAACCGAAGCCCCCAGGGCTCCCAGGGCCTGGGCCCGGCCCACGTTATCCAGTTCATCCTGCAGCACCCGGTTGCTGGAATAGACATCCACCCCCAGGTCGCAGGCAATCTTCCTTTTGGCGTCGGAGACTTTCAGGAGGTCCTGGGCCATGGTGTCGCGCCGGGGGTCGTTGGGGTTCTGGAGGCCCGCGGCGATGTTGCCGAAGAGCTTCCCCACCCCCTGGGGGATGCTGGCCACGGTGCCGGCGGGGTCCACCAGAAGGTTGGCCGCGAACTCCACCGTCTCCCTGCCCTTGTCCCGGGCCCCTTCCAGGACGGCCTGCCCTTTTCTCACCTCCCTCAGGGCGGCGATGGCCTGGATCTCCCGGAGGAGCTTACGCAGGCCGTAGAGGCCGCCCACCGGGAAGGTGCCGTAGTCAGAGTCCACCGTGAAGCGGAACATGTAGCCGTCCGCCACCACCTGCTCCAGCACCCGGTAGTGGGGGCCGGAAATCTGGTTGGCCGGCAAAACCTCAGAGGCCCGCCGGTCCTTGGGCACCTCGTAAGAAGAGGCCCCCCAGGCAACCCCGGCCATCATGGTGAGGCTGGTGAGAAAAAGAAAAAAGCAAAGACTCTGCCCTCTGGCAGGGAGCCGACCCCGCCTTAAGAAGCAATGCATTAATGAGCCCTCCCGAGCCTGGCATTTAATTTTTTACTCTATCATTTTGCGCCGCGGTTAACCATGCGAATTTTATGGCACCGCCGTTCCCTTAGGACTTTTCTTGCCTGATTTTTCCTGGTCTTAATGGTGGAACTCAGCCGGGCCCTGGGCAAGCTGAAGAACGACGGCCGGCCCGCGCCGGCGGCCCGGGGGCCTCGCGGCTAGGGGCGGGTGACTTGGACCTTCATTTAAACTCCTGCCTTGGGAAAAGCGGAATTTCCTAGGGCGTCATTTATGGCGCCCGAAGACGGCCGGGAGACACGAAAGGCAGGGTCCGCCAGGGCCCTGCCTTTTAAATTGACCGTCTGCCCGCCTTTTTCCTGAAGCCTCTCTTCAGGCCGTAGCCTTGTGCCCCTCCACCGCGTCGTAGTCGGTGATGCCCATGGGCTTGACGAAATAGGTCTGGCAGACGTAGTCCAGCTCCGAAGAGGACAGGTGGGGCGCCTGGTCCATGAACCGGGCCCGGTCCACCAGGTTTTCCACCAGGTCCCGGGGGTGGCAGGCGCACAGGGGGCGGGAAGTGATGACATAATAGCGGGCCATCATGTCCCGGATGACCTCGGGGTCGAAGGCAATGCCGTGGCGGGCGCAGGCCCGGCGGAAGATCTCCAGATACTGGTCCGGAGAGACATACCCCAGGTAAATCTTGTGGCGGATACGCCGCAGGAAAGCCTCGTCCGCCAGGCTGTAAGGGTTCAGGTTGGTGGAAAAGATGATGAGCTGGTCAAAGGGCACGGCAAATTGCTGCCCGGTGTGCAGGCAGCAGAAATCCTGGCGGGTCTCCAGGGGGTACATCCAGCGGTTCAGGAGCTGCCGGGGGGAAATCTTCTGGCGGCCGAAATCGTCGATGATGAAGATGCCGTTGTTGGCCCGGAGCTGGTGGGGGGCCTCGTAAAATTTCAGGATGGGGTTAAAGTTGAGCTCCAGGGCGTCTTCCGTCATCTCCCCGCCGGCCACCACCACCGGCCGGCGGCACCGCAACCAGCGGGCGTCATACTTGGGGCCGTCGGCGCCAAAGGGCGCCAGCTGGTGGTTCACCTCGTCAAACAGGCGGATGACCTGGCCGTAAACATACAGGGCGTAAGGCACAAAGACCGGGTCCTCAAAGGCGGCGCCGATGCAGTTGGCGGTGATGGTCTTGCCGTTGCCCGAAGGGCCGAACAGGAAAATGGAACGGCCGCTGTTGATGGCCGGGCCGATCTTGTCCAGCAGCGCCTCGGACACCACGTAATCCCCGAACACCTCCTTGAGCCTCGATTTCTTCACTTTCACCTGCTGGATGGTCTGGTACTCCACCCAGTCCCAGTAATCTTCCAGGGGCACAGGGGCCGGGCCCACATAGCGGTTGGCCTCCAGGCACTGTTCCGCGTGGTTCTTACCCAGGTCGCTCAGGGTGTAGCGCATCTGCATGGCCAGGTGGGCCTGCTGCAGGACCGCGTCCCGGGGTTTGATATGAAGGAACTTCTGCTCCTTCAGATGCTCCACCAACCGCTCCGTCAGGGGTTCGGGGAGCTTTAAATCCCGGGACAGTTCCCGGGTGGACATGGAATCCCGGTAAAAATAGTGCTTCAGCGCCAGTTGGGCCAAAAAACCCGCAGGCAGGCCGGTCTCTTCCAGGGATTGGGGTTCCGGGGGGTGGGGGCTGATAAACCCGGCCAGCACCTCCGGCAAGACCAGGCGCAGGTCCAGGAGATGCCGGCCTAAAAAGCCCCGGTATTTTTTTTGCCGGTACAGGGCCGGGGCCAACTGTTCCGGCGTCAACACCTGCTCTTTAAGCAGACGAGAGGCCAAATTCATGGCATCTTACCCCATTGGCTGACCCCCGGCGACTTGCGTCCCGGAGGGCAAGCAGCGGTGTTTAAGCGGGGTGCGCCGCGGTCAGGGCAACTTGTTGCCGGCTTTGGTCATCATGTTGCCGATGGCATTGCCCAGGAGGGTCATGCCTCCGATGACGGCCAGGCCGACGATGGTGAGAACCAAACCGTACTCAATGGCCGTGGCCCCCATCTCATCCCGCCAAAGCTTTGCGAACTTGCGCATCGCCGCCTCCTTTAGGGGTTTTTTCAACCCGGGTCCCTGCCTTTCCCCTTCTTCTCTCCTAATAAAGGAGCTGGGGTTCTTCGATATCTTCCTGGTCCTCTTCAAGATCGTCTTCCCCCTCAGGAGCCGCTGCTCAGGGAGAGCTCCGCCCCCAGCGGCGCCAGGTCCGGCGCCTCCTCCGGACGGGGCTGGGATTCTTCCGGCACCCAGGGGGGCCGGGGAAGCCGGGAGGCCTTCAGGACCCGGAGGGCGATCTCCGCCAGGGCCGCGCCGGCCCGGCTTTTTTTCTGCCCCAGGGGCAGGGACATCTGGTTGACCGCATTCTCCACCGCCGGGTCATATTCCAGGTGCCCCAGAAATTCCGCTTGAATCCGGAGGAAATCCCGGCACACGGACTGGATGATCTCCTGTGACTTCATGTCCCCCCTGGTCTTGACCATGTTGACCACCAGGAACACCCGGAAATCCCAAAGGGCCTGAGACAGCCGGCGGTGCTGCTCCGGCGCCGCGCCCTGGAGCCAGCTCAAAACACCCCCCATGGCCGGGGGGCTGGACTCCGCTTCCTGGCCCTCCGGGAACAGGAGCCGGAGCAGGTCCTCCTCCCGGGCGAATTCCCGGGAAAGCTTGCGGTACAAGGCGCTCTTGATAAAGCCGTAGCCGTTCTGCAGGGAGGTGGCTTGGGAGGTGAAGAGCACGATCTTCCCAGGGGAATAGTTGAAGAAATCCAGCAGGTTGAAGGACGTGCCCGCGCCCAGGTCCAGGAGGACAAACTGGGCTGGCAGGTCTTCCACCTGCTTCAAGAGCCGCAGCTTCTGGCTATAGGTGGGATTGGCCGCGCCCAGGATGTCGTCGGCCCCGCAAATGAGGCCGATGTCCTCCACCTGGGTGGGGATGACGGTGTCTTCCAGGCGATCCACCTTCCGAAGCAGAAAGTGCTCCAGGGTGACGCCGGGATAACGCACCCCCATAAGGGTGTGGAGGTTGGCTCCCCCCAGGTCGCAGTCCATGAGAATTACCTTCTTACCCAGGCGGGCCAGGGAGATGCCCAGTCCCAGGGTAAAGATGCTCTTGCCGATGCCGCCCTTGCCGCCGCCGATGGCCCAGAGCTTGGTTCTGCTCGTGTGCATGGACACCCTGGCCTCCCCTCCCGCGCTGCCTCAGCGGGCATCCTGCCGCCGGCGCCACCAATACCACAAGCCGGCGACGGCCATGACCGCGGACCCGTAAAGGGACCACGCGACGCCAAAAGTTTTCAGGACCTTGCCCCCGCTGAGCTGCAAGGTCAGGCCCCCCACCAATAGCCCCAACCCGGCCAGCAGGTGCTGCAGGGAGGACAGGGCCGCCTGGCTCCGGGAGACCGCCCGGGCCTGGTCCCACCGCTCCCACAAGCCCTGGATATCCCGGTGAGGCATTTCCGGCAAATGGTCCCCCAGCAGCCGTTCCGCAGTCCTGGGGGGGTACGCCAGTTTCAAACCCAGGGTCAGGTAGTCTTCCCCCGCTTCGGCATCCCTCGTCCAGGTCACCGCGCCCGGCAGGTTCAGGGTTCCGGAGCCGCCGGGAGCCAGGTGCAGGACGCACCCCCGGCCCACCAGGCTGGGCCCTATCATGCCGCCCCAGCTGCCCTCCACTTCCAGGGTAACCAGGTCCCGGGTAAAATTCCGGACCTCCACCGGCAACTCTATGGGCTCCTCCCCGGGCCGCTGGATCTCCAGAAATATCCCCGCGGTCTTGGGTGCCCCCATTCCTGCTTCCTCATGGTTCCGGGGCATGGTCAGCTCCCTCGGCGGCCCCCGGACCTTATCGGGAGGCCGTCCGCCCTTATCCGCCTTTCCTAATCCATCTCCTCCAGGAAGTCCCGGGCCAGCTGGGCGGCCCGCTCCAGTTTCATCTTCACCGGCATCTCTGCGAACTGCGGGTCCAGGTTGACGTAATTTTTCAGGCAGAGCAGCACCATCTGGACCTTGGCCTGGTCCCCGGAGAGGTCCGGGTGGTTCGCCAGGAAGTCGTTGGTGGCTTCCCGGACCTCCAGAAAATACCGGGCCCGGCCTTGCTGCTCTTCCTCCCAGAGACCCAGTGGGTCCTCCCTCAGCTCCGCGGCCAGGGCTTCACCCCCCAGGGCGTTGGGGAGAAAGCGCCGGTTCCAGGCGCCCGTCCGGGCCGCCGGCGTCCCCCCCGCCTCCAAGCGCAGGCCCTCATAACGGCAGGTTTCGGTGATGACCCTCTCCCCCAGGCCCGCCAGGAGATGGAAAAATTGCCCGGCCACGGACTGGTCGAAGCCGGCCCCGGCCTTCCCGGCAGCTTGGAACTCCCGGCCTGCGGGACCTGCGGCCGCGCCCGAACCTGCCCGCAAGGCCCACGCCCCGGGATAGGCGGCCCCTTGGGCCACCAGGCTTTGCAGGTATTGCCAGCGCTCCGGCCGCTGGCGCGCGTCCCCCTGGGGGGCATGCCACAACAGGCCCAGCAGCACCAGCGGCTCGGCCAGCCCCGCGGTCAGGGCCGCGGCCAGCAAGCCCTGATAATACTCCTCGACAGACGCGGCCGGGGCCAAAAGGGCCTGGAGCACCGCCTCACTGCCGGAAATGCGGGGAAAGATCTCCTCCCAGGAGGGAATCATGGACTCCTCCAGGGTCGCGGGCAACGGCGCCACGGGGAGGTATTCCTGCAGGAACTGCCACACCGCAGGCCCGGGGGGCCGGGGCGGGCTCTCCCAGGGAGGCTTCAGCCACCGCCAGGACTTCAGGGACTGCCACTCCAGGGAGGGCGGGGCCAGGACCAGGCCTCCTTCCCCATAGACCATGACCTGGGGCGCCAGGAAAAAGGAAGCCGGCCAGGGCCCCTCGGGGGGCAGCGCATAGTAGTGCTGCTCCCGGGAACCCCCCAGCGCGGCCACGCACTCGGCCCGCCATTCCCCCCTGCCTTCCAGGGCCAGGGCCCCCTCTCCTTGATTCACTTCCAGCACCAGGACCCCGGAGGCCTTGCCGGTGCGAAGGCCCACGTTTACCTGGGTCCGGTCCAGGTCCAGAGACCGGAGCTTTTCGGCCCAGACGGCCTGAGGCTGGCTGAAATCCAGGTCCGCCAGTTCCCCCGATGCAGTCACCGCCGCCAGGACCCACCCCAGCCGCTGATAGCGGCCGGCGCAGGCCACCAGGAGCTCCCGCTGGTCCAGGTTCTCCCGCAGGTTCAAGATGCGCCCGATCTCTTCCTCGCCCACCCTGACCGTGTAGTCCATGGCGGCTCCTTGCCCCCTCTTCCCGCCCGGAGCCTCCGGGCCCTTCCCGCCCCCGGGCAAGCCTGCCGCAGGCAGCCCCCTTGATACCAGCGGAACGGGGTGCCGTGCTTCTCTTTGGGGCCTCCCCCCAGGGCATAAAGCATACTTCAACATTCCTTTAGTAATTTGCGCTTATCTTGAGACGAAACGGAAAAGGCCGCAATGAGGGCAATCCTGATTTTGCCCTTCGCATTCCCTGAAAGGGGGCTCAGGCGGGCTGGAGCGCCGCGGCCGGGTGACCAGGGGAAATTTTTGATATATTGACATGGCGCCCCCTGAAACCTGCCGAACAGGAGCGCCCGTCCCCATGATTGCCCTGAGACCTCTTGGCCGGCTGTTGCCGCTGCTCCTGGTCCTGTGCGGGACTGCGGCCGGGGCCGGACCCGAGCCCGCGGTCAGCGCCAAGCAGTGGCCCCCGGGCTATTTCTTCCGCTACGGCAAGCTGCCCCTGAAAGAAAAGGAGAAGATGCTGGCGGGTCTGGCCGCGGCCCTGGCCAGGCTTAATGAAGAGGGCCTGGGGCTCATCGCCAAGGGCGCGGTCATCGGCGGGATCCAGACAGACGTCAAGACCCACGCCCGCCTCACCGTCCTGGACGACAGCGGCCTCATCATCATCGCTCGGCGGGCCCCCAACCTCTATTACGGGTACCGGGGCCTTAAGCCGCCCAATGCCAACACCTACCTGGTGGTGAAGAACGTCAGAGTGAATGAACGGGAGAGCTACTTGCGGTCCGGGTTGGTGGTGGAGGGGGATTTCGTTGCCTATGCCGCCAAGTTTGTCAGCGCCATCGTGGAGGGCTGGGCGCGGGGCGCGGAAGGGGATGGGGGAGCGGCTGAGGCGCCCCCGGAAGGGCCCCAGAAGTAGGGGCGGGTTTCCAACCCGCCCCAGGTTTTCCGCCGCCCTCTAAGGGGCGCCGGGGTGACTTAAAGGCAGCAGGCCTGGGCCTGGGCCAGGGCCGGCTGGTAGAAGCACACGTCGCCGTCCCGCCAGCTCAGGGTGTAGAAGCAGCCCTTGAAGCAGAGACAGTGGTTGACCATGAGCATCACCTTTTCCACCAGGCGGCCGTGGATGGGGTGGGGGAGCACCGCGGTGACCAATTTCCTCGGCTCCGGGGTCCATTGAAAATCGTGGCCGTATTCGTCCATTAATGAGCCTCTCGTACGGAAACCGCGTTCCGGACCAGCCGGAACGCCTTTCCGCGCCTTTGATTATTTCTATTATATCTTATAGAAACTATATTGGCCATATAATTTTGGGCCTCATCTGGGATATAATTTAATTAATGAGCCAGATTCGCAATTTCAGCATCATCGCCCACATCGACCACGGCAAGTCCACCCTGGCGGACCGCCTCATCCAGTTCACCATGCAGGTGCCGGACCGCATCTTCCGGGACCAGCTCCTGGACACCATGGACATCGAGCGGGAGCGGGGCATCACCATCAAGAGCAACACCATCGCCCTGCCCTATACCGCCCGGGACGGCCTGACTTACCAGCTCAACCTCATCGACACCCCGGGCCACGTGGATTTTTCCTACGAGGTCTCCCGGGCTCTGGCCGCATGCGAGGGGGTGCTGCTGCTGGTGGACGCCTCCCAGGGGGTGGAGGCCCAGACCGTGGCCAACCTGTATTTAGCCCTGGAGCACGACCTGGCCATCATTCCGGTAATCAACAAGATCGACCTGCCCGCGGCGGACGTGGACGGCGTCAGGGAGCAGATCCGGCAGGAGCTGGGCCTGGACGCGGCGGACGCCATCCTCTGCTCCGCCAAGGAGGGGCTGGGCATTGAGGAGGTGCTGGAGGCCATCGTGCGGCGCATCCCCCCGCCCCGGGGGCGCCTGGACGCGCCCCTGTCCGCCCTGATTTTCGACGCCCACTACGACACCTTCCGGGGCACCATCGTCTCGACCCGGGTCTTCGACGGCCGGGTGGCCCCCGGCGACACCATCCGCCTCCTGTCCACCGGCCACACCTACAAGGTGGAGGAGGTGGGCATCTTCGGCCTCAGCCGGGAGCCCCGGCCGGAGCTCACCGCGGGCATGGTGGGGTATCTTTTGGCGGGCATCAAGACCGTCAGCGACACCCGCATCGGCGACACCGTCACCCTTAACGATAACCCTGCCCCCCGGCCGCTGCCCGGCTTTAAGGAAGTGAAGCCCGTGGTCTTCGCCTCGGTTTACCCCGTGGCCGCGGACGACTACCAGGTGCTGTCCGAGGCGCTGGAAAAATACAAGCTCAACGATGCCGCCCTCATCTACCAGAAGGACTCCTCCGCCGCCCTGGGCCAGGGCTTCCGCTGCGGCTTCCTGGGTCTGCTCCATCTGGAGATCGTCCAGGAGCGCTTAGAAAGGGAGTTCGGCCAGAACCTGATCATGACCGTCCCCGGGGTGCAATACCGCTTTCTCCTCAGCGACGGGACCGCGGTCACTGTGGACAATCCCCTGCACTACCCCGACCCCACCCGCATCCGGGGGGGGGAAGAGCCCTACATCCGGGCTTCCATCCTCACCCCGGAGCGCTTCGTGGGCGCGGTGCTGAAGCTGGGCGTGGAGCGCCGGGGGGTGAACTCCCGCTTCCATTACCCCACCCCGGGGCGGGTGGAAATCACCTTCGAGATGCCCCTGGCGGAAGTGATCATCGACTTCTACGACCGTCTCAAGACCGTCACCCAGGGGTACGGGTCCTTTGACTATGAGCTCCTTAACTGGCGGGAGAGCGACCTGGTGCGCCTGGACATCCTGGTGAACGGCGAGAAGCTGGACGCCCTGGCCATGATCGTCCACCGCAGCCGGGCCCGGGAGTGGGCGGTCCGGGTGTGCCAGCGCCTCAAGGCCGAGATCCCCCGGCAGCAGTTCAAGATCGCCCTCCAGGGGGCCATCGGCGGCCAGATCATCGCCAGGGAGACCATCTCCGCGTTCCGCAAGGACGTCACCGCCAAGTGCTACGGCGGGGACATCACCCGCAAGCGCAAGCTCCTGGAGCGCCAGAAGGCCGGCAAGAAGCGCATGAAAATGGTGGGCTCCGTGGAAGTCCCCCAGAGCGCCTTCATGGCAGTGTTGAGGAGTGAGAATGAGTAGGGAATCACCCGGCCTCTATGTGCATGTCCCCTTCTGCCGGGGCAAGTGTCATTATTGTGATTTTTACTCGGTGACCTCCCTTTCATTGGTTTCGGCCTATCTTGAGGCGCTGGACAAGGAGGCGCAACTGTACCAGGGCAGGTTCGGCGCGTTTGACACCCTCTACCTGGGGGGCGGCACCCCCAGTCTGCTGGAGGGGCCGCAATTGCGCGCGCTGATGGACTGCCTGCGGCGCCATTTCTCTTTTTCTCCGGAAGCCGAGATCACCCTGGAAGCCAACCCCGACGACCTCAACCCGGAGAAGCTGGCCCTTCTCCAGGACCTGGGCGTCAACCGCCTCAGCCTCGGGGTCCAGTCCTTTGACGACGCTGAACTCCGTTTCCTGGGCCGCCGCCACACCGCCCGCCAGGCGGCGCAGGCCCCGGCCTGGGCCCGGGCCGCGGGGTTCCACCACCTGGGGGTGGACCTCATCTATGCCCTGCCCGGGCAAACCGAGGCGGGCTGGCGGAAAAATCTGGCAAAAGTCCTGGAGTTTCTGCCGGAGCACCTCTCCTGCTACCAGCTCACCCTGTCCCCGGACACCCCCCTGGGCCAACGGCAGGCCCGGGGAGAATTCGCCCTCCCGACCGAGGAAACCCAGCGCCGCCTTTTCCTCTTCACCTCCCGGTTCCTGGAAGACCGGGGCTATCTGCACTATGAAGTCTCCAACTTCGCCCGGGGCCGCGCCTTCTTTAGCCGCCACAACCTCAATTACTGGCGGCACGCGCCCTACCTGGGGCTGGGCCCCGCGGCCCATTCCTTTGACGGCCGCCGCCGCTGGTGGAATTTTGCCTCAGTGGCGAAATACTGCTCAGTGGTGAACTCGGGCCGGAGGCCGGTGGCCGGTAAGGAAACCCTCACTCCGGAGCAGCTCCGGCTGGAGGCTTGCCTGCTGGGCCTCAGGACCCGGGAGGGCCTGCCCCTCTCGGCCCTGGGCTCCGCGGCCCGGACCCCGGCCCTGGGGAGGCTGGCTGACGCGGGCCTGGTCCAGGTGCGCCACGGCCGCCTCACCCCCACCCGGGAAGGCCTGGTGCTGGCCGACCGCCTGCCCCTCTGGCTGGCGGATTAAAACCGCGCCTGTCCGCGGCTGGCCAAAATTATTCCCAGCCCGCCTTGAAAACCGTTGCATTGCTGATTATTATTCCCCCAACACCAACGAGTCCCGGCGGATGAGCCCATCCCGTAAAACCAGATGCCTGCTGGTTCTCCTGATCCCGGTAGTGGCCGCCGGCGTTTTCGGCGTCTTCCTGGCCTTCGGCCCCCCCGGGCTCTATGCCAAATCCGAAAGTCCTGAGTTCTGCGGCAGTTGCCACGTGCTTACGCCGGAATACGAAGCCTGGTTCCACTCCGGCGCCCATGCCCGCAACAAGTGCGTGGACTGTCACCTGCCCAACGACAATTTCGCCCATCACCTGCTGTGGAAGACCCTGGACGGGGTCAAGGACTCAGTCAAGTTCCACACCGGCCTGGTGTCCGAGACCATCCGCATCTCCGCCCACGGGGCCGCGGTGGTCCAGGCCAATTGCCAGCGCTGCCACGCCGAAATCATCTCCCGGGTCCGCATCGACCGGCAGTGTTGGGACTGTCATCGCCGTTTTTCCCATAAACTCACGGGCACAATACAAACCTGGACTCCCTGAGATAGAGGATGGGCACGCCTATGAAACCGAAAAAATCTCCCTTCATCCCCGGGGCCCTGGCCGTGGCCGCGGCGCTCTTGCTCCTTTACGGGTGCTCCCCCCAGAAGCCGGAGCCGGTGAAGACCGTGGCCATCCCCGACGGCGAATACGACCCTGCGGTCTGGGGACAGGCCTACCCCCTGGAGTACGACTCCTGGGCCAAAAGCAAGGAGCCCAACCCGCCGGGGAGCAAATACCGCCAGGGCTGGCTGGGCGGCGAAAAGTTCGACAAGCTCAGCGAATACCCCTACCTGGCCCTGCTCTTCAACGGCTGGGGCTTCGGGGTGGAGTACAACGAGATCCGGGGCCACTGGTACATGCTCATCGACCAGTTGGAGATCGACCCCTCCCGCCTCAAGGCCGGCGGCGTCTGCCTCACCTGCAAAACCCCCTTCGCCCCCAAGCTGAAGCAGGACCTGGGACCTAATTATTTCCAAGACCCCTACGTGGAAGTGCACGCCAAGATCCCCGAGAAATTCCAGCGTATGGGGGTCATGTGCATCGACTGCCACGACAACAAGACCATGGACCTGACGCTGTCCCGCTGGACGCTGACCAAGGCCCTGAATGACCTCGGCAAAGACCCCAAGACCGCCACCCGCCAGGAAAAACGCTCCCTGGTGTGCGCCCAGTGCCACGTCACCTACGTCATCAGGAAAGATAAGGACATGAAGTCCGTGGATGTCTTCTTCCCCTGGCAGGGCAGCAAGGAAGGGGACATCTCCATCGAAAACATCATCAAGGTCATCAAGAGCGACGCTGCGTTCCTGGAGTGGAAGCAGACGGTCACCGGCTTCAAGCTGGGCTTCTCCCGGCATCCGGAATACGAGCTTTATTCCCGGAACAGCACCCACTGGAACGCCAATGTCGCCTGCGCCGACTGCCACATGCAGTACACCCGGCTAGGGGTAAACAAGATTTCCAACCACAACGTGGGCAGCCCCCTGTGGCAGGGGATGGTGGCCTGCCAGCAGTGCCACGCGGAGAGCGCCGACTGGCTGAAGGCCCGGGTCCTGGCCATCCAGGAGCGCACCACCTCGCTGCTCAACCGGGCCGGGTACGCCACCGCGGTGGCGGCCAGGCTCTTTGAGGCCGCGCACCAGGCCCAGGCCGGGGGCAAGTCCCTGGACCAGGACCTCTACCTGAAAGCCAAAGACTTTTACGAGGAGGCTTTCTACCGCATCAACTACATCGGCGCCGAGAACTCCGTGGGCTTTCACAACCCCACGGAGGCCGAGCGCATCTGCGCCGACGCCGTGGCCTTTGCCGGCAAATCCGCGGCCCTGCTGCGCCAGGCCCTGGCCAAGGCGGGGGTGGAGCCGGCGGTGTTCGTCAACCTGGATCTGGCCAAGTACCTCCAGAAGCGGGGGGTCAAGGGGCTCAACTTCCAGCCGGACCAGGAATTCAAAGACCCTTACGGACTCCAGGACCGCTTCAACCCGGTGGCCTCCCTGGGACTCCCCGGCGCCGCGCCGGCCCCGGCCCCGCCGCCCGCGCCCGGAAAGCCCAAGGCCAAATGAGAACCGTCGTCTTCCTTCTGGTCCTGATTATGCTGGCTGCCCTGACTTGGGCCCAGGGAGCGCCGGAGACGCCCCTGTTCCAGGAGGGCAAAGAGGTCTTTGAGAACATCTGCGCCGACTGCCACCGCTTGAACGGCCAGGGCCTCCCGGGCACTTACCCCGCCCTGGCGAAGAACTCCTTTGTGGTGGGGGACCCCAAGCCGGTCATCCTCACCGTTCTCAACGGCCGCAAAGGGGCCCTGGGGCAGATGCCCGCCTGGAAAGACAGGCTCAGCGACCAGCAGATTGCCGGGGCCATCACTTTTATCCGCAACTCCTGGTCCAACCGGGCCCCGGCCGTCAACCCGGCCCAAGTGGCGGCCGCGCGGCAGAAATGACTTAACTTTGTTCAACGCTAAGGAATCTGAGGGGAGGGAGGGGAACAAGCCCCGGCCCTCCCCTTAACCGTTTCCTGGGAGACGCCATGTCCTCTTCTTTCCGGGCCTCCCCCCGGCGGCATCTGACCCTGGCCGCGCTGGCGTGGCTGGCAGCCGCGGTCTTGGCGGGCTGCGGCGTTCCCCAGATTATGCGGGGGGAGGTCAAACCGCCCCACGTCGCGCTCCAGGGCTTCACCCTGACCCTGCCCCACGCCGGGGCCTGGCAGGTCTTCTGCACCCTGAAGCTGAAGAACCCCAACCCCGAGGCCCTTAGGGTCCTGGACTACGATTACGAGCTGTGGCTGGAGGGTAGAAGCGTGGCCCAGGGCGCTTCCCAGGAGGAGGTGCTCCTGCCGGCCCTGGGGGAAACGGTGGTGGAGGTGCCCATCCTCATCAAGCTGTCCTCCCTGATGAAGGTCGTTCCCTCCCTCCTCAGCCCCCAGAAGCAGATCCCCTACCAGATTGCCGGCGGACTGCGCCTGGCCTCCCTCCTGGGAGGCTTCCGAGTGCCCTTCCGCTTCCAGGGCGAGGTCACCCCGGAACAGGGTCTGGACCTGCTGAAGTCCCGCCGCCGCTGAGGCTTCCTTCCTGCTCCAAGCCCCCCGGGGGAAAATACCGCCTCCCCCAAACTTCGACCAAATTCCTTCTTTGCAAACGAACAAAAAAAAGGTAAAACCCTGTGCCATGGTGATTCACTTGGCTAAGAAAAAGGAGGAAGGGAAATGAAACGCTGGGGCTTATCTCTCCTGGCCGGCCTGGCCATCCTGGGCGTGCTTCTGGCGGTTCCGGCCGCTGCGGCGGAAAAGACCATAACCATCGGCTTCACCGCTTCCCAGACCGGGAAGCTCAACGTGGAGGGGATCCGCCAAATCAACGGCCTGAATCTTTGGGTGGAGCAGGTCAACGCCAAAGGCGGCGTCAAGCTCCCCGACGGCACGGTGGTGAAGTTCGCCACCAAATTCTACGATGACGAAAGCAAGAAAGAGCGGGTGCAGGAGCTTTACACCAAGCTCATCAGCCAGGATAAAGCCGACTTCCTGGTGAGCCCTTACAGTAGCGGCCTGGCGGACGCGGCCGCAGTCATCAGCCAGCAGTATAACAAGATCATGATCACTGCCGGCGCGGCTTCGGATTCCACTTACAAAAAGGGCTATACCCTGGTCTATCAGACCTATACTCCGGCGTCCCGCTATCTCACCGGCGCCATCGACCTCTTGGCCAAGATGGACCCCAACGCCAAGAAGGTGGCCATCATCCATGAGAAAGACAAGTTCTCCACCGACGTGGTGGACGGCCTCAAGGCCTATGCCGAAGGCAAGGGCTACCAGGTGGTCTTGTTTGAAGGGTACGAACCCGGCAACACGGACTTCGCGCCCTTCATCAACAAGATTCCGCCCGGCGCGGACGCCATCATGGGTGGCGGCCACTTCGCGGACACCAGCACCTTTGCCAAGCAGCTCTATGAAAAAGGGGTGAAAGCCAAGATGGTGGCCTTGCTGGTGGCCCCACCGGAACCCAGGTTCGCGGAACTGGGGGAAGCCGCGGTGGGAGTCATCGGCCCCAGCCAGTGGGAAACCCTGGCGGTGGGCTACAACCCGGAGGCCGCTAAAAAAGTGGGGGTGGACTGGTACGGTCCCAGCGTTGAGGATTTCACCGCCTCCTATAAAAAGAAATTCAACGAAACGCCGTCCTATCACAGCGCTGGCGGCTACGCGGCCGGACTGCTCCTGCAGCGGGCCATCGAGAAGTCCGGGGCCACGGACACTGCCAAGGTCAAGACGGCCCTGGACGCCATGGATATTCTCACCTTCTATGGCCGCATCAAGTTTGACACCGCCAAGGCCCACGGCCTGCAGATCGGCCATGCCATGGTCTGGACCCAGTGGCAGAAGGACGCCCAGGGGAAACTGGTCAGCCAGGTGGTCTGGCCGGAAGCCTTTAAAACCGCGGAGGCCAAGCTGTATCGGGTAAAATAATCGCTGCTGCGTGGACTCTTACCCTGTTCCCCGCGGCCTGTCGGGGGATGGGGTAGGAGGGAAGAACCCACATGGTTGTGCAACTCCTTTCCTCTTTGACGGACGGCCTCCTCCTGGGCTTCGTCTATGGCCTGGCCGCCATGGGCCTCACCCTCATCTGGGGGGTGATGACCGTCATCAACCTGGCTCACGGTCCGGTCATCGCCCTGGGGATGTTCGGAGCTTACCTGCTATTCAGCAACCTGGGCCTGAACCCCTACCTGGCCCTGGTGGCGGTGGCGGTCACCGGGCTGTTCCTGGGCTTCCTGATTTACGGGGTGGCGGTGCACCGGGTGTTGAACGCCCCGCACCTGTCCACGCTGCTGGCCACCTTTGCGGTGAACATGATCATCATCGGCGTGGGCACCGCGGTCTTTACCACCTCGCCCCACAACATTGACTATCCCCTGGGCTCGTGGGGGGCGGGCGCGGTGACCGTGCCGGTGACCCGGCTCCTGGCGGCCCTCGGGGCGGTTCTGTCCACCGCCGCGCTCTACCTCTTCTTGTACTTCACCCGGCCGGGCAAGGCCATCCGGGCCCTGGCCAACAACCGCCGGGCCGCGGAGCTTATGGGCATTCCCTCTGCCTGGGTCCTGGCCCTGAGCTTCGGGCTGGGCACCATGCTGGCCGCGGTGGCCGGGGGACTCATCGCCACCTTCTTTCCCTTCACCATCCTGAGCGGCGGCCCCTATGAGCTCAAGTCTTTCGTCATCTGTGTCCTGGGAGGGCTGGGCCACCCCCTGGGGGCCCTACTGGGCGGTCTGATCCTGGGCGGCCTGGAGGGTTTGATCCCCACGTTTATGCCGGTGAGTTTGGTGCCGGTAGTGGAATTCGGGCTCTTCGTGCTGGTGCTTCTCATCCGTCCCAGCGGCTTGATGGGGGCGAAATAGTTGAAGGCCCTGCGCCATCCCGGTTTATGGGTGCCCTTAGGGATCGTCCTGGTCTGGGGCCTGTTCGTGCTGGTGCGGGGAGATGACACCGGGCGGGAGACGGCCTTCACCCTGTTCATGTCCGTGGCCCTGGCTTCTAGCCTGAACATCATCCTGGGCTACACCGGCTACGTCAGCTTCGGGCACATCGTGTTTTTTGGCCTGGGGGGCTATTTTGGCTTCTACCTTTTGAGCCAGCATGGCTGGTCCCTGTATCCCGCGGCCCTGGCCGG
>Ga0315268_10002160_pt1 | contig 22418 bp, 18 predicted proteins | sample C1_top_MG_FD_204535 | JGI IMG/M metagenome (GOLD analysis project Ga0315268, IMG submission 204535) | Sediment microbial communities from Yellowstone Lake, YNP, Wyoming, USA - C1_top | ecosystem: Environmental > Aquatic > Freshwater > Lake > Sediment | place: USA: Wyoming | collected 2017-08-01 | reverse complement strand
AGACTAACGCCCCCCATTGACAACGATGAATCGAAGCCCGCCGGTGAAAGCTTCAGACCAATTCCTAAGCTCGAATGACGAATCGTTGCTGCCACGGGTCGGTTTGGTGCCGAACCGAGCCATCCGTCCTCTCAAGGATGCCGCAGGTTTCTGGCTTCGGGCTTCGTCATTCTTTCGTCATTCGTCATTTGGATTTCAGAATTCGGGTTCAAGCTTCCCACCGGCTGAAAACTACCTGCCCGCCGCGCCGAAGACTTTTTGCAGGAGGTCCGTTGTGCGGGCCACCGGGTTTTCGCGGATGCGCTTTTCTTCCTCCGCCACCATAGTGAACAACCCGTCCAGCGTCTTGCCGGTCACGTAGTTGTCCACGTCCAAGTCGTCCGTCTTGATCAATCCCTTTGCACCGAACAACCCGCCCAAACTGCTGCCACTCCCCACTTGGGCTGTCATCCGCTTGTAAAACGCCGTCACGCCCACCTGTTGCGTGGCGTTGGTCACCACCGGATGAAATCGAATGAAGAGGTTCGTCTCTGTCACCCGCCTGAAATACTGCGTGGCCGCGTTGTTCGTTCCGGTCAGGATGGATTTCGCGTCGGCAATGGACATTTGTTTGACGGCATCGCCGAAAACCGCCGCCGCTTCCGGCACAGCCTTCTCTGCCGCGCTGTTCATGGAACGGACAAAATCATCGGCCAGTTTGTCCTGCTTGAGAGTGCGCAGGGTCTTCTCCACCGTGCGAAGTTTTTCCGGCATGGGAATTTTGACGTTGAGATTGGTCAGAAACCCGCCGTCGTGACCGAGTCGGCTGACGGCGTTTTGCACGCCCTTGCCGAGCGCCTCCTTCAAGCCGCCGATCATCTGATCCTGTGAAAGCGAATTCAGCGAAAGTGCCGCTGTTTGATTCGTGCCGGATTTTGGCTTGGTCAATCCAAGTCGCTCCAGCAAATCGGCACGGGCGATGATGCCGGACGCAAAGAGGACTATTACGAGGGTAGAAAAAGTTTTCATAAAGTTGTGGTTGGAGAAGTTGATTCAGTCCGGGCCAAACGGACCATGCCCAATCCTACTCCGTGATAACTCCCGGCACAATGGCCCTTTGCCGGACGCGACGGAGGCGCATCTTGCGGGCGTGTTGCCCAAATAACGGAGCGCGGGTGTCTCGCCTGCAGCGGCACTGAACGCGGAGTGAGCGCCGCGAATTTCGAGAGCCTTTTGACGAATCCGGCGTGCTGCGGCCAGGGACAGCCGCGCACCAAGGTCACGGCTTGAACAAACGGTAGAACCGATTCCCCGTCGGCGGATTGACGATCACCGTCTTGGTCATCACTTCTCGATTAGCATCGCGTGCACGGTATCGGGATGCGCGCGATCGTGCGGCAAGGTGCTGAACGACATCAGGACCATGGGCCGCGAGCCGGTGTTCTGAATGGCGTGCGCGACGCCGGGCGGGAGCGTGAATCGCATCGCTTGTCCTTCCGGTACAGTAAGGTCCCGCACGACTCCGTGCTCACGAATCCGGACGCGGGCGGGCCCGATGACCACAAAAACTTCCGTGCTCCGCTCGTGATAATGATTGCCCCGAATGGCGCCCGGTTCGGAGAGAACCACATGCACGTTGCGCGAGCCGGCGAGCAACGCTTCGTCCACCGGTTCAATCACCCAACCGCGCGCGTCGCTGAAGAACGAGACATTTTCGATGGTCACTTGTGGATTCATCGCGGCGGATGGTAAAGCGGCAATAGCGCACTGCCAATTACTCCCGGAGAATTTTTTTGGCGGCGAGCTTGACGGCTTCGGCCAGTTCGCGGGGTTTGAGGACGACGGCGTCACCGCCCCAACTCAACACCCAGCGTTCGATCTCGACGAGGCTGGAAAGCTTCAAGCGCAATTCCACTCCCCCGCCCTTCAGGTCGCGCAGTTGTTGCGACTCGTGCCATTTCTTTTCGCGGATCAAGTCGGCGGCGCGGGCGTTGAAGCGGAGAACCACGTCGTATTCGCCCTGGCCGGAATGGACGCCAAAGCTGTCGCGGAGGCGCTTTTCGAGGGAGAATTTTTCAGGGCGGGCAAAGGTTTTCCCGGTTGGCTTCACGGCTTGGACACGCGCGGGAACGAAGGTGCGGATGTCTTTGCGCGCGTGATCGTAGGCGAAGAGATACCATTCGCCGTTGATGTTGGCCAGGTGATAGGGGTCAACGAGGCGTGATTCGCTTTGCCGGCTGCCGGCTTTGCGATAAGCGAGTTCGATCTGCCGGCGATGCGCGGTGGCCTTGGCGAGGGCGTCGAAGATTTCCAGGTTCAGGATCGGCTCGGCGCGGGTGCGGAAGGAAATGGTCTGCTCGATGTCGACGAGGTTGAGCGAGATGGTGTCGGGGAGAGATTGCTCGATTTTGCGGATGGCGCTGAGCAGCGGTTTCTCGAATTGCGTGCCGCGATATTGTTCGAGGGCTTTCTCAGCGATGACCAAGGCCACGAGTTCGCCTTCGGTGATGTGCATCGTGGGAAAGGAGGTGACTTCCCCGGTGTAATGATAGCCGAAGCGCGAGCCATCGTAGGCAATGGGCAACTCCAGCCGGTCGCGCATGAACTCGATGTCGCGCTGGATGGATTTGGTGCTGACTTCGAGTTCGCGGGCCAGCGTGGAAGCGTTGGGAAACTTACCGGACTGAATGGCCTGATGAATCCGCAACATCCGCTCCAGCGGCGGCCGGGAGAGCGGCGAATGTGGCGGCGACTGTCCTTTGCTCGTCATTGGCAGCAGCAATAGCGGAATCGCGCACGATGATCAATCCGTCAATCTCGTCCCTGTGCCCCGCGCGCACCAGAACGACCCGGCGGAACCCGCGCTCGCCCAGAAGAGCCTTCCAATCTTGGAACAACTGCGCCTCCTGATCAATGGAGTACAAGTAGCCCATGACCACCACGGCCAGGTCGCGTCCGACGTCGGGCCGGCCAAGCTCGTGCGCAACGCCCTCGCGATTAAGCAGCGGGAGAAAACCATTCTCCCGTGTATCCGGCCGCGTCATGTGGATCAAATCCCAACTGTAGAAGCGCACAACCACGTTCGCCGCCGCCCCGTCATGAAACCGCGCCCTAGTGCCTGCGCCGTCGGGGAACACTGAACTGCAGGAAGGCATCAATGCGACCACCGACGCCAGCAGCACCCACCGAAGATATTGAAATTTTTTCATGTATTTGGCCGGCGACGAAATTCGTTCGGCCAGCTTTGCAAATGACTTAAGCGATTACCGTGCCGTAGACAATGATTCCGGGCCGACAAGAGCGATTGGTTTACGTGGGAGAATTGCCAATGAATGCGAGATACTTGCCGGCACCCGCGGGTGCTCTCCCGGTGCGCGTTGCCCCGCGCTGCCTCAAATCCTTACACCTGCCTGAACAACCGGCGACGAAGCTAAGAACCCTTTTCCAACTTCGCCAGCAACTCGTCGTTGGTCTTGTGCTTCTTGAGCGCGGCGGTAAGGGTTTCCATCGCTTCGACGGGATTCAAATCCACCATCATGCGGCGCAGTTTGCGCACGGCTTCAATCTGGTTCTTTGGGAAAAGCTTTTCCTCTTTGCGCGTCCCGCTCTTGGGAATGTCAATGGACGGAAACAGGCGGCGGTCGGAAAGTTTCCGGTCGAGAATCAACTCCATGTTGCCGGTGCCCTTAAACTCCTGAAAGATGAGTTCATCCATCCGCGATCCGGTGTCCACCAGCGCGGTGGCGATGATGGTCAGCGAACCGCCGTTTTCAATTTTGCGCGCCGAGGCGAACATCTTGCGCGGAATTTCCAATGCGCGCGCGTCCACGCCGCCGGTCATCGTGCGACCGCTACCGCCGTGGACACTGTTGTAGGCGCGGGCGATGCGCGTGAGCGAATCCATCACCACAAAGACATCCTTGCCACTCTCGACCATGCGGCGGCAGCGCTCAATCATGAAGCGCGAGAGCCGCACGTGCGTTTCCAAGTCCTGATCGTTCGAGGATGCAACGACCTCGGCCTTGACCGAACGCTGGAAGTCCGTCACTTCCTCGGGCCGTTCATCAATGAGCAATACGAGCACATGAACGTCGGGGTGGTTTTCCGTGATGGCGTTGGCAATCTGCTTGAGGATGGTCGTCTTGCCCGTGCGGGGCGCAGCGACGATGAGTCCGCGCGTGCCTTTGCCTATGGGCGTGACCATGTCAATGACGCGGGTCTCGATCAGGTCCGGGCTGGTTTCGAGCTTGAACTTTTCAATCGGGTCAATGCTGGTGAGATTCTCGAACCGGACGGCTTTCGTGTAGTCCTCGAAAGCCATGCCGTTGACCTGGTCCACGGACTTGAGTTGGGGACTCGTGCCGCGATGCGGTGGCTGGGTCGGCCCGGCCACCAAGCTGCCCTCGCGCAGAAAACTGCGCTTGATGGTGTCAGGCGTAACGAAAATGTCGGTGGGCTTGGGATGGTAATGGTTTGCGGCAGTCCGCAGGAAGCCAAATCCCTTGTCGGAGATTTCCAGAAAACCAGACCCGTGGTCGTTTGAATTGTCGTTGGTCGTGCTGCTCATAGACTGTGTTGTGTCTCGAAGATTGAGAACCAAACTCCGAAATTTCGTGATTGAACTGTGAATTCTTGGAAGCTGCTGCGCCGGTAATCTCAAACCGCACCCAACCGCCCGCAACTATCAAACCTTCGATTCGTCACCTAAATAGGGTGAAAGTCCAGGGAGCGCAACAAGTTTTTTGCAATAATTTTACCCTCGCGGGATCGGGCGCATCCCGCATTGCCTGCCCGGTCGTGTACGCTTCCCCTGTCCGCAGTGCGGAACCGGCCGGGATCGCCAAACCACGACCGGCGTTTATCCACCGACCGACGCCCGCGCTTCGGCGGCCAGCGCCGTGCTGAGATACCGCTCTCCGGTCGAAGGAGCAAACGTCACAATCATCTTGCCCTTGTTCTCCGGGCGTTTGGCAACTTCGATGGACGCCCAGACGTTCGCGCCCGAGGAAATGCCCGCCAGAATGCCTTCTTCCTTTGCGAGCCGGCGCGCCATGGCAAACGAATCGTCGTTCGTTACCTGGATGCAGTCAACGATTTGTTGTCCGCCTTGGGAATCCTTCATGTGAAGATTCCCGGGAATGAAACCGCCGCCGAGTCCCTGGATCTTGTGCGGACCCGGTTTCAACGGCTGCCCGGCAAGTGTTTGCGAAATCACCGGCGAATCTTTCGGCTCGACCGCGATGGCCCGGAACGACGGTTTGCGCGCTTTGATGACCTCGACGCAGCCCGTGATTGTCCCTCCGGTGCCGACGCCGGCGACCACAATATCCACCTTGCCGTCCGTATCGGCCCAGATTTCTTCCGCGGTGGTCTTCCGGTGAATCTCGGGGTTGGCCGGATTATCGAACTGCTGGGGAATCCATGCGTTGGGCGTTTCCTTGGCGAGTTGTTCGGCCTTGGCGATGGCTCCCTTCATGCCTTCCGTGCCCGGTGTCAAAACCAGTTTCGCTCCGAGCATCGCCAGCAACGTGCGCCGTTCGAGCGACATCGTCTCCGGCATCGTCAGAATGATCTTGTATCCCTTGGCGGCGGCCACAAACGCGAGGGCGATGCCCGTGTTGCCGCTGGTCGGCTCGATGATGACCGTGTTCTTTTTCAAAATGCCGCGCTTCTCGGCGTCTTCAATCATGGACACGCCGATGCGGTCCTTGACGCTGCCGAGCGGATTGAAAAATTCGCACTTGAGGAGAATGGTGGCGGGCAGGCCGGCCGTGACCTTGTTCAGCTTTACGAGCGGCGTGCGCCCGACAGTTTCGACGATGTTGTTGTAAATGCGTCCCATAAAATGATTGTGCTTTGATGGTGTATCGTTGCTGTGAACACAGGAATCTTGTCGGAAGGTCGTTGGAGGGCAAGCCCTTTTTTGAGAAACATTCCGCGGCCGGTCGGCCGGTTCCAGTGCTCGGTTCATCCGGTTTGATTGAGTTTGATTCCACCGGCGGCTGGCTCGTGCTGGACGTTCCCGCTTTCCGCTGCCGCAGCAACGCAAAGGCATCCCTGAACGCCTGACGCACGTCCAGCCATTGCTTGACCTCTTCGATCACGGCTTCGAACGCCCGGATTTCGTCCGCCTTGTTCGCTTCCGCAAACCGGTCGAGGTCGAGCCGCAGTCGTTCCGCGCAATGATCGCCGCGCCGCAACTCCACGATGTCCTGGCACAGTGTTCGCAAGGCCCGCGCCTTGCGCCGGAACTCCTCGTTCATCCGCATTGCACGCTGATGGTTGACCTGGGCGGACGGCCATGCAACCATCGCGCCCATGAAACGATTGCTCCTTTGTGGCCTCCTCCTGGCCTCATTCGTGTCTCTGACCGCCTGCCGGAATATGATGTATTCGGCCTACGAAAAAGTCGGCGTGTACAAGCGGGATTTGTTGAAGAAACGGGTTGTAGCCGCGCGCGATGAAGAAAAAAGTGCGCAGCAGGAATTCAAAGACGCGCTCACGCGTCTGAAGGAAATAACGGGGTTCGACGGCGGCGACCTGGAGAAACGCTATCGCCGGCTTCAAGCCGATTACGACGACGCGGCGGCGCGGGTGGCGACGGTGCATAAGCGGGTTCAGGACGTGGAGACGGTGGCGGGCGACCTGTTCGCCGAGTGGGAAAAGGAGAACCGGCAGATCGAGACCGACACGTTGCGCCAGAACAGCCGGCAGCAGTTGAACGATACGCGGCAGCGTTACGATGAAATGCTCCGGTCGTTGAAGCGATCGGAGGGCGGCATGGACCCGGTTTTGCGCAAGCTCCACGATTATGTGCTGGCGCTTAAGCACAGCCTGAACGCCCAAGCCATCGCCGCCCTCGGGGGCGAGTCCGCCAAAATCCAGGCGGATGTGGCCCGCCTGATCGAGGATATGAACGCCTCGATTGCGCACGCCGACGAGTTCATCCGGCAAATGCCCAAATGACCGCGAGCGCGCTGTTATCGGCCGGTTGAATGTCCGCTGGAACAGCAATGAGCGCGCTGAACCTTTTCACGATGTCTCTGCTCGAATGCAACCCTCCGTCACCAGTTTCTTGGTATCGGGATAATTCTTTGGCACGCAGCGGACGGTGACGTGTGAACCTCTTTCAACACACGAAATCATATCATTTCATCCGCCTGTTTGTCGCGCGAAGCCTTCGGCTTCTTGACCTTTGCAGCTTTGGCTTCCTCGGCGGCGCGCTCAAGGTTTAGGGCGAGCAGCTTTTCCAAAATCTGCTCGTCGCTGAGATCAGCGGGCCAGCCGTAGGCGGCGGCGACGGCGGCGTCGAGTTTCTGGTGCGCGAGGTCAAGCCAGGCGGGGCGCTCGTTGTAAAGATTCGTGAGCGTGCGCTTTTTCAGTTTCGCGGCGCAATCGGCGTCGCGCGGTTCGAGGCGCGGATAGCGCACGGTGCCGACCAGGTAGGGCGGGCAGTCCTCTGCCCGCCGCAGTTTGGATGAGGACGACGGCGCGCACGGAGTGACGCGCCCCACCTCGCGAATCGTACTCTTGTCAATGTAACGATCCCAAGGACCGCCCACGCTGCCGGGGAATTCGAGCGTGCGCATTTCCGTCCATTCGGGCGGATTGAGCCAGCGTTCGCGCAATTCGTTCAACTCCTCGGCGGCAGCGGCAATCGCGGCGCAGTGCTCGGCAGGAGTTCGCGGCGGCGGTTCTTCACGCAAAACGATATGGGCGTAATGCTTGGCCGCGTTCAGTTCGGCTTCGAGATTGTCGAGTGGTTTCGCCAAATCATCCGCGAACGGGAAGGGAAATGTTTCAAAGCAAGTGGTCGGCGTGTAGCGAAAGCCTGATTCCTTTTCACGTAGCTGCGTGCCTTGCCCCAATGCCCAAACTTCGTGGAATCGAGAATGTAGGACTCCAAAGGCATAGTCGTCGGTGCGGGCGAAAGCTACGACTGCGCTGTCGCAAAGCATCTCCGGCGCAAGCCAAACGAACAACCGATGTTTGGAGACTCGCGGCGTCGCAAAGAAACGTGGAAGCCCGCTCAAACCCGCACGCATGTCTGGACAGGGGCGGGCGAACAACCACCAATAGCGAGTCTGCCGCGCTTCCCTGTGGTTGGTTCTAAGAGGATAGACGACCCGCTTGATATGCTCGAATGGCAGTTCGTAACGGGCCGAATCCTCAAGGCCACGATCAAGGCCAAAGTCAACGTTCCAAACATTGCGTGGACGCCGGGTCAAATCTTCCGCATTGCGAATGGGAATCAGAACGTCCGAGTTGGGGCGTCCGTTGGGGTTTGTGTTAGAAGACAGCATCTTTATCGCGTCCTCTTCTGAAACGTCGAAGGGTGCTTTCTGAGCTACACCCACAAATCCCATGAGTTCGTTCGCGCGAAGCTGGACAGCGACAGTTGTATCTCCTCTGGCACTGAGATTGGGTGCGATTGTTGTTACGATTACTCTGTCCAGTTGCCTTTGCGTTTCATCGCCGTTATCGAAACCAACCATGCTGACGTGAACCGTTGCACCTTCAAGAATCCATTCGCGGTCACTTTCCGCAAAGAAAATGTCGCCCGTGTCTTTGATGCGCTTCAAAACTTCGCGGTTTGCTCCGCCGCGAATTCCTTGCGTTGCCAGCAAGCCAGCGCGCTTGCACTTGCCACTTTCGATTTGCTCGCGGGCCTTTTCAAACCAGTAGCAGCAAAGGTCTGACTGGCCGGGGATGCGGTTGCTGTAGATGCGTCGGAGTTCTTCAACGTAGCCGTCGCTAAGTTCGCCGCGCATGAGTTTGTCGCCTAGAAACGGCGGGTTGCTCACGATCACGTCGCATTTCGGCCATTCGCGTTCGGTGTAGAACTTCAAGGCATCGTCGCCCGCGTGTTCGCCCGCCTGTGCTTCCTTCAACGTCCTGGCCTTGCTGCGGAAGTGCGGCACGAGCAAGGCATCTTCGTTTTGGAAACCGTCGAGGTTTTGCAGCACGGGCGAGCGGTCGTTGTCGAAACCGTTGTTGCGCCGCCATTGCAGGTAGCCGATTTGCACGGAGACTTGCGCCAGCTCGAAAGCGTAGGGATTGATTTCAATGGCGCGGAGTTGTTGCACGCTGACTTCCGGCTTAAACGTGAAGCCGAGCTGGGTGGCAAACGCGATGACTTCCTTTGCCCTGGTAGCGCGCCCATTTCTTTTTGAATTCGGCGGCGTTCATGGCAACGCGACGATTTCAGCGAGTTTATCCCGGCTCGGCATGGCGGGGTTATACAAGGAAAAGATGAAGATCGGAAAGCAGAAAGGAGGAAAACAGATGTAAGCGGACGGAAGCCGCATTCCTGACGCATCCTGGCGGCGTTATGCTTCTATATGCAACGCCCTAAGGATCGCAGCCAGCAGTTCGGGATACGGCACTGGCTTCTGAAAAAACGCCACGGCCCCAGCGGCCAGTGACTTCTCTTTGTGTTGTTTGGCGTCTTCCCCCGAGATCAGGATCACCGGAATTTCAGCCAGTTCTGGAAATCTTCGCAGCCATTTCATGCAGGTATAGCCAGTCCAGTCCAAGCCTTGACTGGTGGGGAAATTAATGTCGAGGATGACCAGTTCCGCGTCCGAAGTTTCGGCGGCACTGGCGATCTCAGCCGCGTCCAAAATCGTCGCGACTGTAAACCCGTTGGCCCGCAACTTAAGCTCAAAGGCTTTCAACACGACGGGATTGTCGTCAACCACCAGAATTCTGCGACCGGTGCCGAGGGTGGCCGGGGCTTTTCCCCCGGAGCGCACAGGCAACTTCTCCTCCAGGAATGGGCGCTTCTCCTTCGGTGGTTGCTCATCGGCCAGCTTCTTCGCGTCCGCCGCCAGTTTCAGTGTTATTTTCATGTCGGTTGGCGATATTCGCCCGGCAGTGTTTCAAATCAATTCACTGACTTGCTCCTTGAATACTACGCCAGCCGCCCGGAGTCAATCAGCGGCTGGCTGCCAGCCACCCAAGCGCGCCCAGCGCACTCATTCCGCATTCGACCGCCCCGACTTTTCTTTGCCATGATGGGTGGGTTTTACACGAAGACGCGCGGGGCGGCAATGCAGAAGCGGCTGAACGTGGCTGAACGCCGCGCTCACTGCGCCGTTTCTGAGCCGGGCTCTAAGCATATACATTAGCCGCGGCTGTATCGTCCCGACTCCGCTTGTTGCGCTTGAAGACGGGGTTAGTTTTGGAGCGTGATGAAACCCGGGTATTTTCTCACTGCGGTATGGCTGTTCCTCTTTTTGAGTGCGGGCACTGCTTTGGCCCAGACCAATCTTGTTTATCATCGGTTTCGTTTTTTCCTCCATCCCGATTTGGCCCAGGGAATCTCGAGTCAGGAATTGAAATCGCGGCTGGCGTTTTATGCGCAGGATATCAATTTCATTTTCGCCAAGAACACCAACCGTCGTTTTACCTTCGACCCGGACCAGGACATCATCGTCACCGAACAGTTACCTACGATCAACCTCGGCGGAGAAATTCCGGAAACCGACTACGAACTCTGGGCCTCCGTACTCCCGGCCGCGGCCACACCCTATCCCTATTCGCACGGCGGCTGGATGGCGTTCAGCACGAACGGGACGGGCGTGGCGCAGGGACTGTATTGGGATGCGGTTCACGATCGCGCGGCCCTCGTCCAGGCGGCGCCCGACGACTGGATGCTTTGGAATTATTGGCGGCAAATTCACAACCTCGTTCACGAAATGGGTCACGTGTTCGGCGCCGCCGTGGGCGAATACTACAGCCTCAAGAACGTGCCCGACACCACCGGCGTCACCCCGTTGCAGGATATCTACTACGCCAATGACGACGATCCCTACTGGTCGCAACATCCGGATTACTGGACCGACCCCATGTTTGTCTGGACGCCGCGATTGACCCTGGCCGAACTGACCAACCAGGTCCGTTTCGCCAACGTGACCGCCGCCATGATCAACGCCGGTTACCGGCATACGCTCCCGCCGACTCGCTATACGCCGGATCTCGCGGCGATCAAAGTCTGGGTCCGGACGCGCGGCGCACCCGTGTTGCTTCCCCAGACCCCGGTGAAGGTCTGGCGCGTGGAAGTTTACAACGCAGGCCTGTCCCAATTGATCTTTGACGGCGCGACGAGCGCTGCCGGCTTCGTGCAATTCGCCTGGAACGCAGCGCCCAACAACGCCGACAATTTGATGGTGATCAAAGCCTGGCCGGCCAACGCCCCGCCGACCGTCCGCTGGTTCAGCCTCTACGATGCGCAGGAGGAAAGAATGGTCCTCGGCCATACCAATCTGAATATTTACCTCGACGTCGCATTGACCAATCCTCCGGCCATCAGCATTCATCCGCTGACCAACCAAGTGCTGCTCGGCTGGGTTTCGGGCGCGGCCGGCTATGAATTGGAATTCACAACCAACTTGTCTGCCCCGGACTGGCAACCGGTTGGAGCAACGCCGGTGGAAAATGATGGGGAAACCACTTTGATGCTGCCCGCAACGGGCGCTGCCCGCTATTTCCGGCTGCACCAAAGATGATTTGCCTCGCCTGAAGGCTTGCGCATCTTTCCCAAGTCAACCGGTTTTTAGGGAAAGCCGGGTAGCTCGTGACCTCGGTGGTTGGGAGAATCAAGCACCTTGCTCGCCTTCGATGAAGGCGATCTCTTCGGGCGTGCTTTCTGCGCGGCCATGTTCGCTGGTTTGCCCCAGCGGGGCAACCGATACGCGGTCAACGCGTCGCTGAAACAACACGGTGAATTCGGAGAGCTTACCCGGCTCGGCATGGTGGGTTTTACACAAAACGCGGCGCGTTGGAAACTGGAAAGGAGTGGTGAGCGCGCGTCCGTCGGCGTTGTGGGGATGCGCCGGCTGCTTAAGCTCGCCCGCGGGCTGGTATTCCTAGGATTTCCCGCCGTCGGGCCACCGCTTTGACGGTGCAGCCCAGGCGTCGGGCCACTTTCTTGTCCGGCATCTTCCCCAGGAGCGCATCCGCTTTGGACGTCCAGCGGTGGCCATGAGCCTGGATTCCTAAACGACGTCTTCTCCGGCTCACGTTGTTGACTGTCCGACCCAACCGGTGTGCGACCGCCACGTCCGACATCGTGCCCAGAAGCGCATCCTCTTGCGGCTGCCAAGTCTCTGCTGGAGCCTGTCTTCTTCCGCCGGGCGACGGAATGTGCAGCCGGCTGCGGCGGTGTGCCACGGCCACCCTGCTGATGCCCAGCAGCAGCGCAATTTGCGCATTACGGCGTTCGCCCAGCAATTTATCGTCCGCGGGCGTCCAGCGGTGATGCCTGGGATTGAAAATGCGAATGCCTTTGGCGGCCCGCCGCGCCGCCACGCTCTCGACGCTGCGCTTCAGTCGTCGCGCCAGCCGCCGGTCTGGCATCGTGCCCAACAGTTCCTCGTCCGCCCAGTGCCACGGCTGGCGGTGAGGTTGAAACGACGGAATGTGGAGTTTGCGGCGACGCAAGCTTATCGTCTGCCGTGAACGGCCCAGACGTTTGGCCAGATCGTTATCGGTCATGGTACCCAACAGCCGATCGTCGTCAGCCGTCCACAACATTGCGCGTGACATGGGCTGGCTTCTAAAACGAAATCGCGCAGGTGTAAAGCGCGATTTGAGAAACAAGGGGCTTCGATGCAGGATATTCCTCCACGCCTCTTCGGCGCAGGCGGCCATGCGGGAAGCTCGTGATATTCTCATAGGACCACGTTCGATGTTTGCTGGCCAGCCTCTTCACCAATCATTCAGCCGCTGTCAGACGGTTGGCAAATCCGCGCGCGGATGTTGGCTGTTCCCTTCTGCCAACTAAAAGTCCCTGCCCAACCTTTCGGTCAGACAGGGACAAATCGGGTTTGGGAGTGCGCCAAGCTCTCTTTCCCGTGCCGGCATTAGGCGCTCCCGCCAAAGCGGGGCTGCCGGCTTCCCGACGCCATTCTCCACGGCAAGCGGAGTTTTCGGCCTCGTAGCAGGGCCGTCCAACGCCTTGCGGCGTTGAATTTCGAGTGAGGCTTTTCAGCTCGCTTGGGCTGGTGGTTGCGCCACCGGCTTGCGAACCAGGTCAAGACACGTCTGCAATTTCGTCTCCACGTCTTGACCACTTGGCTTTGGTCGGCCACCGTTTTTGACGGTGCGTTGGCCAAAGCCACGGGTCTCGCCTCTTAACTCTCAGGTTGCCTTTTGCTCACAGGCCAGCGGTGTCGTTTTTAACATCGCCGGCGCTCGGAAGTTTTTCACGCGGCCTGCCTAGCCATCGTGGCCTTCCCGGGTCAGGCGCTCCTTTTGTCCATCTTTCGATGACTTTCGTTGGGCGGTTTCAAACGGTTGATCGAATCCGCCAGAGTCGCTCGCCCCGTGCTGATGCACGGTAGCAACCGGATACCCTCTGGGTAACTGCGTTTCGCCCAAGCTCGAAACCCGCTTGAGCTACTTGACTCGACTCGGAGCGGTTTCTCATCGCTCCTCGCCGCCGAGTTCCTTTTTCGCGTTTACTGACGGCGCGCGAACGCCGCCAGAGGAACTGGTGAATCCTGCCTCCGCTGCCGCACCTTGCGGTCCGGTTTAAGAGGAGTTGAACCAACCAGCCTGATCCAACTTTTCCCCAGTCGCCTGGGATTATCCTTGAGACGTCCAGTCATTTTCTTTCGTCCATCACCGACCATCTCAGTTCTTTCAATGAACTGTGATAAGCTTAACCATTTTTTCCAAACCGACAACGAATTCATATGCACAGGTTGTTCACCGAAATACCGCGGTGAACAATCTGGGAACAAGTCAAACCCGCCAATGGAATCAACTCTCCGCGCGATTCGTTTCGAACATTATTCACCGCCAGCCCGTCGCAGAAATTCGCGCGGTGAAAAAGTTCTGTGAGCCGGATTCAAAGAATTGGCGTTGCGTCAAGCCGTGCCCGGCTTGGTGGTCAAGCGATAGAAAAAATAAACCCTGGTCGCAAATTTCCAGATAATCCGGCAAAGCGGCGAGTGTCCTCTCCAGCCCGTAAAAAATATCCAGGCTCTTTTGGCGAGTGTGCACCGCGCGTTTCACCCAACCACCTCTGCCGCACAGCCTAGCGGCCACGCTGCGCCGTGTGAATAGTCGCCCGCGCCGGCCAGTCTATTAGGATGACAGTCAACAATAAATCGCGTAAGTTAAACCATCAAATCTATGAAAGCCCGGTTTTTCAAGAAGATCAGTTTGGGGCTGGTGCTTTCCACCTTCCCCTTCGTTGGCGCTTACAACCAGCAAACGTCCGACGTGGCCCCGTCACTCGTCACTGCCGCCCAGGCAGAACCATCATTTGCTTCCGACACTAGCACCGCCACGCTTGCCGGTGGGCCGGTTGCGCCGGAAACTACTCCGCCGCCGCCGGAAAGTGCGCCCATCCCGACTCCCGCGCCCAACTCCGGGAAAACGCTCCCACCCAACATCAAGCCGTCCAGCCCGGTCGGTGAAGTCGTCAAACTCGCGCAGGCCGGCGTGGACGAAGCCGTGATGCTCAGCTACGTCAACAACGCGGCGAGCATGTTTAATCTCGCCTCGGATGAAATCATTTATCTCAACGACATCGGCGTGCCCAACGGCGTTGTTACCGCGATGATCCAACGCGACCAGGCGCTTAAACAAGTTGGGGCCAATGCCGCGCAAGCGCAGAACGCGGCCGCACAACCGAACGCGCAGGTTGCAGAAGCGGCGGCGCCGACCTACGCAAATCCACCGCAACCGGAAGCGCAACCAGCCACAGCAGACGCTGCGCCTCCCGAGCCTCCGGCCAACGTCACCTACAATTATTTTAACGATTCACTCTCGCCGTACGGTTCATGGATTGACATCGAGGGTTACGGTCGTTGCTGGCAGCCGACTGTTGTTGTCATCAATCGTGGCTGGCAACCCTACTGCGATCGCGGCCGCTGGCTTTACACGGACGCGGGCTGGTATTGGAATTCGGATTACTCGTGGGGTTGGGCCACGTTCCATTACGGGCGGTGGTTCAATCACGCCCGTTGGGGCTGGTGCTGGTATCCGGACTCCGTTTGGGGACCTTCGTGGGTAAGCTGGCGTTACAGCAATGACTACTGCGGTTGGGCGCCGCTGCCGCCGGCGGCTTACTACCGGCCCGGCTTTGGTTTTTCTTACTACAACTCCTCGGTCGGCGTCAGCTTCGGTTTCGGGCTGAATGCGGGCTGCTACACCTTTGTCCCTTGGGGACATTTCTGCGACAGCCGCCCGTGGCACTATCGCGCTCCGGCCACGCGCGTGACACAGATTTACAACAACACGACCATCATCAACAACATCGTCACCGGCAATCACAACACGATCATCAACCACGGCATTCCCATTGACCAGGTTCGTCGGCACACCAGAACGGAAATTCGCCAGGTGGCCATTCGTGAAACGAGAAACGCCGGCTTCGGCGCTCGTGGGGAACGTCTCGAACGTGACGGTCGCACGCTCGTCGTGCATCGCCCGACTGTTTCACAAATCGCCACTGGTTCCGCCATGTCGCCGTCGTTCACACGCGACTCGCAAGCCGGCCACCGGCCCGCTGCTGGCGCCGGCGCCGCGGCGCAGACGGAAACCTCGCGCGGACAGGGACGTGGACAAGTCGAAGACATGCGCAATCGAACCATCACTCAGCCCGTACCGGCGGTCGGCGGCAACACCCGCGCCACGTCACCCACAGCGCGTCCGGCGCCAGGAGGCAGCGGTAGTACACCGCGCAGTCGCGACGAACGCCCGAACAATCCGACTCGCGACCGGAGCCGGGATAATAATCACTCCTCAACCACTCCGCCGCTCATCGTCCGCGGTGAGGAGCGCGCAAGCACAACGCCGCCCACGCAAAAAGCGCCGCGAGGTTCGCTCGTCGTGATCGGCCGCAGAGACTTCAACCCCGGTCAAAACCGAAGCACCGATAACGAACGCCGCTCAACCCCGGCGCGAAGCACTCTCAACTGGTCCGCGACTCAACCTGCTCCGACGGATCAGTCATACGCCGCCGTGCCGCAGGGACAAACGCCCCGGACTTCGTCACCAACTTCTCCGGGCTCGTTCTCCTACAATCATCCGACGGTGGAAACGCCGCGGTACGAACGGCACGACTCATCGCGCCAGACCGCGCCTTCGGTGCGACCGCAATACAGCGCGCCAACTTATAGCGCACCGCGCTCGAGGCCCGCGCCATCGTACTCGGCGCCAAGCTACAGCGCGCCACGTTCGACGCCTACGCCGTTCTACAGCACGCCGCGTTCGTCGCCTGCACCCTCATACACTCCTGCGCCCTCGCGCGCACCCGCCGCCGCACCCGCGCAAGATCGCTCGCAATCAGGACGGGATGGCTCGTCGCGGAGAAATTGGAATTGAGCGCGCGTTGGAGTCCACGCTTCAGCGTGTTTCTGCGGGGACAGCCTGAAGGTGGACTCCAACAGAACACGCCCGCGTTTTGCGCGGGCGTTTTTGCTTTTGAAAACCTCGCTCGCTTGGCAAGCTCCCACCGTGGGCATTACGCTCCAGCAATTCAAACAAATGAAAGACCGCGTCGGTGGCGCGGCGCCGCGCGGGGCTGCGCCCGTATTTGAATCAAGTCTCCGCTCCGACAAATTGCACCAGGTGATTCTCGGCATTGACCCATCGCTGCGCGGCACGGGCTTTGGTGTGATCCGGCTGGCCAGGCCACATCCACTGGCGTTGGCACACGGAACGATTTCCTGCCCGGCCACGTGGCCACATTCGCGGTGCCTGTTGAAAATCGCGCAGACCCTGCGCGACGTTTTGCGCGAGCACCAGCCCACCGTGTGCGTTGTCGAGGGACTTTTCTTCGCGCAGAATTTACAGACCGCCATCATCATGGGCGAAGCGCGCGGCGCGGCGATGACGGCGGTGGCGGAAGCGGGTTTGGACATTTACGAAATCGCGACGCGCAAGGTGAAACAGGCCATCGTCGGCTACGGCGCGGCTCAAAAACTCGCGGTGGCAAAAATGGTGCAGCGATTGTTGAACTTGCCCAAACTGCCCGAGCCAGACGCCGCGGACGCGCTGGCGCTGGCGCTGGCGCACGCGCAGGGGAACAGCCGTTACAGCCTCACCGCGCCGAAAAGAATATGAATTCGTCATTCGTCATTCGTCATTCCGATGATCACCTTCCTCCACGGTAAACTCGTCGAGGCGCTGCCCACGCAAGTCGTGGTCGAGGTCAACGGCGTGGGCTACGAGGTGCTTATCCCGCTGTCGTCATTCGACAAGCTGCCGCAACCCGGCAATGAGGTGAAGCTGCTCACCCAACTCATCGTGCGCGAGGATGCCCATGTGCTTTACGGCTTTGCGAGCACGGCGGAACGCGATTTGTTTCGCCTGCTGATCAGCAACGTCAGCGGCATCGGCCCGAAGACGGCACTCAACATTTTGAGCGGCATGAACGCGGTGACGTTTCGCGGCGCGGTGGCCAACGGCGATGTGAAATCGCTTTCGCAAATTTCCGGCGTCGGAAAAAAGACCGCCGAGCGCATCGTCGTTGAGTTGCGCGACAAAATCGGCGCGGCGGGCGCGTGGGAAGCGTCGAGCGCCCAACGCGCCCTTTCACCCGCCGACCAGAAAATCAACGACGCCGTGCTGGCGCTCATGGCGCTCGGCTTCAAGCAAGTGGACGCGCACGATTCGGTGCGCCAGGCGCAGGCGGCGCTGGGTGCGCCGGCCACGGTCGAGGACCTCGTCCGCGCATGTTTGAAAAAAGGGTCGTAATGCGGGAAACCACTCCACAGTCCAGTTTACCGTGCCAGGGCGAAGCAACGGCGGAAGTCCGGACCCCTCAGTCCGGCGTGGTGGTGCCGCACCAGGCGAAATGGCATCAGCGGCTGGCGGCGCGTTTGATCTACGCGCTGGGCCGTGGCCTGGCCGCCACGGTGCGGTTCAGGCTGAACGACTTGTCCGGCTATTTTTCCGGCGTGCCGCAGGAGAAGTTGATTTTTGCGATCTGGCACAATCGGCTCTCGCTGGCGCTGATTATTTACCAGCGCTACGTGGCGCGGCGGGACCGCAACCGGCGGCTGGTCGCGCTGGTAAGCGCCAGCCGCGACGGCGGATTGCTGACGCGGATTCTGGAATTGTTCGGCGTGCAACCGGTGCGCGGGTCTTCGTCCCGGCGCGGCGCGCAAGCGTTGCGCGAGATGGTGTCGTGGGGCGAGCGGGGTCACGACCTCGCCATCACGCCCGACGGTCCGCGCGGTCCGCGGTATGTGGTGCAGGAGGGTGTGATTTCCACTGCGCAATTGACCGGCCTGCCCATCATCCCAGTCGCCTATCGGCTCAACTGGAAGATTCAACTCAAGAGTTGGGACCGGCTGCAAATCCCCCTCCCGTTTACCCGGTGCGACGTCATCACCGCCCCTGCCCTGCGTGTGCCGCGCGAGGCGACTGATGCCGAGCGCGAGACGTTGCGGAAGCAACTGGAGACGGAGTTGCGGAGAATCACACGGGATTGAACGGCGCGCACCACTCCGTCGTGCTGCCGCTTGACACTCAACCCTCAACTCTCAACCCTCGACCTCGGCATGATCGCCCACGTCTCACTTGAAATCGCGCTTCGCAAAGAGTTCGATTATTTCATCCCGCCGGAACTGGCGGGCCGGGTGGACGTGGGCAGCCGTGTGCAGGTACCGTTCGGCCCGCGGAAAATTTTCGGTTGCGTGACGGCGCTGGCCGAGGAATCGGCGCACGCAAACCTCAAACCGATCCTCAAGGTTATTGGCGCGCAAACGCTGGTCACGCCCAAGGTGCTCAACCTCGCGCGATGGATTGCGGACTACTATTGCTGCGCGCCCGAAGTTGCGCTCAAGAGCGTGCTGCCCGAGGTTGTGCGCCGCGAGGAGTCCGGCTGGCGCGAGCGGTTGTTCGTCCGCGCGCTGCCGGTCGCAGGTGAATTTCCGAAGTTGCCCAAACGCCAACAGGAAGTCTGGAACATCATCGAGGAACGCCGCGAGTTGCCGTTGACCGAATTGCTCGAACTCGCTGAAACGACTGCGACCACCGCGCGCAAGCTGGAGGATCGCGGGTTGATTGAAATCGCCCCGCAAATTTCCGAGCGCGACCCGTATGCGCGCGAACACATTTTGCCGAGCCAGTCGCTGGTACTGAATCCGGCGCAGGCGCAGGCATTGCAAGAAATCACGCAGGCAATGGAGGGAAAGAATGACGAATGTCGAATGATAAATGCAAAAGCCGGCGACCTGCGCAAGGAGTCGGATTCGCCATTTGTCATTCGTCATTCGACATTTCTTTTGCACGGCGTCACCGGCAGCGGCAAGACGGAGGTTTACTTGCAGGCCATCGCGCACGCACTCGAACAGGGCAAAGGCGCCATTGTTCTCGTCCCCGAAATCTCGCTCACGCCGCAAACCGTCGAGCGGTTCAAAGCGCGATTCAGCTCCGGCCCGCTGCAAACGCTGGTCGCGGTCTTGCACAGCCATTTGTCCGCTGGCGAGCGGCACGATGAATGGCACAAAATCCGCCAGGGCCGCGCGCGGATCGTCATCGGCGCGCGCTCGGCGATTTTTGCGCCGGTCGAACCGCTCGGCCTCGTCATCGTGGACGAGGAACACGAGCACACTTACAAGCAGGAGGAAGCGCCGCGCTACCACGCGCGCGACGTGGCCATCGTGCGCGGCCAGATGGAAAACGCCGTGGTCGTGCTTGGCTCGGCCACGCCATCGTTGGAGAGTTACCACAATTGCAAGAAGGGCAAATACACGTTGCTCGAACTGCCCGAGCGTGTGGACAACCAGAAAATGCCGCACGTCCGCGTGGTGGACATGCGCCAGGCCGCGCGCGCCGGAAAGGGCATCCCGATTTTTTCCCAGCAACTCAAGGAAGCCATCGCGCAACGGCTCGAACGCGGCGAGCAGACGATTTTGTTTTTGAACCGGCGCGGATATTCGACCTCGCTGCAATGTCCGTTGTGCGGCTTTGTGGCGAAGTGCCCGAATTGCAGTTTGTCGCTCACGTACCATCGGCCGGAGCAAAAACTGTCCTGCCACCTCTGCGGCCACATCGAGCCGGTGCCGCGAGTGTGCCCGGAATCAAAGTGCAAAAACCCCGCGATTCGTTACGCCGGCACGGGCACGCAGCGGGTCGAGGAAACGCTGACCAAATTATTTCCCCAGGCGCGCGTCAAGCGGATGGATTCCGACGTGATGAAGCGCAAGGACGATTATCGAAAAGTCCTCGGCGATTTTCGCACGGGCAAAATTGACATCCTCGTCGGCACACAGATGATCGCGAAGGGACTGCACTTCCCGAACGTCACGTTGGTGGGCATCATCTACGCCGACCTCGCGCTGCACCTGCCGGATTTCCGCGCGGGCGAACGGACCTTTCAACTGCTCACGCAGGTCGCCGGCCGCGCGGGTCGCGGCGATGTCGAGGGCGAGGTATTCGTGCAGGCGTTCACACCGTTTCATCCGGCGATTCAATTCGCGCGGCGGCATGATTTCGTTGGTTTCTACGAACAGGAAATTGAGTTCCGCGAACAACTGAAATACCCGCCCCTGAGCCGCGTGGCGTTGCTGACGTTGAAAGGCCGCAACGAAGAAAAGGTGAAATTTTCCGCAGATCACTTAAAACGCGAGTTGGAAAAGGAACTCCTACCCTCTTCAGCCGGTAGGGCGGGCAGTCCCCTGCCCGCCGCTCCGGGTGACGTAAACGACGGCGCGCACGGAGTGACGCGCCCTACCTTTCCCGACCTAATCATCGCCGGCCCCGCACCCGCGCCGCTGTTGCGCGCGGAAACTTACTACCGCTACCAAATCATGCTGCGCACGCGGCTGATGAGCAAACTGAGTCAAGCGCTCGCAAAACTTATCTCGTCACTGACGTTGCCCGAAGATGTGACACTGACAGTGGACATTGACCCGGTGAGTTTAGGGTGAGAGCACTCAAGCGCTACTCTTGTTATTCGCAAATAGATAGGCCGAAATGAAACCGGCTGCCGATTCGTGTTGGAACAAACTAAAGAAGCTGGCGCTGGACGAAGTCGAGGCCACGCTCACCGAGTTGCCCGCGCCATTACGCGAGCGGGCGCGGCAATTGCCCGCGACCTTCGAGCGCGTTCCCAATGCCGGTCTGCAAGCGGACGGTATTGCACCGGACACGCTCGGTTTGTTCACCGGCCCGGAACTGGCCGAGGAAGACGCGGTGCCGATGCCGCCGCAAATTATTCTGTTCCTCGAAAATCTTTGGGACTTCGCGGAAGGCGACGAGGCAATCTTCCGTGACGAAGTCCACACGACTTTCCTGCACGAACTCGGACATTATCTCGGCTTGGACGAGGACGACTTGACCGAGCGCGGGTTGGATTAAGCAACCCGCCGCGCCCACCGGTAGAGTTCCTCAACCTCGGCTTATTGCAGCGCCCGCTATACACCATGCGGCGGATGAACGATTCATTTTCTTTGGCCAGCGCGTGTGCCATGCGAAAAAGTTGCCGACTAATGGCTATGTGTTAAGGCGCAACCATAGGTGAAGAATGCCGCTTGTGTCTAACTACCGTAAATCCGCAACAAATCCTTCGCCGCTGCTTCGTAGGCTTTCTGTTTGAGCTTTTCAACTTGGGTCTGGTCGGACGCTCCACGGTTGTAAGCGCCGCTCACGGCTTTGTCTTCGAACGGCTCGGGCGAAAAGACCGCCCAGTTGCCAGTGCGAACGTCAACGACCGCAACCTTGAGCCGAATGCGCATGAGCTGCTTCTCGTCCGGCAACGACCAGCCGACAATCGGCACCCATGACACCGGTTTGCTCGCGAGATCTTTGCGCGCCGATTCGAGCACACCCCAGTAACACACAATGGTTTCGCAACCGCCCTTCGCCGCCGCCAACCGCAGTGACTTTGCATAACTGGCCCGCACATCCTGGTCCGGCTTCGCATCGCCATGCCGGGCGTCCGCCGGCACGCCGGAGAACGGCACGACGCTGACAAAGCGACGCAACTCATTGGCCATTGGATCGTCAGGAATCATTGCGCCGGACTGGATGAGCAGGGTGGAATTGCCGCGGCGCAATTTCACGCGTGTCGGCGTGTCGAGCGCCTTGGCGATGTCCGAATCCGTGATGGACTGGTCGCGATCCACGCCGAGCACGTCGAATTCATTCAACTCGCCGCGATAAAGCGAGCCGCCGTAATACGCGCCGCCGCGATAGCCGGCATTGGAAATAGAGCGCGTTTCGCAGCCGGTCAGAAAGACCAGCCCCGTTGCTGCCAGACAAGCCAGTGTAAACCGTAGGGGAATTTGGTGTGGAGTTTTCATAAGTCTGAATTCGAGCCGAAGTTTCGACGGTGACATACAACAATGCGTTCAATCTTGGATCCATTCACGGAAACAACCCCCTTATCCGCTTCGCCTCCTGCACGCGCTTGACGCCCACGCTCAACGCAGCCAGGCGCATGGAGATTTTTTGCTTGCGGCTCGCGGCGA
>Ga0315268_10002159_pt1 | contig 22428 bp, 17 predicted proteins | sample C1_top_MG_FD_204535 | JGI IMG/M metagenome (GOLD analysis project Ga0315268, IMG submission 204535) | Sediment microbial communities from Yellowstone Lake, YNP, Wyoming, USA - C1_top | ecosystem: Environmental > Aquatic > Freshwater > Lake > Sediment | place: USA: Wyoming | collected 2017-08-01 | reverse complement strand
CCGTGCCGGGGGCTGGGTCGGCCGCGCCCCCCGCCCCCCCGCCGCCCCCCCCCCCCCCCCCCCCCCCCCCCCCCCCCCCCACCCCTCACCAATCTCCGCCCCCCTCACCAAGCCCCCGCACCCCGCACCCCTCACCCGTCCCTCAGATTACCAGCATATCCGCCGGCCCGCGCCCCTCGCCCGAAACTCGCCCCAGTATCCCGACCGAGATCCAGCAGGACAGCATGAACGATCCGCCGTAGCTGAAGAACGGCAGCGGAATGCCCGTAATCGGCATCAGGTTGAGCGTCATCCCGACGTTCACCAGGATGTGCACGAGCCACGACGAAGCCAGCCCGAACGCCACGAGGCTCGGGAACGGATCGGGCGAACGCGCCGCAATGCGGACCGATCGGAGCAGCAGGAACAGGAAGAGCGACAGCGCCACAGTGACGCCGAGAAACCCGAGTTCCTCACCCACGACCGGGAAGATGAAGTCGGTGTGCTGGGCGGGCAGAAAGGCCAGCCGCTTCTGGCTGCCCAGGGTGAAACCCTTCCCCAGCCACCCGCCAGACCCGATGGCGACCTGCGACTGGATCACGTGATACCCCGACGCCCGCGGGTCGGCCGACGGATCGAGGAAGACGAGCAGGCGCTTCTGCTGGTACGGATTGAGCGTATCCCAGAGGACCGGCGCGACCACGCCGGTGACGATGTTGGCGATCACCACTACCACCCCTTCCACGAGGTAGGGGCGGTACCAGAGCACGAGCGCGATCAGCACCAGGAACCAAGCCCCCCACAGCCCCGTGCTGAAGGCAAGGATCAGGCTCACCACGGGGCTCGCCACCAGCACCAGCAACTGCCACGAGGCGCCGGCCCAGAACAGCATCGCGAAGAAGATCCCCACGAAGACGATGCCCGTGCCCAGATCGGGCTGGCGCATGATCAGCACCCACGGCACGAACACCGCCAGTCCGGGTTGCCACAGGTCGACCAGGGAACGCGGGGCCTCCCGGCGCGAGGCCAGGATGCGCGCCAGCATCAGCACGACCGCAATCTTGGCCAGTTCCGACGGCTGACCCAGGCGCACGCCGGCGATCTGCAGCCAGCTCTTGGTGCCGGCGGCCGTGCCGGCGCCGCCACCGAAGAACAACAGGAGAAAGAGCAGCACCAGCGACCCGGCGTACGCCGGCGTGGTGACCCAGTCGAGAAAGCGCACCGACGCGCGGCTCACCCCGTAGGCGGCGCCGAGTCCCAGCACAAACCAGACCATCTGCTGGCGATACAGCTTCGCCACGATCGTCGGGGCATCGGTCTGCCCCGCACTGTACACCATGGCGATGCCGAATATCGACAGGGCCACGGCCAGCGCCACGAGCGTGGAGTCGGAGCGGCGACGCCTGGTCGAGCTCAATCGCCCTCCGTGTTCAGCACCTGCGTCGTCTGCACCTTGAGATAGTGCTCGATGATCCGCGACGCGATCCGCGCCGCCCGCGTGCCATGGCCGCCGAACTCCAGCATCACTGCCACCACGATCCGGGCATCGGTGGCCGGCGCAAATCCGACGAACCAGGCGTGGTTGAGTTCCGTGCTCCCCTTGAACCGGCCGCTCTGTGCCGTCCCGGTCTTTCCCGCCAGCATCACGCCGCGGATTTGCGACAGCGCGGCGGTACCGCGCTGCACCACACCGGCCAGCGCTTTCTGCACGCCCTGCATGTTCTCGTCGTCCAGCGTGAGGACACGCTGACGCTGCGACGGCCCGCGCAGGATGCGCGGCGTGGCCGCCTGCCCGTCGGTCGCAAGCGCCGTGTAGAAGCGCGCCATGTTCACCACCGTCTGCGCGTTCTCCCCCTGGCCGATGGCGAGGTTCAGCGACACCGCGTTGCTCCAGCCGCGCGGACCAAAGCGGCGGTTGTAGTAGTCGTTGGCCGGCGCACTCGGGAACGACGGGCGCGTCTCCGCCGGCAGGTCGATGCCGGTGCGCTCGCGTGCGCCAAGGTCCACGCCGCCCGCGACGAGTCGCGACAGGCCGATCTTGAGCCCGAGCTGGTAGAAGTACACGTCGCACGACACCTCGATGGCCTGCGCCAGCGTCACGCGGCCGTGCCCCTTCTTGTCCCAGCACTTGAACCGCCGGTTGCCGTACTGATACCCGCCATTGCACGCCACCGGCATCAGATCGTCGAGGGTCACGACGCCCGATTGCAACGCGAGCACGGCCGTCGCCAGCTTCCACGTCGAGCCCGGCGCGTACGATCCCTTGATCGCCTTGTTGTAGAGCGGACGGCGCACGTCCTCGTTGAGCGCGCGCCAGTAATCGGCCGGAATGCCGCCGATGAACCGGTTGGGGTCGAACGTCGGCGCGGAGTGCAGCGCCAGCACCTGGCCGCTCTTCGGCTCGATCGCCACCACGCCGCCGATCAGCGAGTCGCCGAAGAGCGCCACCACGTACTTCTGCAGGTCGAGGTCGATGTTGGTATACAGCGGCGGCGCGGCCTCGGGAAGCAGGTCCTGGCGGGCGCCCGCCTCGCGCACGACGCGCCCACGCGCATCCACTTCGACGAACCGCGTTCCCTCCCGTCCGCGCAACCGGCTCTCGTACTGCTTCTCGAGACCGTCCTTGCCCACCTGCTGGCCGGCCTTGTAGCCGCGGAACGCCGGGCTCGCCAGTTCGGCCTCGTTCACTTCGCCCGTATACCCGACGAACGCCGCCATCGCCGGGCCGTCGGGATAGTAGCGCTTGGGGGCGCTCTGGATGATGAGCCCGGGAAACTCCACGCGGTGCTCCTCGAGCACCGAGACGACGTCGAACGACGCGTCGGGAAAGATCACGGCGGGCCGGTTGGGAGCGCGCCGGAAGCGCCGCACCGCCTGGTTGATCTGCTCCGGCGAAAGCGTGATGGTGCCCGCCAGCCGCTTCAGCGCGGCCCGCAGCGAGTCCACGCCTGGCGCCAGCAGCGACACGGAGTAGCCCGGCAGGTTCTCGGCGATGATCAGACCGTTGCGGTCGTAGATCACTCCGCGCGGCGCGGGGAGCGGGACTTCGCGCAGACGGTTCTCCTCGGACTGCAGCACGTACTGCGCGTGCTGCAGGACCTGCGTCCGGAAGAACGACCCCACCAGGAAGACGAACGCGAGGAAGAGCAGCGCGGAAGCCAGCCGCGCGCGGCGCTGCATCTCGTTCGGATGGAAGCTCATCCCCGCGGTGTCCCCACCATCGGACGCACCATCACGAGCACCAGGAGCCCGACCACCGCTGTGACCGCGGCGGCCAGCGGCGACCACAACAGCGCCTGGGCGAGAAACTCGCTCCCCCCCACACGGTGCTCCGCCGCGAGAAAGATCAGGTCGCCCACCCACTTGCCGAGGAAGACGAACACCGCATTGAGCGCGATGTTGTCGGCGAAGAACGCGGCCTTCAGCGTCGACGCGGCGTACGCCACCACGCTGAACGCGAGCGCGCCGGCGCCGAACGACCCCGGCGTCATCGAGTCCGACACCAGGCCCACGGCGAATCCCACCACCGTGGCCACGCCCGGGCGGGCGCGCACGGCGACCAGCAGGACCGCGATGGACAGGAAGTCGATCGACGCCCGCCAGGCGAGCACGGGGCGCAACGTGTAATGCAGCACCACGAGCGCCAGGAAGACCAGCCCGAACCAGAGCACGCGTGCCAAGGTCATGGCGCAGGCCTCGGCGCGGGCGTACGCTTCGTCGCCGACGCGCTGTCGGTCGGCGGCTTGGCAACCGGGCGCTTCGCCGCCGGCGCGCTCGCGGCCGGCGCTCTCGCGGCCGGCGCCGCGAGCGAATCCGCACGCGGATGCTGGGCCGGCAGCGAGTCCAGTCGCGCCCGTTCGCGCACCGCCAGCGAATCCGCTCGCCGCTTCGCGAGCGAGTCCCCCGCCGCCATCACCATCTTGAGCGCGCTGTCCACGCTCGTCTGCCAGGCCACCGACACCCCCTCCTTGGCGCGCTGCGGCTGCAGCACCATCACCGTCGTCGCGTCCACCGGCCGCACGGCGGGGCGCAACAGGTAATTGCGCACCCACTGTTCGGCCGTCTTCAGTTCCGCCAGCACCGTGCCCACCGGAATCCCCCTCGGATAGACGCCGCCAAGGCCCGCGCTCACGATCAGCGTTCCCGGCTGCAGTTCGGTGCGGAAGGCCACGCCGCGCAGTTCCAGCAGGAAGCGCGTCGCCCCCGAGCCGAGGTGCGGATAGACGATGCCGAACGCCGCGCCGTCCACCGACATCGCGCTCACGCGAAAGTCCGGATGCGGCCAGACGATGGCCACCGACGACCGCGCACCCACGGTTTCGATCATGCCGACGAGTCCATCGGGCGCCACCACGGCACTGAACGGTTCCACGCCCTCGTTGCGCCCGACGGCAAGCGTCATCGTGTAATCGTCTCCGAGGCCGCGCCCGTGCAGCGCCTCGGCCGGCACGAAGCCCCACGCCAGCGACGCGCCCAGTCCGAGCAGGCGGCGCAGCCGCTCGTTCTCCGAGGCGGCCACCTCGGCCTGCGAGGCCCGCAGCCGCACGCTGTCGGCAATCCGCAGCGACGCGTCATACGCCAGCACCGCGCGCCGCGACACTTCCGCGCGCTCCTGCAGCGCGGCCAGCGGCACCACCACCGAACCGCGCAGCCCGCCGGCGACGGTCGAGCGGAGGCGCGACGGAAGGACCAGCGCGACTAGCGACAGCAGGACGCAGACGACGAGCATCGCCTGGTCCACGCGGGAGGATGGGCGTGCCGGGCGCGGCACTCTCGCCTAGGTGGAGAGAACCGACCAGTACTTCACTTCGTCGTCGAGAATCCGGCCCGTGCCGCGCACCACGCACGTCAGCGGATCCTCGTCAACGTGGATCGGCAGCCCCGTCTCCTGCGTCAGCAGCACGTCGAGCCCGCGGATCAGCGCGCCACCGCCCGTCATCACGATGCCGCGGTCGACGATGTCGCTCGCCAGTTCGGGCGGCGTGATTTCGAGCGCGCGGCGCACGGCGTCGACGATCTGCTGAATGGGCTGCTGCATCGCGTCGCGAATTTCGGCGCTGTGCACGCGCACCGTCTTCGGGATGCCCGACACGAGGTCGCGACCGCGCACTTCCATCTCGCGTTCCTCGCCCATCGGCGCCGCCGACCCGATCTGGATCTTCACCATCTCCGCCGTCGGCTCGCCGATCAGCAGGTTGTAGCCCGAGCGCATGAATTGCACGATGCTCGTGTCGAGTTCGTCGCCGCCCGTGCGGATCGACGTGTCGCTCACGATGCCGCTCAGCGCGATCACGGCGATCTCGGTCGTGCCGCCGCCGATGTCGATCACCATGTTCCCCGTCGGCGTCTCCACCGGCAGCCCCACGCCAATGGCCGCCGCCATCGGCTCGGCCACCATGAACACTTCCTTGGCGCCGGCGCCGAGTGCCGAGTCGCGCACCGCGCGCTTCTCCACTTCGGTGATCCCCGACGGCACGCAGACGATCACGCGCGGCTTCACGCGAAAGACGTGCTTCTCGATGATCAGCTCGAGAAAGTAGCGCAGCATCTTTTCGGTAACGTCGAAGTCGGCGATCACGCCGTCCTTCATCGGGCGCACCGCGATGATTCCCTCGGGCGTGCGGCCGAGCATGCGCTTCGCCTCGAGGCCCACGCCCTTGATCTTCTTCGTCTCGCGATCCATCGCGACCACCGACGGCTCGTTGAGAACGATCCCCTCACCCTTCACATAGACAAGCGTGTTGGCCGTGCCGAGATCGACGGCGATCGCGTTGGCGGGGAACAGGGATCCGGACTTGAAGAACGGAAAATTCCAGCGCATCAGGGCTCACGCGCGACCGCGACGGCGCGCGATCGGCTGCAGGCGGACAACTATTAAGGGCGGGCGGTGAACAGCCCGAAAGTTATGGGTCGTCACGAGACGCGACAAGTCGACTCCCTGGCAGGTTGGGCGTTGCAACTCACACACAGAGAGACGCGGGTAGGCACCGAGGGCAACAAAAGCCGGCCCCGGCCCCGGCGAACGGCCAGAGGGCCCGGCCGTCCCGGCCGAGCCCTCTCAAAAACCGGTCGAATCCTGCGGAGACTTACAGGAACTTCTCCGCCGGCACGTATTCCATGCCGAACGCCTCGGCGACACCCTGATACGTCACCTTGCCGTCCGCCACGTTCAGGCCCTTGCGCAGCGCCGCATCGTCCTTGAGCGCCTGCTTCCAGCCCTTGTTGGCCAGCGTCAGCGCGTACGGGAAGGTCGCATTGGTGAGCGCCAGCGTCGAGGTGCGCGGCACGCCGCCCGGCATGTTCGCCACGCCGTAGTGAATCACGCCGTCCACCACGTACACCGGGTTCTCGTGCGTCGTCGCATGGATCGTCTCCACGCACCCGCCCTGGTCGATGGCGACGTCGACGATCACGGAGCCCTTCTTCATGAGCTTCAGGTCGTCCTTGCGGATCAGCTTCGGCGCCTTGGTGCCCGGGATCAGCACGCCGCCCACCACGAGGTCGGCCGTGGCGATCTGCTCGAGGATGTTGTGCCGGTTGCTGTGGATCAGCGTCACGTTGGCCGGCATCACGTCGCTCAGGTAGCGCAGGCGCGGCAGCGACAGGTCGAGAATCGTGACCTTCGCACCCATCCCCGCCGCCATCTTGGCCGCGTTGATGCCCACGATGCCGCCGCCGAGCACCACAACGTTCGCCGGCTGCACGCCCGGCACGCCGCCCAGCAGCAGGCCCAGCCCGCCGTACAGCTTCTCGAGGTACTTGGCCCCTTCCTGCACCGCCATGCGGCCGGCCACCTCCGACATCGGGATCAGCAGCGGCAGGTCGCCATTGGCCAATTCCACCGTCTCGTACGCGATGCAGGTCGCGCCCGAGTCGAGGTGCGCCTTGGTCAGCTTCTCGTCCGCGGCAAAATGGAAATAGGTGAACAGCGTCTGCCCCTTGCGCATGCGCGGCCACTCCGGCGCGATGGGCTCCTTCACCTTGATGATCATCTCGGCTTCCTTCCACACCTCGTCCGCGGTCTTGAGGATCTTGGCGCCCACGGCGACGTACTGCTCGTCGCTGAAGCTGCTCCCCTCGCCCGCCGACTTCTCGACGAACACGGTGTGACCGGCCGATACGAGCGCCTCGGCCCCGGCCGGGACCAGCGAGACGCGGTTTTCGTTCGTCTTGATTTCCTTCGGGATGCCAATGCGCATGGATGGGTAGTAGTAGAGGTCAGTCAGGTGACACAAACAATTCAATTTATCACGAATTCACGCCGTGTGAACACCCGGGACTTCCCCGAGTCGAAGTAGGGCAATCCACGGTCTACCCGCCCATCACCCCGTGACGGGCGGCATCGCGCGAGCGGCATCGCGCGGGCGCGGCGGGAAGCGGCGCTCGTCCAGCCGGTCGAGCAGGCGAAGCAGGCCATCGAGAATCGTGACCGGGTGCGGCGGACACCCCGGGATGTACAGGTCGACGGGGACCTGCGCGTCCGCCCCCTGGTTCACCTCGGGATGCTCGGCGAACATGCCCCCGGAGATGGCGCAGGCGCCCACCGCAATCACGATCCGCGGCTCCGGCACGGCCTCCCAGGTCCGTTGGAGCGCCAGTTCCATGTTGCGGGTCACCGGGCCGGTGATCAGGAGGCCGTCGGCATGCCGGGGGGACGCGACGAACTGGATGCCGAAGCGGCCCAGATCCCACCCGATGGTTCCGAGCACGTTGGTGTCGGCCTCGCAGGCATTGCAGCCGCCGGCGCTGACCTGCCGCAAGCGCAGCGACCTACCGAACAGCCGGCGCAGCCTGTCGTCGAGGGCGGCGGCGAGGCGCACCTCCTCGCGTCCCTCGCCGCCCAGCACGAGATCAGCGCGCGTCCGCACGGCCAGACGATGGTCATTCGTCTGCTGAATGGCCTCGTTCGGGCAGGCCGTGACGCAGGCGGCGCAAAAGATGCAGCGGCCAAGGTCGAGCGCGACGTCCTGTCCCGCTGCCCGGGCGATTGCCCCGGCCGGGCACGACGCGACGCACGCCGCACAGCCGTCGACGCACCGGGACGCCTCGACGCGCAACGCCCCGCCGTGCTGGTCGGGGAGCGCCGGCGCCGGGCCATCGGGATACGCCATCGTCTCGCAGCCGCGCTTCAGACGATGCAACAGGGTGTCGACGACGAACATCGCGGAACCACTCGGGGTTAGAGATCGAAACCGCAGTACGAGAGACTGAAGCTCTTGTTGCAGACCGGGAAATCGGAGATCGCCGCGCCCCGCATCGCGAGGGCGAGGCCGGCCCAGTTGTGGAACGACGGATCGGTGATCTTGTACGCGCGGAACCGTCCCGCCGCATCGGTCAGCGCCACGTGACAGACCTCGCCGCGCCACCCTTCGACCAACGACACCGCGAGCGTGTGGGCGGCAGCCGGCGGACCGTCGGACGGCGCGTCCTCGTCGGGGGGCTGCCGCAGCTGATCGCGCACGAACTCGCCCGACCGCTGGATCTCCAGCGAACGCACGCGCGCCCGCGCAAAGACGTCGCCCCCGGGCCAGACGGCCACCGGGGCCTGCACGAATCGGTGCCAGCCGGCGGGATGATCGTAGCGCACGTCCCGTACGAGGCCGCAGGCCCGCGCCGCCGGTCCGACCATGCCGATCGCCGACGCCTGTTGCCGGTGCACCGTCCCCACGTTCTCGAATCGAGCACGCACCGACGCCGCGTCCCAGAGCCAGGCGAGGGCGCGCTCGACGTCGCCGAGCGCACCGATCAAGTCGGCGCGCATCTGCTCCGCGCGCGCGCTCGACGGCTCGGCCAGCGCGGCGAATGGCCGCACGAGCCCGCGCCCGAACCGGTTGCCGCAGAGCGCCGCGGTGAGATTGAGAAAGTCGCCGCGCAGCTTGCCGCAGGCCGCGGCCGTCGGGAGAAACGCGACATCCCCGGCCAGCGCGCCGAGGTCGCCCGTGTGATTGGCCAGCCGCTCGAGTTCCAGGCCGATGGCGCGTTGCCACTGCGCGCGCAGCGGCGCCTCGACTCCCGCGAGCGCCTCGAGCACGGTGGCGTACGCCGTGGCATGCGCCACCGAGGTGTCGCCGGCCACCACTTCCATCTGGTGGCGCGTGACGCGGTGCGGGCCGCCGGTCAGCGCGCGCTCGATCCCGCGATGCTGATATCCCAGCGCGATCTCGAGGTGTATCACCTCTTCGCCGGCACACTGGAAGCGGAAGTGCCCCGGCTCGATGATGCCGGCGTGTACCGGGCCGACGGCCACTTCGTGGACCTCGCCGCCGTCGACCCGGAAGAACTCGGCGTTGGCCGGCGCATCGCCCGCCATCTGGCGAACCGGCTTGAGCCACGGATGCCCCTCAGGCCGCAGCCCGTGCGCTTCCCAGACTTCCCGTTCGAACAGATGCGCCTGCGGCTGGTCCACGGTAAGCGCGGGATACGATCCGGTCACCGGCGCGCTGCATCCGACGGCGAGCGTGTTGTCGGCATCGAACGCCAGCACCGCGACCAGCTGCACCGCGCGACCGCCGGCCTCGGGTGCCGGGACCGCAAACCAGCTGCACAATCGCGCGCCGCGCGCCAGTTCCGCCGACGTGCGCGCCACGAATTCGTCGGCCGGCCACTGCGGAATGTCGCGCCACGCAATCGACGTGGCGTTGGGCAGCAAGGCAAAAACCGTGGCGTCGCTCATGGCGTCGGATAGAGCTGGACGACCGCGGCGGCCCAGGCCGACCGCAGCACGTCGGGGGTGAACAGCCCGAGCCACAACGACAACCCGAGCAGCACGGCGGGGGCCGCCAGCGACCCCGCCGATTCCACGAACTTCAGGCTTCCCGCCACCGAACCCGCGCGCGGCCGTCCGTCGACCACCGCGAACACCACCCGGCTGAGCCCGAAGAACGCGAACAGCAGACTGGCCAGGAAGATCGCCACGGCCACGTAGTGCTGCGCAGACAGGGCCGCACGCAGCACCAGCAGTTCGCTGAAGAACGGTCCGAATGGCGGAGAGGCCGTCACGGCAAAGAGGCCAGCGACAAAGATCATTGACGACCGCGGGGTCAGCACGCTCATGCCCCGCACGTCGTCGATTTCGGCCGAACCGGCGGCACGCCGGATGTTCCCGGCGCTCAGGAACAGCGCCCCCTTGGTCAGCCCGTTGCTCCACACGTGGAAGAGCGCGGCGAACACGCCGGCGGGCCCCAGCGACGCGCCGATGGCGAGAATCCCCATGTGCTCGACGCTCGAGTAGGCCAGCATGCGCTTGAAATTCCGCGTGCCAAGCAGAAAGACGGCCGCCACCAGCATGGAGAAGAGGCCAATGGCCAGCAGCGTGCGGTCGGCGATGGCACCCTCCCCCGCGGCGGCGACGACGCTCCGCACCCGCAGGATCGCCGTGAACGCCACGGTCGTGACGCCTCCCGCCAGCAGCGCGCCGACGATGCCCGGCGCCTCGCCGTAGGCGTCCGGCTTCCACGTATGCATGGGCGCGAGCCCCATCTTGGTGCCGTACCCGACGAGCAGCAGCACCCAGGCAATGAGCACCCACGTCCTGGTGAGCGCGGCCCCCTGAGCCGTCAGCGCCACGAACGTCAGGTCGCCGCTTCCGCCGCCGTGTAGCGAGGCGTAGCCAAGAACGAATGACCCGGCGAGGGACAGCGCGATGCCCGTGCCGCCGACCAGCAGATACTTCCACGTCGCCTCGAACGCGCGCGGCGTGCCATTGAAGTGCAGCAGCGGCACCGCCGCCAGTGTCACCGCCTCCGTGGCGATCCAGAGCACGCCGAGGTGCCGGGCCTGGTGCCCTGCGCTCAGCAGGCCCATCACCGCCAGCAGCACCGAGACGAACACCTTGTTGCCCCGTTCGGATCGCACCCGCAGGTACGTGACGGCGTATGCCGAGCAGAGAAAGAAGAGCAACGACACCACCGGCAGCACCGACCGTGCCACCGCGTCGAACCCCAGCCAGGCATCGGGCGCGACGTCGGGAGGACGAACGAGCAGCCAACTCGCGAGCACGAGGTGCGTGATGCCGACGATCGGCAGCAGCCACGGACGGCTGCGATCGCTCGGCCAGAACCAGGCGACGAGGGCGCCGAAGAGCGGCACCAGGATGAGCAGGGTCTCTCTCATTCGCGGAGCGCCGTCAGCTTGCGGGTATCGAGCGAGTCGAACGCGCGCTGGATGCGATCGACGATGATGCCGATGACGAAGATGCCCACCGTCAGGTCGAGCAGCACTCCCGCTTCCACGAGCAGCGGCGTGGACCCGATGAGGAGCAGGCCGAACAGGTAGATGCCGTTCTCGAAGATCAGGTAGCCGCACACCTGCGAGATCGCCTTGACCCGCCCGGTCAGGAGAATCAGCCCGGTCAGCATCGACGCGATCGCCCCCGGGACGAGCAGCGACTTGGCATGCTCGGGCAACAGGGGCAGCGTGCGGGCAATGGCCACCGCCGCGATCGTGCCGCCGGCGCCGAGCAGCAGCGAGGGCACGAAGCCGATGAACGGCTCGATTTCCCGCTCGATGTGCGCCGCGCGCATCGCCCGCTGCAGCAGCCCGGGAATCACGACGCCCTTGCCGATGGCCGTCGCCAGCGCCACCGCCGCCACCTGCCAGCCGAAGTCATTGTCGAGCAGCAGGGGCATGATGCCAAGCAGCACCCCCTGCAGCGCCGTGGCGCGAATGATCGACGGCAGGCGGCTGCTGCCCAAGGCGACGAGGTTCAGCCCCATGGCCAGGCCGATGAGCAGGTTCAGATTGAGCATCAGGCCGCCCCCTGCCACGCGACGAGCAACGCGAAGACGCAGAGCAGCACCGACGTCGTCAGCAGCAGCGGCACCCGCCGAAACGCGAACCGCGCCAGTAGCGACTCCACGACGCCCACGCCGACCGTCACCACGAGGACGCCGAGCACGAGCAGGGCCGTGGCCGTCAGCGGCGAGAAGAGCCCCATCGGCAGCACCGCCTGCGTGAGCAGCACCGCAAACAGCAGCAGCTTCACCGACGCCCCGTGCAGGATGGCGGCGAGCGGCGGCCCGCTATGATCGAGCACCATCACCTCATGGATCATCGTCAGTTCGAGGTGCGTCGCGGGATCGTCGAACGGCACCCGGCAGTTCTCGGCCAGCAGCACCGTGAACAGGCCCGCCGCGAGCAGCACCGCGCTGGTGCCGACGGAGGGCACCAGCATCGTGGCCAGCGACACGCTCCCGGTCTGCACGCTCAGCGCAAGCATCGCGGCGATGATCGCCGCCTCAGAGAGGACCGCATAGCTGACCTCGCGCGCCGCGCCCATGCCCTCGAACGCCGACCCGGTCTCCATCGCGGCCCAGCTGGTGGCGAATCGCGCGAGCGCCAGCAGGTACAGCATCAGCACCACGTCGCCGCGGAAACTCAGCGTCGCGCCGCCCGGGCCGAGCGGCACCAGCATCGCCGCGCTGGCCACGGCAACCCACGCCACCGCCGGTCCCACGATGAATGCCGGCGAGGCCAGCGTGCTCAGCACGACGTGCTTTCGCCAGAGCCGCGCCAGGTCGTAGTACAGCTGCAGCACCGGCGGTCCGCGCCGGCCCGCCACCCACGCCTTCACCTTGTTGATGATCCCCGGCAGCAGCGGCGCGAGCAGCAGCCACCACGCGAGACGCACGATCAGGAGTCCGAGGGCCGTCATCGGACGCTCGCCGTGAAGACCATCGCGCCAAGCGCCGCAAGGCCGGCAACGACGTACAGGATGTACGCGCTCAGGCTTCCATGCTGGAGGCGGCGCGCGCCGCTGGCCGTGCGCATGATCAGGCCACCGAGGGGGATGAGGACGGCATCGAGCATCGTATCGGGTGTGTGTTCCAGTCGAAAGGACTTCGCCGGCGCCAAGCCGCGCGGCCGCCTGAGCAGGAGGTGTGGCCGCAATACCCAGCGAAACCAGCCGGTGGCGATGCCGGCGAACGATCCGCTGGAATACTGCATTCGCGCGGTCGGCGCGGCATAGCCGCACGCCCAGGTCGGCGCACGCCGCACTCCATTCCGCGGCAGCACGCGCCAGGCCACGACGCCCGCCAGCACCAGAACGACGGCGAGCGTCAGTTGAACGCGGCCGAGCACGGCCAGCGGAAGCGGGGCCGCGCCCGTCACCGGCCAGTCCGGCGACCACGCGGCGACGCCCCTCGCCACCGCGGGCCACACCACCGTCGGCGCGAGTGCGATGAACAGGCAGGCCGCGGCAAGGCCGACCATCGGGCCGCGCATCGCCCACCCGCACTCGTGGGCACGTTCCGCCAGGCGGCTGCGCGGCGCCCCGAGAAAGATCACGGATCCCGCCTTGACGAAGCTCGCGAGGGCGATGGCGCCCGCCGCACCAAGGGCAATCGCCGCCGGCGCCGCCGCCCACGCCGCCGGTTCGTGCGACGCGACGGCATCGAACAGGCCGAGGTACACCAGCCACTCGCTCACAAAGCCGTTGAGCGGCGGGAGTCCGGTGACGGCGAGCATCCCGATGGCCGTCAGCGCCGCGGTCCACGGCATCGACCGCCACAATCCGCCCAGCCGGCTCATCTCCTTCGTCCCGGTGGCGTGCAGCACCGAGCCCGCGCCAAAGAACAGCAGCGCCTTGAACAGCCCGTGGCTCCAGACGTGCAGCAGCGCGCCCGCGAGCAGCAGGCGGCCCCACGGCGCGTTGCCATCGCCGACCGCCAGCATCGCGCCGCCCACGCCGACGAGAATGATCCCCACGTTCTCCACGGAGCAGTACGCCAGCAGCCGCTTCACGTCGTCCTGCGCAAAGGCGAACGCGATGCCCAGCACGGCGCTCGTCGCCCCGACCACGGTCACGACGCCGCCGCCGGCCGCGGGCCATGGCAGCCAGCCGCTGAACCGGATGATCCCGTACACGCCCATCTTGATCGCCACGCCCGACATGATGGCCGACACATGGCTCGGCGCGCTCGCGTGCGCCGACGGCAGCCAGATGTGCAGCGGAAACGCGCCGGCCTTGATGCCAAAGCCGAGCAGCGCCAGCCAGAGCAGCGGCTGCAGCCCCGCCTGGTCGCGCACGGGCCCCAGGTCCCAGCTCCCCGTGCGCGAAGCGAGCAGCGCGAAGAACCCGAACAGCACCATCGTCCCCGCGTGCGACGCCGCGAGATACAACCACCCCGCCGCGCGCACGTCGCGCTGGGCGCGATCGAGCGTGATCAGAAAGTAGGCGCTGATCGCGAACAGCTCCCACGCGATCAGAAAATGCAGACCGTTCGACGCCGTCAGCACCAGGGCCATGCTCACGAGCAGCGCGGTCCACCAGACGCGGCCACGGGGCGCCGACGCGTTATGCGCGTCCGACCAGTATTCGTGCGAATAGATCGCGCCGGCGCCGCCCACGACGCCGACGAGCGCCAGAAAGAGCGCGCTCAGGCCATCCAGCCGCAGGTGCGGCGTCTCGCCCCCGATCGGCATCGCGCCGCGCCACTCCCAGTCCGATCCGCCCCAGAGCACAACCAGCGACGCCACGAGCGCCGCGCTCGCCGCGACCAGCGTCAGCGCAAGCCAGGCGCGGCGCGCGCGGAAGCCCACGCCCATGCCCGCCACCGCGGCGGCCAGCGCAACCAGCAACAGTGCCCCCGGCATCACGCGCTCACCGCCCCGGCGGACGGTCCCGCCAGTTCCTCGTCCAGCGTCGCCACCGCGCGGAAGATCGCGTCGTCGGTCGCGCGTTCCGTCAGCGCATCGCGCAGCGGCCCGCGGCTCAACAGCCGGCTCAGTCGGCCCAGCAGGTCGAGATGCGCGCGCGGCGATGGCGCGACGAAGAAGAACAGGCGCGTCACGGCGACGCCGTCCGCGGGCGGCTCCGGCAGCAGCATCCCGTCGCGCAGGAACAGCAGCGCGATCGTTCCCGCGTCGCGCCCCAGCGCAATGCGCGTGCTCGGATGCGGCACCGCGAACCCGCCGCCGACCGGCGCCGCCGTCACGCCGCCCTCGGCGCGTAGCCGCTGCGCGAGCATCTGGCGCACGGCGGGCGTCGTCCGGGGCAGCGCCGACACGATGCGATCGTACACCGCGCCAACGTCGGCCGCCGGCACGTTGCGCCAGATGCCGCCACAGCGCAGCAGCGGCTCGAGCCGGATGCCCGTCGCAAACACCGACCGTTCCGGCGCGAGGAATCCGGCCTGCGACGAGAGCCCCCGGTTGGCCGCCCACTGCGCCACCTGCGCCCGGTCGAAGATCAGCCGGCCCCGGTCGCGCGTGTGGGGCAGCCCTTCGTCGCGAATCCAGCCCTCGACGACGCTTTCCGCCACGCCAAACGACTCGGCCAGCTGGATGAGATTCAGAAACATGGCGCGTCGTTGAAATGAAGGAGATCGCGTGCGGTCGACACGCTCCGATCGCCGCGGGATCGCGTCGGCCGGGTCACGCCCGGGCTCCGCTCAGTACCACCAGCGTCAACAAGGCAATGCCGACCAGCAGATACAGCAGGTAGGCCTGCACGCGCCCGTGCTGCAGCCGTCGCGCGACGTTCGCCGCGCGCTGCACCAGCGCGGCGGCCGGCTCGACGACGCGTTCGAGCACGGTCTCCGGCGTGTGCTCCTCGAACCGGGCGGTGTACACCAGCGGACCAACCGGCCGCAGTTCGTGCCGCACCGGCCGCAGGATGAACGCAAACCACTCGGTCACGATGCCGGCAAACGACCCCGCCGTGTACTGCATGCGCGCGTTCGGCCAGGCGTAGCCGCACCCCCACGTCGGAGCGCGCCGCACCCCTTCCTGGCGCACGCGCCGCCGCAGCGCCCACACGGCGGCCACCACGAGCAGCACGACGCCGACGTTCGCCGCGCCGAGCACGCCGATCGGCGCCGGCGAGGCGACGCCCTCCCACGCGGGGTTCCAGGCACCGGCGGCCCGTGCCAGCGCCGGCCAGGCCAACGCCGGCGCGAGTCCGATCACCACGCACAGCGTTGCCAGCACCAGCATCGCCGCGCGCATTGCTCCTCCGCGCTCGTGCGCACGTTCCGCCGCGCGTGATCGCGGCGCGCCCACAAAGACCACGCCGCACACCTTGATGAAGCAGGCCAGCGCCAGCGCGCCCGTGACCGCCAGCAGGAGCGCCGCCGGTATCGCCGCCCACACCGAAGCGCCGCGCGACAACGTGGCGCCGAACAAGCCCAGGTACACGAGCCACTCGCTCACGAATCCGTTCAGCGGCGGCAGGCCGCAGATCGCCACTGCCCCGAGCGCAAACAGGCTCGCCGTCCACGGCATCCCCCGCCAGAGCCCGCCCAGGCGGCTCATTTCGCGCGTTCCAGTCGCGTGCAGCACTGCGCCGGCACCGAAAAACAGCAATGGCTTGAACAGGCCATGGTTCCACACATGCAGCAGCCCGCCGGCGAGCGCCAGCAGGCCCCACGTCGGACTTCCCTGCTCCATCGCCACCACGGCGAACCCGAGCCCGATGAGGATGATGCCGATGTTCTCGACGCTGTGATACGCGAGCAGTCGCTTGAGATCGTGCTGCCCCAGCGCGAACGCCACGCCGAGCACCGCGCTGGCGACGCCCAGCGCGGCCAGCACCCACCCGGCGCCCGGCGGAGTCGGTAGCCAGCCCGTAAAGCGCACCAGTCCATAGATGCCGATCTTGATCGCCACCCCCGACAACATCGCCGACACGTGACTCGGCGCGTTCGCGTGGGCCGACGGCAGCCAGACGTGGAGCGGAAAGATGCCCGCCTTGAGGCCGAAGGCGAGCAGGGCCAGCCAGAAGAGCGGCGCCAGCTCCGGCTGGTCGCGCATCGGACCGAGGTCCCAGCTCCCCGTCCGGATCGCCAGCAACGCGAAGAAGGCGAACAGCAGCAGCACGGAGACATGCGACACCGCGAGGTACAGCCACCCCGCGCGGCGCGCCTCGGCCTGCGAGCGATCGAGCGTGATCAGGAAATAGGCGCTGAGCGTGAACACTTCCCACGCCAGCAGGAAGTGCAGTCCGTTCGAGGCGAGCAGGACGCCGAGGAGGCCCAGCACGAGCAGGTTCCACCAGACGCGACCGGCAGCGGCCGAGCGCGGATGCGCGTCATCGTTCCAGTATTCGCTCGCGAACGCCGCGCCGGCGGCGGCGATCACGCACAACAGACCGAGGAACATCGCGCTGACACCATCGAGCCGCAGGTGCACGGCTTCGCCGCCCACGCGCCACGCGCCCCGCCAGTCCCAGGCGCCCTCTCCCGCGAGCACCCGCCCCACCGCCCCCAATCCCGCCGCCGACGCCGCAACCGTCGACCCGAGCCACAGCCGGGGACGTGCGCGACCCAACCACGCGCCCGCAATCAGGCAGATTGCCGTCGCCGAGAGCAGGATCCCGGTAGTCATTGCGTCACACGCTGTCCCAATTGCTGCCGCCGCACGCGTCGTGGATGATCAAGTCGACGTCCCACACGGACGCATCGCGTTCCAGTGGACCGACCCGTCGAACGCATCGGTCACCGTGGCCTCAAAGGGGCAACCCGGCCTGCCCCGCGCGCTCCGGCCACGGCGGAACTGAACTCGGTTCCAACTGCCGTTCCATACAATGCTATTCCGTGTGCAACACGCCGTCAACGCGCCGCCACGCGTCGCGCATTCATGCATTCGTATATAGCCAATCACTCAATCGTGCATCGCTACACCAGGCATATAGATTTCGCGCGGCGGCCGTGCCGCCCGCGCGCCTATCGGCCGGTGGACGGCCCCAGGCTCACGACGGTCTGCCCGTCGGGACGGAAGTACTCCGCGCACACCGCGCGCACCGCCGCGGCGTCGATCGCATCGATGCACCGCAGCACCTCGTCGAGCGGACGAAACGGCTCCCGGTACAGCTCCACCGCCGCGGCGCGATACATGCGCGCCGACGCGCTCTCGAGCCCCAGCGTGATCTGCCCCTTCAGCTGCTGGCGCCCCTGCGCCAGCTCGGCCTCGGGAATCCCGTCGTCCACCATTCGCGTCAGCTCGTCCTGCACGGCGGCCAGCGCGTCGGCGCGTGTCTCGGGCGCCGTCCCCACGTAGACCCCGTGCGCGCCCGTCAGCAGGTGGAAGCTCTGGAACGTGTACACGCTGTACGCGAGCCCCAGCTCCTCGCGCACCTTCTGGAACAGGCGCGAACTCATCCCGCCGCCGAGCAGCGTATCGACCAGCATCAGCGCATACCGCCGCGGATCGCGGTGCGGCACCGTGGCCGAGCCCAGCACCACATGGCTCTGCGCGCCGTCGCGCTCCACGTGCCGCACGCTGGCCGCGACCGGCACCGCCCCGACCTCGGGCAACGGTGTGTCGTCCCCCCGCGGCAGGTCGGCCCACCCGGCGTCGGCGAGCACCCGCACCAGTTGCTCGTGCTCGACGTTGCCGGCGGCCGACACCACCACGTGCGGCGGGTGATACACCCGCGCGTGCAGCGCGCGCAGGTCGTCCAGTTTCATGTTCGCCACGGTCTCGCGCGTCCCGAGAATCGAATACCCCATCGGGTGCGCGCCCCACAGCGCCTCGTTATGCAGCTCGAACACGAGATCGTCGGGCGTGTCGTCCACCATCCCGATCTCCTCGAGCACCACCTTGCGTTCCAGCGTCAGGTCCGCCGCGCGCAGCAGCGGGCGGAACATGAGGTCGAGCAGCACGTCGGCCGCCTGCGGCAGATGCTCGTCGAGCACCCGCGCCTGGAACGACGTGTGTTCGCGCGACGTGTAGGCGTCGAGCGACCCGCCGAGCGACTCGAGCGACAGCGCCAACTCGTGCGCGCTGCGGCGTTCCGTCCCCTTGAACACCAGGTGCTCGAGCAAGTGCGACACGCCCATCACGTCACGCGCCTCGTGCACCGACGCCGCGCGCACCCACGCCCCCAAAGCGACCGACCGCACGCCCGGATAGAACTCCGAGAGTACGGTCAGTCCGTTGGGCAGTACGGTGCGCTGCACCCCCGGCTCGGGGGTGGGGGTGCGCGCCACCACTACTTGCGCGGTCCGCGGCTGCCGCGGCCGCCACGCCCACCACCGTCACGATGGTGCGGACGCTCGGCCGACTCGTCGCCGCCCTCGGCCGCCGGCGCCGGCGCGCCCTCCGTCGTGGCGTAGGCGTCGCCTTCCGGCGCCACCGTCGCGGCCGGCGCCGCGCCCGCCTCGCCGGCACCCGGCTTGGGCAGCAGCGCCTTCATCGACAGGCGAAGGCGGCCGCGCTCGTCGCGCTCCACCAGCTTCACCGTCACCACTTCGCCCTTCTTCACCACGTCCTCCGGCTTTTCGACGCGCGTGTGGCGCATCTCGGAGACGTGCAGCAACGCCTCGGTGCCCGGCATGATCTCGATGAACGCGCCGAACGCGGTCACGCTCTTCACCGTGCCCTGATACGTTTCGCCCACGACCGGCTCGGCCGTGATCGCCGCCACCATCTGGCGCGCCCGCTCCATCGCCTCGCCGCCCACGGCCGCGATCGTCACCAGGCCGGTGTCGTCCACGGTCAGTTCGGCGCCCGTCTCCTCCTGGATGCCGCGAATCGTCTTCCCCTTCGGGCCGATGAGGTCGCCGATCTTCTCGGGGTTGATGTTCATCGTCACGATGCGCGGCGCCCACGGCGACAGTTCCGGACGCACCGCCGGCAGCGCCTTGGTCATCTCGCCGAGGATGTGCAGACGGCCCTGCTTGGCCTGCGCCAGCGCCTCGGTCATGATCTTGAGGTCGAGCCCCTGGATCTTGATGTCCATCTGGATGGACGTGATGCCGTCCTTCGTCCCCGCCACCTTGAAGTCCATGTCGCCGAGGTGATCCTCGGTGCCCAGGATGTCGGTGAGGATCGCGTACTTCTTCCCTTCCTTGATCAGCCCCATCGCCACGCCGGCCACCGCACCCTTGAGCGGAATGCCCGCGTCGAAGCACGACAGCGAACCGCCGCACACCGTCGCCATCGACGACGAGCCATTCGACTCGAGCACGTCCGACACGATGCGGATGGTGTACGGGAAGTCGGCGAAGTCGGGGAGGACGCCCTGGATGGCGCGCTCGGCCAGATTGCCGTGGCCGATCTCGCGGCGGCTGGTGCCGCGCATCGGGCGCACTTCACCCGTCGAGAAGGGCGGGAAGTTGTAGTGCAGCATGAAGGCCTTGGTGGTCTCCTTGGCCGTGTCGATCGAATCCATGCGCTGCACGTCGTTCCCCGTGCCCAGCGTCGCGGCGACGAGCGCCTGCGTCTGGCCGCGCGTGAACAGCGCCGACCCGTGGGCGCGCGGCAGCACGGCGGTGTCGATGCTGATCGGGCGCACTTCGGTGGGCTTGCGGCCGTCCACGCGCAGGCCGGTGCTGAGCACCTGGTCGCGCAGCGCGTCGTACTCGAGGTCGCCCAGCACGTTGCCGACAAACGGCAGCTGCTCGGGCGCAAGCACCGTCGCCAGTTCTTCCTTCACCGCATTCTTCACCGCTTCCACGGCCTCGATGCGCGAATGCTTTTCCTTCTGGTTGATCGCCGCGTCGATGCGTCCCTTGGCGGCCTTGTTGACCGCCTTGAGCACGTCGTCCGGCGTCTCGCTCTTGGACCAGGCCATCTTCTCGACCTTCAGCTCGCCGAGCAGTTCTTCCTGCATGGCGATCAGTTCCTTGAGGCCGCGCTGCGCGATGCCCAGCCCCTCGACGACGTCCTCCTCGCTGATCTCCAGCGCGCCGCCCTCGACCATCATGATCGAGTCCTGCGTGCCGGCCACGACGAGGTCCATGTCGGAGAACTCGAGCGCCTGGAACGTGGGGTTCAGCACCCACTTGTTCTCGACGCGGCCGACGCGGACGCCGGCAATCGGGCCGGCCCACGGAATCCGCGACGCGCTCAGCGCGAACGACGTGGCCAGGAGGCCCAGCACGTCGGCGTCATTCTCCTGGTCCGCGGAGATGACGTAGATGAAAACCTGGACTTCGTTCTGGAAGCCCTCGGGGAAAAGCGGCCGGATGGAGCGGTCGATGATGCGGCACGAGAGGATTTCCTCGTCGCGCGGGCGCCCCTCCCGCTTGATGAAGCCGCCCGGGATCTTGCCCGCGGCGTACGTCTTTTCCTTGTATTCGACCGTGAGCGGGAAGAACGGGAGGGGGCTCTTCTTGTCGCTGACGGTCACGGCAGCGAGGACCATCGTCTCGCCGAACTGGACGAGCGCAGAGCCTGCGGCCTGCTTGGCCATCCGCCCCGTCTCGAGGACCAGGCGACGACCCGCAAAGGTCCGCTCAATGCGATGCATCATGTGTGGTGTGTCTCGGTGGAACACAAAACGCGCGGGCCGCCGTCTTGCGCCCGCGCGAGATGTGTTGCGTGGTTCTTAGTAACGCAAGCCCAGGTCGGAGATGAGCTTCCGGTATCCGTCGACGTCCGTGCGCTTGACGTAGTCCAGCAAGCGCCGGCGCCGGCCGACGAGCTTCAGCAGCCCTCGGCGGCCGTGGTGGTCCTTGGCGTGCTGCCGGAAGTGATCGGTGAGGTAATTGATCCGTTCCGTGATCACGCCGACCTGGACGTAGGACGATCCGGTGTCGGTCTCGTGGCGGCGATTCTTCACGATCGCCGGTGTCTTGTCGAAAGGCATTCCTGGGTCCCTGCGTACTTCGGTGACTAGGCCAATTCCATTGTAGCAGAGAAAGTTAGCCGGCTCTGGCGCGGATGTAAAGTCCCGGGAAACGGGTAGTGGGTCAACTTCACGCCGAACCCGTCACCGCCTTGGCGACTATCGCTATCCCACCCTCTGGAAAACACGAACGCCCCCGCTGCATACGAGGGCGTTGGTGGACTGACCCGTTCCGCTAGCCCGCGCCAACGGGTCAGCCGTTCTCTTGTTTGGCGCCGCAGCACTGCGTAATTCCTGCCCGGGACACCGGGCGGCCTAGGACATCTTTGCAAGCGGAAATCTAACGGGCTACCGGGCAGGAATGCCAGTGGAGCGGTACGTTCATCCGCAATCTATTCAGGCGAGGCGGAACGTGACGGTATGCGTTGCAACGATTAATCGGGGTTCGATTATTGCGGCGTGTGATCGGATGGTTACGTCGGGGGACGTCGAGTTTGAACCTCATGTCTTGTGGAAGGCGACGTCTATAACTGAATCAATATGCGCCATGTGGGCCGGTCAGGCGGCGCTACAGGCTGAGGTGATCCAGTCGTTGCGATTGCGCCTTCGGGATGAGGGAGACCCCGACGAAGCGACCGTCCGTCGAACGGTGGAGATGTACGTCGAGGAATGGCGGTCCGCGAAGCGCCGACGCGCTGAGACAGCCGTTCTCGGTAGCCTTGGCATTTCCGGGGCGCAATTGATGAATGGTGATCATGGCCTATCGGATGACCTTGCGTTTCGCCTAATCGCGAGCCTTGCTGGATATCAGTTATTACTCCGGCCATCAAATAGATGATATCACGCGGCGTATCTGATGCGCGGATGGTGAAAGAACCGGCGGACGCGCGCGGGGCGGCGTTGCAGCATGCGCAGGTGCGACCGCGCGGCCTTCGCCA
>Ga0315268_10002158_pt1 | contig 22432 bp, 21 predicted proteins | sample C1_top_MG_FD_204535 | JGI IMG/M metagenome (GOLD analysis project Ga0315268, IMG submission 204535) | Sediment microbial communities from Yellowstone Lake, YNP, Wyoming, USA - C1_top | ecosystem: Environmental > Aquatic > Freshwater > Lake > Sediment | place: USA: Wyoming | collected 2017-08-01 | reverse complement strand
TGTCTTGGCGACAAGCTCCTATGGGTTGACCGTCCCCTTCGGGTACTCGGGTCTGCCGATAAGAAATTGTCGTGGCGGAGGGGGAGGGATTCGAACCCTCGATACCTTGCGGTATGCGCGCTTTCCAAGCGCGTGCACTCGACCACTATGCGACCCCTCCTTGAGCTTATTCCGTCGTAAAAATATTATACGCTCATCCCCTATTCTTTCAACCCCCGGCCCAGCTTGAAGGCCTCGGCCACGATCATCGATTCGGTCATGTACTCCACCGGGGCCCAATCATCGGTCAGCGGCCGGACCGCCGCGTCCGGCCGGACGCGCACCGCGTCCAGCAGGCCGACCTGGATATCCTCATAACCCGGCGGCAAACGACCGGCCAGTGCGGCCAGGTCCAACGGCTCATCGCTGGCCAGCACGATATAATTGTAATGATCCCGGACCGGTAGGGCCACGACATCGGCGAACTGGCCGGCCACAGCCGCGGTCAGGGACCGGAACAGGGCCGAATCCGTGCCGTTGACGTTGATGTTCATGGCCATGACGCCGCCCGGATTCAGCCGTTCCCGGACCAACCGGAAGAATTCCCCGGTCGCCAGATGCGCCGGTATGTACAGCTGATTGCTGTAAGCGTCGACGATGATGGAATCGAACCGGTCCGGCGTCGAGCGCAGAAAATCGCGTCCGTCCTGGTCGACGACCCTGACCGGCAGGTCATCAAGACCCAGCCAGCGCCGGGCGGCGTCGATCACGGAACCGTCGATCTCGACGCCGACGAAGTCGATCGCCTGCCCGGGCGGCAGGAACGACGGATAGCGGCGAACCGCGGCGCCGCCGGCCAAACCGATGACGGCGACGCGATGGTCGCCGCTCCTGAACGGCCGGAGCAACGGCAGCAGCCCGAAATAGTCGTAATACATTCCCGTCCGCCGATCCGAGCCGGGATCATAGACCGACTGGATCCCCGCGCCCTCGTTATAGATCAGATAACGCCGGCCGGCGGCCTCCGTGACCCGGATCAGCTGATAGGGCGACTCGTGCTTGTAGAGCTCCGGACCGGCCGCGGGCGTCCAAACCGCGTTCAGGCCCAGCAGCGGCAGGATGAGTACCGCCGCCGCGATCTTTTTCGAACGCGGCAGGGCGGCCAACCCGAGGCCGGCGAACATCAAAGCGACGAGCTCCAGGCTGAAACGCGAGCCGATGTTGGGGATCAGTACAAGCGCCGGCAGCAGCGTCCCGGCGACGCTGCCCAGCGTGGAATAAAAAAGGTAACGCCCCGAGGCCCGGCCGACGTCGCCGCCGACGGCCAGCCGCTTCATGAGGATCGGACCGAGGGCGCCCATGACCATGACCGGCAAAGCGAAAATGACGGCCGCGGCGGTCAATGAACCGAGGAACAGGGCGATGGCGGCGTTGGGAAAAGAGGCGACCACGGAAACTAGCGACGCGGAAAAACCGCCGCTGATCCAGATACCGGCGGCCAACAGGCCGCCGACGGCGATGAGCAGCCAACCGATGAAAGCGTCATCGACCCCGCGCTCGGCCATGATGCCGCCAAGCCAGTAACCGACGGCCAGGGCCACGAGGATGGTCAGGATCAGGCTGGTCCAGACGAAGAATGAGGCGCCGAAGAACGGCGTCAGTAAGCGCGAGGCGATCATTTCCACGGCCATGGCCCCGAGTCCGACATCAAAGGCCAGAAACAGTTCCCAGGTTCCCCGACGCGCGGTCTGGACGCTCATAAGGTCTTGGCGGCGGGCGCCGCCGACGCGGCGGCCGTGGCGCTGGTTTTTCGCAGCAGAAGCGCCAGTCCGGCGACCGCGAGCGCCAGCGAAAAAAATTGTGCCGGAGTCAGTCCGAGATAGCGCGCGTCCGAACCGGGCAGATCCCAGGCCCGCAGGAAATCCAACCCGAATCTGACGAAGCCGTAGATCAGCATAAATAAGGCTAAAAACGACGTCTGGCGGGTCCGCCGCAATCGGTCGACGACGACGAACGACAAGAATATGGCGAGATCGAGGAGCACCAGGAGCAGACCGTGGTCGAGACGGGCGCCGCCGGGATAATCAACCGCGAGCCAGGAATTCGATAGCACGCCGGGATGGTCGTGTATCAGGAAGCAGCCGATGCGGCCGATGGCCAGACCCAGCGGCAGCATGAAAGCAAAGACCTCGGCATACGTAAAGAACGGCAGGCGGCGGACGCCGGCAAATAACGCCGCGGCCGCGGCGGCGCCGAAGAAGCCGCCGTAAACGGACATACCGCCGTGCCACAATCGCAGCAGTTCCCAGGGATCGTCCAAAAAAGTCCGCGGATCGTAAAAAAAAGCGTAAGCCAGCCGGCCGCCGACCAAGGCAGCCATGATCATCCAGGCGGCCATATCCAGATAGGCTGACCGGTCCAGGCCGCGCCGGCCGGCGCGGCGGTAGCCGGCGAGCAGTGCGATGAACATGCCCAGGGCGACGAAAAATCCCCACACCTGGATGTGGAGCGGTTCCAGCGGCAGCGACGTGTAACGAAAGTACGGGATCATGGTTTGGGCTGGCGGCTGACCAGATAGAACACCCAGACGATCATGATCAGCGACACGCCGAACCCGAGGCGTCCCAGATCCAGGCCCCAGGCGGCCACGGTCTGATCCACGCGCATGACCGCGGCCGAAGCCAGCAGCAACGCCGCCGCCACGATAGCCAGGACGCGGATGTCGTTCTGCCGGTCGAACTCGGCCTTGAGGTCGCGCAATTCCTGCAGGTCGATCTTGACCCCGATCTCGCCGCTCGACAGCCGCTCCATCAGTTTGCGCGTCTGTTCGGGCAGGTGCTTGAGCAGGTAGAAGGTGTCGAAAGCCGTGGCCCGCGCGTCATGGGCGATCTTCTTGGGATTGAACTCCTGCTTGAAGACCTCGTTGAGATAGGGCTTGATCGCCTCGTCCAGATCGATGTCCGGATAAAGGCCGAGACCGACGTTCTCGATGGTCAGCAGGGTCTTGCCCACGAGCAGCAGTTCGCGCGAGAACTGGATGCCGTGCCGGGCGCCGGAGAGCAGGACGTTATAGAAGGACGCGCCGACCCGCTTCTTGTCGACCGGCTTGTAGATGATGCCGGTGAGTTCGGACCGCGACTCGGCGGCGAAAGCCTCGACGTCGGCCCCCTCGACCGACTCGGCCAGCTCCAGGACATGTTTGATATAGCTCTCGACATCCTTGTTGGCGAAACTCAGGAAACAGCTGATCAGCTCGTAACGGATCTTCTCGGAGATGCTGCCGACGATCCCGAAATCGTAAAGCCCCAGGCGCAGGCCGGGGACCTCCTCCGGCTCCTGTCCCCGCTTGGGCCGCGAGGCCGGGATGGCCACCATGTTCCCCGGATGGGGATCGCCATGGAAGAATCCGTCGGTGAACAGTTGCTTGAAACCGAAACGCAGGCCGAGCAGGGCCGCTTCCTGGCGGTCGATATGGGCGCGCTTCAGCTCCGGTAGGTCATCGACTTTGATACCGTCGATGTAATCCATGGTCAGGACCGACTTGGTCGTCAGTTCCCAGCGGACCCGCGGGATGACGATGCCCGGATCGCCGGCGAAGTTCTCGGCGAAACGGCCGATATTGGCCGCTTCCAACTCGAAATCCAGCTCGCGCAGCGTCCACTCGGCGAATTCCCTCACGATGCGAACCGGTCGATAACGGCGGCTGGCCGGCACATGCTGCTCCAGCAGGTAGGCCAGATAAGCCAAGATGTGGATGTCATTGCGCACGGTCTCATCGACCCCCGGGCGGCGCACTTTCACCGCCACCTTCGAACCGTCGGCGAGAACAGCCTCATGGACCTGGGCCAGCGAGGCGGCGGCCAGCGGCTTGCTTTCAAAGGAACGGAAAAGCTTCTTGATCGGCTTGCCTAATTCCTTTTCAATGACCTTTTCCGCGGCGCCGGCCTGGAGCGGCGGCACCTCATCCTGCAGCTTGGCGAACTCCCGGATATACTGGGCCGGCAGCAGGTCCGACCGGGTGCTCAGGATCTGGCCGAGCTTGACGAAGGTCGCGCCCAAACGCTCAAAGGAGCGCCGGAAACGCACTTCCGGCGGCGGCGGGACGTCGGGGCCGAGAACGGCCCGGCGGCAGCTCTTGGCGCCGCTCACGAACGCGCAGCGCAGCCGGGAACCGGCCGGAACGAGATAGCGCAGCCGCAGGTCATCGATGAAAAAGGACAGGCCCTCTTCGAAAAGCACCGTGACCACGGTCCGGAAACGCTTGATATCGCCGATGGTGTCCCGCAAGGAGATGCCTGGCATAATGATCTGTTCAAACGGCCCCGATCAGCCTCAGGGCGTCGCGGTAGACTTTCAGGGCCTTGATGCCCAGGGGGCGGTCCAGATGGTAGCTGGCCTCGTGCGCCAGCTGGTTGCGGATCCGATGCGCGAACCAGACGCGCTGCAGCTGCGGATATTTATAGGCCGCGAACTTGAGCCGCTCACCCAGCGTGTTGCCGGGCATGGCCAGAGTCTTGAGCGCCTGGTCCAGCAGCTTGTCCGCCTCCATCACCGCCAGCTTCAGGCTGACCTCGCCCGGCTGGCGGGCCAGCTCGATGATCTCGTGCCAGCGGCGTTTCATCGAGGACCGGCTGGAGAGGTCGAACCGCCGCGAATTGATGAAACTCCGGACCTGACCGACGAGCAACAGCAGGACGGCCAGCAGGGCGCCCGCGAAAAGCGCTGCGACGATGATCTTGGCGGCCGCCGCGATGTCGATGGTCACGGTCATAACTTATTGGCCGGCCTGCCAGCGAACCCGGACCGGCTTATCGGTCTTGGACCAGGTGATGGTCAGTTCCCCGCCCTTGCGCGCGTGGTGGATCTGCTTGCCGATCGAGACGGCCAGCTGGTTCTCGGTGGTGTAGATGTCCAGGCTGCCCGGGCCGTCGATGACCTTGACGACGCGATCCTCGGGATCGCGCTTGGACGCCCGCTTGGCCACGTTCAGCGCCAAATTCTTGATCTCCTTGAGTTCGGCCGGATCGCTCACGCCTTCGATCATGACCTCGCCGGCGTAGGCGCCGGACCTGGCGGCCGAATTATCCGTCAGCCGGCACTCCGGGCAGACCAGCTCGGGGAGAGCTGCGGACTTGAGCCGGCAATCCGGCTCGGAACAGGTGTGCCAATGCTTGTCGAAATAGACGGCGCCGCAATCCGGACAGGCGGCGCTGCCCAATCCCAGCGGATTACTCGGCGCGGCGGCGTTGCGCCCGGATTTCTTCTGAAAACTGCCGGATATCTGGGAACTGCGCTTGCGGCTGCCGGTCTTGCCGCCCGCTGATCTGGATGAGGCCATAAATGATGGTCTAAGATTTAGTAAGCATATTTTCAAATCCGCCGACCGCCTTTTCGTAACCGTCGGCGGCGCGCAGCAGCGTCCGCTCGTCGAAGTGGCGGCCGATCAGCTGCAGGCCCACTGGCAGCCCCTGGGACAGGCCGCAGGGCACGCTGATGCCCGGGAGGCCGGCCACGTTCACCGCGACAGTGAAGACGTCGGCCAGGTACATCGACAGCGGATCGTCCATCTTCTCGCCGATGTTCCAGGCGGTAATCGGCGAGGTCGGCGTCACGAGGCAATCGACGTCGGCGAAGGCCTGGGCGAAATCGTTGGCGATCAGCCGGCGGACCTTGAGCGCCTGCAGGTAATAGGCGTCATAATATCCCGACGACAGGGTGTAAGTGCCCAACATGATGCGGCGCCTGACCTCCGGGCCGAAGCCCCGGCCGCGGGACAGCCGATAGGTCTCTTCGAGGCTCCCGCCGGTGACGCGGCTGCCGTAGCGCATGCCGTCGAACCGCGCCAGGTTCGCGCTGACCTCGGAAGGCATCAGGATGTAATAGACGGCCAGGGCGTGTTCGGTGTGCGGCAGGCTGACCTCCCGGATCTCGGCGCCGAGCTTTTCCAGCTGACCGACCGCGGTCCGGACCGCCTGTTCCACGCCCGGTTCCATGCCGGAGACGAAATATTCTTTGGGAAGGCCGATCTTCAGTCCCTGGAGCGATCCGGAAACGGTCGCCGGCAGCAGCTGCTCCGGCTTCAGTTCGGCGCTCGTCGAATCCAGCGGATCACGGCCCTCGATGGCCTTGAGCAGCAGGGCGGCGTCCTGGACCGTGCGTCCGAAGGGGCCGATCTGGTCGAGGCTGGAGGCCATAGCCATCAGTCCGTAACGGGAAACGCGGCCGTAGGTCGGCTTGAGGCCGACCACGCCGCACATGGCGGCTGGCTGGCGGATGGATCCGCCGGTGTCGGAACCCAGCGCCGCGACGCACGAGCCTTCGGCCACGGCCGCGGCCGAGCCGCCGGAAGAGCCGCCGGGTATCCTGGACGGGTCGCGCGGATTCCGGGTCGGACCGTGGAACGAACTCTCGGTCGAAGAACCCATGGCGAACTCATCCATGTTGGTCTTGCCCACGAAGACCGCGCCGGCCTGCTTCAGTTTGACGATGACGCTGGCATCGTAAGGGGCCGTGTAATCCTTGAGGATGCCCGAACCGGCCGTGGCCCGCGTGCCGGCCACGAGCAGGTTGTCCTTGAGGCCCAGCGGGATGCCGTCGAGCGGCGACAGCGGCGTTTTCGCGGCAAACCGGGCATCGGCGGCCTGGGCCTGCTTGAGCGCTGTTTCTTCCATCAGCTCAACATAAGCCTTGGTCGTCGGCGTGTTCTTTTTTGCGGCGTCCAGACAGGCCCTGGTGACGTCGGTCGAACTCCAATCGCCGCGGCGCAGGCCGGCGGCGACATCGACCAGTGATCTGAGATTCGGGTCCATAGCTTAGGAAAATACGGCCGGCACCCTGAGCAGGTCGCCTTCCTTGTCCGGAAATTCGCCGAGCAGCCGGCGCCGCGTCTCCTGGCCGCACTCTTTCACCTCGTCCGGCCGGAGGACGTTCTCCATGGCGACGCTGTGATACAGCGGTTCGACCCGTGCCGTGTCGACCTGGCCGAGCTTCTCCACGTACTCCAGGATGGACGACAGTTGCCTCTGGAATTTCTCTTTTTCCCCCTCGGTCAGCGCCAGGCGGGCCAGCCCGGCGATATGTTCCACTTGTTCGATTGTCAGCTTCATATTTGGACCTGATGGATGATGTTCATTTCCTATTTAAAATAGCCAAAAACTGCTCTTCTTTCAATATGGCGACCCCGAGCTTGGCGGCCTTGTCCGCCTTGGAACCGGGATCGGCGCCGGCCACGACATAAGACGTCTTGCGGCTGACCGACTCGGCGACCTTCCCGCCGGCGTCGCGGACGCGTTTTTTCGCTTCCTCGCGGGTCAGTGAGGACAAAGTTCCGGTCAGGACCACGGTCTGGCCGCTCAAAGCACCGCCGCCGCGGCCGGCCCGGTGCTTCTCGACCGCCACCTCCTGGAGCAGCTTGTCCAGGAACACGGCGTGCGACCGGTCGGCAAAATACGACGCCAGGCTCTCGGCCACGACCGGACCGATATTGGCCACCGCGGACAGTTCCTCGGCGCCGGCGCGGCGCAAGGCGCCGAAATCCCGGAAATGCGCGGCCAGGTCCCGGGCCGTCTCCTCGCCGACATGGCGGATGCCCAGGGCGTTCAGGAAACGGTCGAATGGCAGGCGCCGGCGCGACTGGATGGTCTTGATGATGTTGCCGGCCGACTTGTCGGCGAAACGCTCGAGCCCGGCCACGTCCTCGGGCCGCAGCCGGTAAAGGTCGGCGGCGTCGCGGATCAGACCCTCGTCCAGGAAACGTTCGATGATGCGATAGCCGATGCCCTTCATGTCGGCGACGGCGGCGAAATGCGCGACCCTTTCGGCCGACTGGGCGTAGCATTGCTTGTTCGGGCAATAATAGGCCACCTCCCCTTCGGGACGCACCACCTTGGAACCGCAGACCGGACAATCGGGCGGCAACCGGAAGACCCGTTCGCGTCCGGTCCGAGCCTCGGTGATGACCTTGACGACCTTGGGAATGATGTCGCCGGCCTTCTCGATGACCACAGTGTCCCCGATGCGCGCGTCCAGACGCCCGATCTCGTCCATGTTATGAAGCGAGGCGTGGGTCACCGTCGTGCCGGCCACGCGGACCGGCTTCATCACCGCCACGGGCGTCAGCGCGCCGGTCCGGCCGACCTGGATGCGGATGTCCTCGATCACCGTCGTCGCCTGCTCGGCCGGGAACTTGTAGGCAGCGATGCCCCGCGGCGCCTTGCCGACCACGCCGAGCCCGTCGAAAATGTCGTCCCGGTCGACCACGACGACCACCCCGTCGGTCCAATACGGCAGCCGGTCGCGCGTCTCATGAATGTGGCGATGAAAGCGCTCGACCTCCTGGAGCGAGCCGGCCAGGCGGCTCAAAGGATTGATCTTGACGCCGAGCAGTTTCATCGCCTGATGCGCCTGTTCATGGGTCCGGAGGCCGAGGCTGGCGATCAGGGCGTACCCGAAGAAATCCAGGCGCCGCGCGCGGGTCACGCCCGGATCGAGCTGCCGCAGGCTGCCGGCGGCGGCGTTGCGCGGATTGGCGAACGGCGGCAGTCCGGCCGCGGCCTGGCTCTCGTTCAGTTGTTCCAGCACCGCCTTGGTCATAAAGGCCTCGCCGCGAACCTCGATGCGGCCGGCGAGACCGCGCATGGCGGCGGAGAATTTCCCGGCATCGAGCCGGCCGCCGAACCGGTCGATGAAGGCGGCTATCTCGTCTTCGTCAGGACGCCGCAAACTGAGCGGGATGGCGTCGACCGTGCGCAGGTTGGCCGTGATATCCTCGCCGACCTGGCCGTCGCCGCGGGTCGCGCCGGCGGCCAGCACGCCGTCCTCATAGACCAGCGAAACCGCCAGACCGTCCATCTTGATCTCGGTATAAAAGGCGTCGATGGGTTCGGCCGTCAGCTTGCTGATGCGCTCGTGCCAGTCGCGCAGCTCTTCGAAAGAAAAGACGTCCTCGATCGACAGCATCGCGACGCGGTGCCGGACCTTCCGGAACTTGTCCAGCGGCCGGCCGCCGACGCGCTGCGTCGGCGAATCCGGCGTCACCAGTTCCGGATATCGCCGCTCCAGCAGCAGCAGCTCGTGTTTCAGCGAGTCCAGCGCGGCCTCCGACAGTTCCTGGCGGTCCAGGACATGATAAAGATAGCGATGGTGATCGATCGCCCGGCGCAGCTGGCTGATGCGTTTTTTGGCTTCACCTTTATCCATAGGACGGGACGGCGCTTCAGGGGCAGCTGATAGGATAGCCTTTGACCAGCGAACATTCGCTGAAGACGGCGAAATCATACATGCCGGACAGCGGCATGCGGCGCGGCAAACGCGCGGTAAGGTGCTGCTGCGTCGTTCCGTACCGTCCCCAGGTATCGATCTTGATCCGGCCGGGCAGGTCCACTGGCGTGTTCATGGCGTCGTCGGCGTAGGCTTGGACGCGAAGATCACGGATATCGGCGTCCTCGGCCCGCAGACGCAGCTTGTAGAGGTCGCCGACGTCGCTCAGGGTGATGTAAGCGGGCGGCACGCCGTCGACGCCGGTCGTGAAACGCTCGGTCTTGGACGCGTCCTCGGACCAGGTCGTGGTGCCCGGAGACCACTTGACCAGGGTGGCCACCAATTTGGGACAGGTGTCATCTTCCGGCACGCAGGGATCGTTGGTCCAGCTGACCGCCACCCTCTTGATGGCATCAGCCAGGCTGATCCCCTCGCGGTCGGGATCGTACAGCGCCAGTTCGATGAAACTGTCGCGCGGGAGCTGGGCGGAGATGACGCGCTCTTTGCCGGCGACCGTCCTGGTCCAGGAAGCGCCGTTAGCCTGCTGCTGGGGAGCGGCGACCGTCAAGGATTCGGCCCAGTCCGGCTCCAGCGGCGTCTTGCGGACGACATAGATCGCCTGTTCGGCCGAGCTTTCGGCGGCGTAATAAGCGATGATGGAAGAATCGATGGTCCGGGTCTGCTGCAGCGAGCTCAGGATCAGCGTGGCCACGCCGGACGAGGCGATAGTGATCGATGACAGGACCAGGAGCGCCAAGAGCAGGACCGTTCCGCGATGGCGGCGGCTCCTGCCGGTTGGGTTCGGCCTGGGCTGGTTCGGCATAATTCAGCGCTTATAACCGCGGTTCTCCACGGTGGACTGCAGATAGACGATCGAACGGTCGCGCGGATCCTGCACCACGCTCTCCATGATCAGCACGATGGTCACGTGCGGCTGGACGTCAGCGTCGAAAACTCCGGTATCGGGATTGAAATGGGTGGGGTCGGCCTTGGGCAGCAGATAGAACGCGGCATTGAAAAGCCTGACGCCTTTGGGCGTGATGGCCGCCGAGGCGCCATCATCGAGGGATACGAGCAGACACGGCGTACTGGCGGCGTCGGCGCAATCGGCCGCGCTGTCGCTCTTGCGGAACAGGATCTTCTTGCCGGCGCTGTCGATCAGGGCCAGTTCCGGCACCGGACCGGGATCGCCGAGAGCCGCGCCGTAATGGGCGTAATCGATGGATCCGGTGCGGATCTCCCGGGCCATGGCCTCCATGGTGAAGCGGGCGTCGGCCTGGGTGCGTTCCAGGGAGAAGATCTTGCGCTGCGCCCGGTTGGCCAGCATGAAAATGTCAGTGGCCGCCGTCACCACCGTGGAGAAGATGCCCAGAACCACCAGCATCTCCATGAGCGAGAAGCCGCGCCGTCCGTGCCGCATTTTTTTCGGATGCCCGAACATGGATGTCAGCGCCAATTATACAAACTCTCCTCGACCTCGATGTTCCGCGTGCGGCCGCCGTTCTTGTACATGACCGCCGACCGCACCCTCAGGCCGATCTTGCTGCCGGCGCAGCCCGTGCCGCTTTCGACCGTCTCGATCAGGCCGGAGTTGTCGCAAATGGAGTCAATGGTGACCAAACGGCTAAAAGGGCTGCCGATCACGTCCGTCGGCTGCTCGACGGCCTGAACCATCAAGCCGACCACGGCGTTGCCGCTCCCGGTAACGTAACGATAAACGCGGCCCGAAGCGTCGGTAATGCTGTTGGGGCTGAAATCGAGCGTCCAGGCGTTGTTCTCGGAAGAGAACACGGGGATGGCCGTGTGGTCGTAGGACGGCCCTTCGAGCCCCAGATCCCAGGCCGCGCCGGAAAGCCAGTTGGAATCGCGCTTAGCGCGGACGATCTCCACGCCCTCGCGCGCCAGGTTGGTGGCCACAATCGACAATTCGCTCTCCTTTTCGGCGCTGATCGAGGCCTGGACCAAGGTCAGCGAAGAAGCCACGGCCGTGGTGATGATGCCGCAAGCGATGATGGCCTCCATCATGCTCTGTCCCGCACCGCGGCGGCGCAGTGACCGGAAGATTTTTCTCGCAAAGCCGAAATGCATGTGTCGGGATGATCGTTAATCGGCGCTGATCCGTCCGGAAATGGAATTGACCGAGACCGTCTTGGTCAGCATGGTCGAACGGTGCTGCAGAACGATGACGGCGACCAGGTCGCTGGTCGCCCCGCCGTTGAACCTGACGCTGGGGCGCGGCGGAACGAAGACGATATCCAGCACCGAACCCAGCGCCGCCGGAGCCACGCTGATGACGTTGACGTAGATGTTGACCGAAACATTATCCCGACGCACCTCTTCTTCGGCCTGGAACCGCCCGTCGGCGTTGGTGTCGGCAAAAGTGACCATGAACCGGTCATTGGGTTCGGTGGTATCGAAGTGCAGGCCGTAGCCCCCCCGGGGCACGTCATTGACGCAGGCGCCGCCGCCGCAATCGCCGTCGCCGGCGCAGACCCTCCCGTCATGACCCTCGCTGTCCCGGCAAAAACGGGCCGTCTGGCCGGCTATGGCCGACGTCTGGACCCGGCGGATGGAACTCGCGACCAGCTGGCTGGCGGAACGCAGCTCGTCGCCTTGGCTGCCGACCCGGAAATTAGCCATGACCACGCCGGTGATCACGGCGAAAATACCCAGGGATATCAGCATCTCGATCATGGTAAAACCCCGCGGCATCCTCATAACATCAGGCCGAAATACCAGGCGAGTATCCGTTCGCCGTAGAGCAGGCTGACCACCGCGGCGGCAGAAAGGAAGGTGCCGAAAGGCAACTGACTCTTAAGATTCTTCCGTCCGGAAGCGATCAGGGCGACGCCGACGAAGGCGCCGGAGACGTAGGCCAGGAACAGCGCCAAAAGGGCCGACTGCCAGCCCAGAGCCGCGCCCATCAGCAATCCGAGATAGACGTCGCCGCCGCCGATCCACCGGCCGCGCGACAGCGCCAACTGGAGATAGAAAAAACCGGCGGTCAAGGCGGCGCCCGACAACAGCGAAAACCAGCCGTAACCCAGGGCGGCATTGCCGACGAAAGCCACCGCCGCGGCCGAAAGCGTCACTGACGGCAGGATCAGCATGTATCTCAGGTCGTAGACGAAGACCAGCATGAAGACCGCTATCAGATACCAATCCAAGAGCAGCCGCGGCAGCAGCAGCCCGTCGAACTCCCCGGAGAGACCGCCCAAATTCAGGGCTGCCAGCAGGAACAGAATGCCGGCGAACGTCTCAATGACCAGATAGGACGGGCAGATGGGCTTGCGGCAGTAACGGCAGCGGCCGCCCAGCAAGATGTAGCTGAATATGGGCACCAGATCCATCGCGGCCAGTTCGTGGCGGCAATGCGGGCAATACGAGCGCCCAAAAATAAAGCTTTCCCTGGTGCGCAGACGCCAAAGGACGGCATTCAAAAAACTGCCGATAACGGCGCCGAAGCCAAAAATAAAGGCCTGACTGACCAGGGTCATATGCCAACATGATAACACGATTTTTAGGTTAAATATAGGCATCGGCCTGGGGACTAATGCGCCCATAAGCGGCTCTCCGGTCAAGGACGGACCGGCCGGCGGCCGGCGCATCAAATATATGCAAAAATCCTCCGACCGAAGTCGAAGGATTTTTGTTTGCCGAATTCGGCCTATCTCAGAACGGCTTGGCCGCCTGAGACCGGCACTTTTTAGACGTTATTTGATACCGTTCGGATCCGCGGTACGCGGACCGGCGCCTAAATCTCCGACCTTGTTGCCAAGGCAGAATTTGATGGAGTACTGTCCCGCATCGACACCGACCGGTGACAGGTACTCATACGAATTTTGCCCGGTTGTGCAACCGGTCTCGGCTGGCGTCGGGGCCGTCGGAACCAGACCCATATAGGTCGTGCCGGCGCAACTGCCGGTGTTCCAGCCTCCATCGCACAGCGCTTTGGCGCTGTTGATCCCCAGGGTAATATTGCTGCCAGCCGGATAACCGGCGGTGCTGTCCGAGAAGAACAATTCGAGGGCGGTCTGAATCTGCTTGACGTCAGCGACGCGCTTCGAATCGCGGGATTTCTGACGAGCGCTGTTCAAGGCGACCACGGCCAGCGTTGAGAGCAGACCGATGATGGCGATGACGACGAGCAGCTCGATCAGGGTAAAGCCTTTCTTATTCATTTTTTGCATAGATTCACCCCCTTTCGCATTTGGATGTCCCCTTAATCGGGACCGTTCATCGTGGTTTTATCCACAAATTAACGTAAGGTAATTATAGCACACTGTACCGCCAATCTCAACGTATTCCGGCAAAGAACGGCCAGGTGCTCCCAGCCTTAAATAAGGCTACATGCTCGTGGCCATACTGTACATCGGCATCATGATCGCCGCCACCATGACGCCGACGGCTCCGCCCATGACCAACATGATCATCGGTTCGATGGCGTGTACCAGATTGGCCACCTTATTCTCCAGTTCGCGAGTATAAAATGAGGTCAGTTTTTCCAAAACCTCGCTTAATCTGCCCGATTCCTCACCCACCGACATCATCTGGGGCACCATTTTGGGGATGGTTGGGTCCTGCTCGAAGACGACCGTTATGGAATTGCCGTCCATGACCTCTTTTTTGGTCTGCAGGATCTTTTCCTTGTACCGGGCGTTGCCGACGATGTCCGCGCAGACTTCGAGGCTGCCGGGGATGTCGACGCCGCCGGAGATCAGGGTCGACAAGCTGCGGGTGAAACGGACCAGATAGATCAGCTGCAGCATCGGGCCGAAGACTGGCGCGCGCAGGATGACATTATCCCAGATCTTGCGGCCGGACGGCGTGTTGGTCCACCAGCGCATCCCGACCGTGACCAGGATGCCGAAAACGATGATCGATGGCGCATTATGGTTCGTGAAATCGCTGACGAAGATGAGGCCTTGGGTCGTCCAGGGCAGCTTCGTACCCGATTCTTTCATGACCGTCGTCAATTTGGGCACGACGTAGGCCATCATGATGAAACCGACGACCACCAGGCCGAAAATGACCACGATCGGGTAGATCATGGCGCCTTTGATCTTGGCCGTCAGGTCGAAATCCCGCTCCATCTGGTCGGCCAGGTAATTCATGACGTCCTCGAGCCGGCCGGTGGTCTCGCCGGACTTGATCATGTTCACGAAAAATCCGGTGAAAACCTTGGGATACTTGGCCATGCCGATGGAAAGCGACATACCCGATTCCGTCTCGTCGGCGATATCGAGCAGCATCTCCCGCAGCTTCTTGTTCATGGTCTGTTTGGCCACGGTGCGCAGCGACGACACGATGGGGACCTTGGCCCCCATCAATACCGAGAACTGCCGCGAAAAGATCACCAGGTCGCGCACGCCGACCTGGCCGATGAACGGCAGATCAAGTTCGAGAATGCTCTTTTTGGCCGACTCCTGGATGGAGACGATGTTCAACCCCTTATCCTTCAGGGTGTCGGTCGCCAATTCCACCGTCGGGGCTTCGATGATGCCCGATACGGTCTTGCCGTCGGAATCGTTGGCGCGATAATCGTACCTCGGCATGGTATCGGCGTTAATTCAAGCGTGGTTCGCCGCGGCGGGCAGGGACCCGCCGTCGCTCCGGACCGCATTACATCTTCAGGATCTTCTTGATCTTGGCGACGGCTTCAGCCGGCACGAAATGAGCCTTGATCAGGTAATCTACCGCGCCCTCGGACAGCCCTTTCTCCACGTCTTCCTTCTGGCCCAGATTGGTCAGCATGATCACCGGCGTGCCCTTGAGCGCATCGTCGGCCTTAAGCCGCTTCAGAACCTCGAAACCGTCCAGCTTGGGCATAAGCACGTCGAGCAGGATCATGTCCGGCTTCTCTTTGGCGGCGGCCTTCAGGCCCTCTTCGCCGTCCCGGGCCGAGACCACGGCAAAACCTTCCAGTTCCAGCTTGGTGGCGTAAATACCGGACAGGAAAGCGTCATCATCGACTATCAGTACTTTTACTTTGGATTTAGCGTCAGCCATAAATGATGGGATTATTTTCCGTTGTTGATCGATTGATTATACGGTTGATATCCGCATGACCTCCTCAAGTGTAGTCGAACCCTCCAATGCTTTCAATAGAGCGTCCTGTTTCAGGGAAATGACGTTCTGCCGCCTGATGGCGTCCTTGACCGGATCGATGGGAAAACCTTTGGAGATGAGGTCGCGCAGCTCTTCGTTGAAGGTCATGAGTTCGGCGCAGGCGACCCGGCCGCTGTAACCGGTATCGTTGCAGCGGAGGCAGCCGCGGCCCTTGAACATGGTCAGCGGCCCGGTCAGATTCAGATGCGTCTTGTACAGGTCGGGGATCAGGTCGATCTCGGGCTGGATCTTAGCGGCCACCTCGGGCGGCAGCACCACCGGACCCTTGCAGCGCTCGCAGATCTTGCGGGCCAGGCGCTGGGCGATGGCCACATTGAGGGTCGCGGCCAGCAGGAAAGGCTCAATGTGCATGTCAATGAGGCGGGGCACCACGCCCAGGGCGTCATTGGTATGGAGCGTCGAGAAGATCAGGTGGCCGGTGAGCGCCGCGTGCACCGCCAGTTCTCCGGTTTCGCCGTCGCGGATCTCGCCGACCATGATGATGTTCGGATCCTGGCGCAGCAGGGCCCGGAGGCCGGAGGCGAAGGTGAACCCGACATCGTGCCTGATCTGCGACTGGTTGACGCCTTTGGTGGTGTACTCGACCGGGTCCTCCAGCGTGGAGATGTTCACGCCTTCCTCGTTGCGCATGTTGAGGATGGTGAACAAGGTGGTCGATTTGCCGGAACCGGTCGGACCGGTGATCAGGAACATGCCGTGCGGCTTGCGGATCTCCTTCTTGATGGTCTCCACGTACTGGGTGCGAAAGCCGAGCTGTTCCAGAAGCGGCACGCCTTTGGTGGTATCCAGGATGCGCATGACCACTTTCTCCATGTCCTGAAGCGGCAGCGTGGAAACGCGGAAGTCGATGATCTTGTCGCCGAAGGTCTCGCGGATACGGCCGTCCTGGGGCACCCGGGTCTCGTCCAGCTTCATGTTGGACAACACCTTGATGCGCGAGACGATGGAATTGTGGATGTATTTGGGCAGCCGCAACGAGGTCCGCAGGACGCCGTCGACGCGGTAACGGATCCTGGTCTCGTCCCCCACCGGCTCGATATGGATATCGGAAGCGTTGCCGTCCACGGCGTGCCGCATGACCACGGAGACGATGCGCGACACCGGCGCGCCCTTGATGATCTCTTCCAGCTTCTCACCCTTCTTTTCGGCTTCCTCCTTGGGTTTGGTCACGTACTTGTCTTTGGCCACTTCCAGGGCCCGGGCCACCTCCTTGCCCAGCTCTTCGTATTTCTTCAGCACGAAATTATACGAGGCGCTGGAGATGATGAAGTACTTCGGATGGAAATTGTTGGCTTGGGACAGGAAATCGATGGCCTGGACGGCCGACATGTCGCGCGGATCGATCATGCCGATGCTTACGCCCTCATCGGTCTTGTCGAAAGCCACGGCCTTGGTATTCTCGGCAACCGGCTTGGTGAGGATCTGCACCACCTTATGATCGACCTGCTTGCCGACCAGATCGGCGTAAGGGATGTTGATCAGCGTCCCCTTGGCTTTGGTCACCATCTCCTCGTCGACGATCTTGTTCCTGAGCAACAAAACATCGACCGGCTGGCCGGTCTCGGTATGCTCCTTGACCACCTGACGATACTGATCCTCGGTGATGAAACCGGACTCAAGCAGGATATCGAGCAGTTCGGTTTGAAGGGCGATGGACATTATGCTTGCCAGAAAAACTTAGGACCTCACTTGAAGGGGTTGTTCGCCCCGGCCGGCGGCGCCTGGACCGGAATGTCGCCGAATTGGTGCAGATTCATGAAATCCTGCCTGTTGAACAATTCATCGGCGGTCTTGGCCGAAGGCAGCTCGATCCGCGGCGCCGGCGTATACGCCGTCCCGCCGGCCTCCGGCCGCGGCAGCCAGCTGTCACGGAAAAAATACGCGGCGGCGATCGCGATCACGCCGATGAGGATGCCGAGGATCATGAACTGTCTTTTCTCTTTTGGTTTGAGCGGCATAGGTATCCGTCACTTCTTAGCCGTCGGTGTGGCCTTGCGATCGATATAATAGGTCTTCAACACCACGCCGTAGGCCTTGCCGTCGGCGCCGAAGCTCAGCGTGGCCACGTCGAACAGGCGCAGCGAACGCTCCAGGTCGGCCAGCAGCAACTTGAACTGCGCGTAGTCGCCGCCGGTCAGCGACAACGAGATCCGAACGACCTTGCGCCCCAGCGGACTGACGTTCTTCTCGTCGGTCGCCGTGTCGATCGATTGCAGGGCCATCTTATTGGCCCGGGCGATCTCGTCGATCTGAACCATTAAGCCGGGGATATCGGCCTCAAGGGGCATGATGGCCGCGACCCGGGACAGTTTCGCTTCCTCCAGCTTGCTGTACCCATCCAGCGATTCCATCATCTTCTTGATATAATCCTCGTCCGAAGCCAACTGGGTCTTGATCGCGGAGAAATCGTACGCGCCGCCGGCCATGAGCGGCCTGATCTTGGGCACCAGCAGCAGGAAATACCCGGCCACAGCCAGTAAAATGGCCGCCACCACGGTGATGAACGGCATCAGCACGGCCGCGGACGCGGCTAATTTGGCTCTCGGCGCTGTCATTGTCGGCGGGTTAGCCATATAGATCAGGGCGCGGCCTTATCCGGCGACTTGATCCAGACGCCGGGTTTGACCTTGACCATCATGGTCGTTGACACGCCGTCTATCTCCCCGTTCTGGTTGGTCCTGGCCGAAGCCGAAGTGGCGCGAACGCTCGCGACATCGGGGTTTTCCTTCAGGCCGACGATCTGTTCGGCGATATCGCGGTAGGACCGGCCCAGCACGTCGACGGAGAAGATGCCGCTTTCAGCCTCGCCGCTGAACCGGAGAAAATGGATGTTCGGCCGGCTGTTGGCTTCCAGAAAATCGAAGAATTGCGTCCAATAGACGTGCTGCGTCAGACCTTCCTTGACCGCCCTGACCTGGCGGTCCAGATCGATCGCCGCAGCCAGGAGCTTGCCCTGGTCTTCGATCATTTTTTTGTCCGCGACGATGCGCGAGTCCAAACCGGCCCGTTCAGCCTGACGCTTGGCCGTATCCTGCGCCAGCCAGAAATCCACGCCGCCGATGGCGATCATTTCGATGACCAATACGAAAGCCAGGATCAGCAGGCCGCGGCGCAGGTCAGGTCCTTTGCCGCCATCCGTCTCCGAAGGCATCAGCGAGACCCGCAGGCCGCTGAATCCGCTCCGTTCGACGCCTGGCGCGGACGGTTTGGCCGCCGGCTGAGGCGGCCGCCCCGGTGACGGCGGACCGCCGCCCGATTTGTCCGGTATGCCTATTGCCATAATCATCACTTATTCGATGTCGCGCATGGCCAAACCGACGGCCACGGAAAAACGGTAGCCGATCTCATCCAAGACCGGCCTCAAACCGTCGGGGTAGACCACGCGGCCCCAGGGATCGCCGACATAGACCTTCATGTTCAGCTGCTTGGAGAAATAGTCGATCAAGGCCGGCAAAGCCGCGGCGCCGCCGGTCAGGATGATCTTTTCGATCTTTTTCTCGGGCTGGCCCTCGGTCCGGGTGGTGTACAGGCTGATGGAATACTGCAGTTCCGTCAGCAACGGCGCCACCGTAGTCTCGAAGATCTTGGGCAGGCCCTCGCCGGGATAGAGCGTGGAAATGCTCTTGATGTCGCATTTCATCTCCTCGGCGCTCTTGACGTCCATGGCCAGCTGGCGGCTGATGGCCCGGGTGAAGGTCGTACCGCCCATGTCCAGGCTGCGGGTCACGAAAGGTATGCCGTTATCGACGATGATGATGTTGGTCCGGGCCGCTCCGATATCGACGATGAGCGTGGTCGAGCGGTCCTTGCCCACAAGCGAACGGATCAGGGCGAAGGTTTCCGTCTCGAGGCTGACCAGCTCCAGGCCGGCCATCTTAAAAGCGTTCACATACTTGCCGACCATGACCTTGGAAGCGCCGGTGATCAGCACCTGGGCGGTCTTGGCGGCATCCTTCTTTTCTTCCGGGGTCTTTTCCTTTTCGGCGGGGAGCTTATCCTTGGACGGCTCAGGCGCCGTCAGGATCTTCGAGTCCAGGACCATCTCCTCGAGCGGCACGGGAATCAACTTGCGGGCCTGCCATTGCACCGATTCCTTCATCTCCTTTTCGGATCCCTTGGGAACGGTGATGACCGAACTGAAAACTGACGCGATGGGCAGGCTGGCGATGCCGCGCGGCGTGGTCATCCGCGCTTTCTTGGCGATCATCCTGAGCAGGTCGGCGCATTCCTTGGTGGCATCCACCAGATTGGCCGGCTGGGCGTCCGGCAGGCGCTCGGAAAAACCGTAGGTCACGAGGCGGGCCCGGCCCTTTTCGTTCATCAATTCGACCATTTTGACCCCCCCAACGCCGATATCGACACCGATGTAACTCTGCTTTTTTGGACCGAATAAACCCATATTTAGGCTGACACTACCGCCTTAAGGCCGACTTAAGGCCGACTTAAGGCTTGATACGGTCTTATCTAACAATTTAATTATACACGTTTTTGGGCGTCTTTGACATCTTCCCTAAAGGCGGCGTGAGGATAACCTCCGACCCGATCAAATCACGCGGCCGCGCCCCTCACGGTCCGGCGGTGACGTCGCCGAAACTGGGCATGGTCTTGGTCACGTCCCCAAAGCCCGGAGGCGGATTGACCACGGCCCGCCCGTCATAGAATATCTGTTCCGAACCCACGTCCACGCTCTTGAAAGACCGGCTGAAATGGAACTGCCGTCCGACCATCAGGCCGCGGATCCGCAGCTTGGTCTTGCTGTCCGTTTCCGGCGGAGCCACCGTGAAGATGCCGCCCTGGCCGCCGGCGAAGAACGCGCCGACCAGTTCGGATACGCTGGAACCGATGAAGACGTTGCCTTTGGTGCCGTAACCCGGCGCGTTCGGATCGGTCTCGTCCAGGACGATCCAGCCCAGCGACGCCAGCCGGTCGAGCACCGTCAGTCCGTCCGGCAAATTCTCGCTGTAGGCGACGTTATCCCAAAGGTACAGGTTGCCGCCGATCACCAAAACCGTGCCGGCGCCCGGCGAATTGGCGCCGTCGGGGATGACGTCGGTCGTCATTCCCGTATCCGGATCCGGCGGCTTGTCCGGGATGGCGCCGATGTTCAGGTCGCCGCGGACCACGAAGACCCGGCCGCCCAGCGGCGAGTTCAGATATTGTTCGGCGAACGTCGACGGATCATCGATCGCGACCACCGGTCCGTATTTGCCGGCCAGGAGACCGCTCAGGTCCAGCCGGCCCAGGACCGTCGAATACATGTTCCTGGACTTGGGCCGCTCGAAGCGGCTGCCCGCCGCAGTCCGGGGGTTGCCGCATTGCTCGCTGGTGAAGACGTACTTCCGGTGCTCCAGGGCGCAGCCCTGCGGCTTGTTCACCGGATCGGAAAGATCGACCGGGACGTCGCACGACCAGTTGATCCCGCCCTTGGCGGCGATGCAGAAGGTGGCGTTGGCCCGGCCGGGCGGCGGCGGTTCGGGGGTCCGGATATAACGGCCGGAATAGACGTTGCCCTGGGGCGCCTGAATCCAGGGGTACATCAGGCTGAGACAGAGATCGGCGCCGACGCAGGAATCCGCGATGGGATTATTCTCCTCGTCCAGACAGTCGTTGTTGCTGTTGCAGGAACAATCGCCCTCGACGCACGTGCCGGTGACGCAGAGACCGCGCTTCGGACAATTCTCCGGCGTGAAGCAGATCTCGCCGCCGGTGGAGCAGGCGCCCCAGGGTTCGCGGCAGGCCTGGTTGTCCTGAAGCGAGACGCCGTCCTTGTCGGTCTTGACCGTCGGCTCCGGACAGCACTCGGGATCGGCCGAATCGGGACAACACTTCGGGCTGACCGGATCGCCGGAGCAGGCGTTGTCGCCGTCCCAGGTCGGCGAATGATAGCCGCAGACGACGTCCGTGTCGACCTCGCAGCGGCCCAAGAGGCTCTGGCAGACGTCGCCGATGCCGTTGGCGTCCTTGTCGGCCTGGTCGGGATTCTCGAGATTAACGCAGTTGTCGCAGGCCTTGGCGTCGTTGGAATAGAGTTTCGTGTAATAACCTTCGGCCGCACCGTCGCTGTCGAAATCGGCCCAATGGCAAACATCACCGTCGTTATGGTCAGCGTCCGATCCGGGAACGCTGTCGCACATGAACAGCGGGCGGCGGTTGGATTCGATGGTGTCGCCGTCGCCATCCATGGCAATCAGTGAAGCGAAATAGATGCCGTCAGTGTCGCCGGAACCGGTCAGACCCGACGGCAGGTCGGCGCCGCTGATGAGGCAATTGGCGACGTTGGTCAATCCGGGGATCCCGTCGTAGAGGTTGGGCACGTCCAAACTGCCCGGACCCAGGGGCGCGCCGGAGCTGTTGCGGACGTACAGTTTGCACGGCCCGGCGAAAGAATCGTTCAAGGCGGTGATGAACTGGCCGGTGACCAGGCTGGTGTCACGGCTGGAAACGCTGATCTTGTTGGCGGTGTCCTTCTTGTTGAAGAACGGCCGGGGGTTGCTGGCGGGCGGCGTGGTGGGATGCTCGATGAACAGGGCGTCGCCGAGAGCCGGAGTGACGTTGACCTTGAGGGTCCGTTCCGAATCCGGGTCCGAAGCCAGCGAAAGGTTGGCCGCGCCGTCCAAAGCGCTGGCCCGAAGCGTCAGGCTGTCCGGGTCGTCACCGTCGCCGAGATCCCTGATGAACTTGTAGGCGGAAGGAATGACGCAGCCGCCGTTGGTCGAATTAACGGCCGCGGCCTCCCCCACCAGCTCCAGACCGCACTGGCAGATGCCGGAGGAGTAAACGGGCGGAACGCTGTCGCCGGCCTTCACCGGATCATCGGGGATGACGCGGAAACGGCGCGACTGGCCGTAAGGCACGGTGATGACGCCGCCAATCTCGCCCTCGGCCTCGATGGCCGTGACCTTCGGCGGCATGGCTTCATACAGCCTGGTCTGCGACGGGATCTCGCCGTATTCCGGAAGATTGCCCAGGCGCAGCATGGAAATGCTCACCGGATAGTACCTGACCGCCGCCGGCTCTTCCGGGGTCGGACATTCGACCGTGACGTCAAAACTGGCCGGCATCTTGC
>Ga0315268_10002156_pt1 | contig 22445 bp, 23 predicted proteins | sample C1_top_MG_FD_204535 | JGI IMG/M metagenome (GOLD analysis project Ga0315268, IMG submission 204535) | Sediment microbial communities from Yellowstone Lake, YNP, Wyoming, USA - C1_top | ecosystem: Environmental > Aquatic > Freshwater > Lake > Sediment | place: USA: Wyoming | collected 2017-08-01 | reverse complement strand
CCTCCGGGGTTTCGAAGATGTCCACCGCGGGCAGGAAGACTCGGCCGGGGCGCACCGGCTCAGCCTTGGCCGGCACTTCTTCCTTCGCTTTGGGTGTGAGTTCCTTTTCCGCCATGGCTTCTCTCCTTCAACCCGCCTTGATCTTGATCCGGCGGGGTCTGAGCTGTTCCGGTTTGGTGAGGGTGACGGTGAGGATGCCGTCCTTGTAGGACGCGTCCACCTTCCCGGGGTCCACGGGTATAGGCAGCGCCACCACCCGCCGGAAGGTGCCCGCCTCCCGCTCCCGGCGGTGGTAATTGGCCTCCTTGGCTTCCGCCGGGATCTTGCGCTGGCCCCGCAGGATGAGGTTTCCCTGGTGGATGGTGATCTCCAGGTCCTTGGGGTCGATGCCGGGCAATTCCGCCCGCACGTAGAGATGATCCTGGTCCTCGGAGATATTCACCAGGGGATAGACGCCGGGCCGCCACAGGGGCAGCCCCGGACCGAAGGTCTCCGCCAGGAGGCGGTTCATCTGGCGCTGCAGGCTTTCCAACTCCCGGAAGGGGTCCCAATGGGGCTCACGAAAAAATATAGGCATGGGTAGCCTCCTTCTAAGTAGTCGATTTTTTACACTTTTAGGTAATCACTGCGTCCCGGCTGTCAAGGGGTTCCTCCTTGAAATGGCGCTGAAATTTCTATAACTAGAGGGAGCGACTGATTCAGGAAGGCAGAATATGGCGGTTATCTGGCAGAAAGTGGACTGGGTGCTCCTGGACATGGACGGTACCCTCCTGGACAAGCACTTTGACGACTACTTCTGGGAGACCCTGGTGCCCCAGGAATACGCCAAAAGGCAGGGGCTCCCTCTGGCTGCGGCCCGGGACCTGGTGTTCGCCAGCTATAAACGGCAGGAAGGGACGTTAAACTGGACGGACATCGACTTCTGGTCCCGGGAGCTTAACCTGGACATCCCGGCCCTGAAGGAGGGCATCCGCCACCTCATCGAGGTGCACCCGGACGCGGAGGAGTTCCTGCGGTTCCTGCGGCAGAAGGGGAAGCGCATCGCCCTGGTGACCAACGCCCACTACAAGACCCTGAGCCTGAAGATGAACCACACCGGGCTGCTGGGCTATTTCGACGCAGTGGTGTCCTCCTTTGACCTGGGCGCGCCCAAGGAGGAGGCCCGCTTCTGGGAGGCCCTGAGGGGGCAGCTCAACTTCGACCCGGGGCGCACCCTGCTGGTGGACGACAACGCCGAAGCCCTGGCCGCGGCCCGGGCCTTCGGCCTCAAATATCTCTTCTTCAAAGCGAAGTCCAGCTCCCAGCAAGGCCCGGAGCCCCACCCGGACTTCCCCTCCATCGAGAGCTTCCGGGAGTTGATGGAATAATTTTCACCACCGAGACTCAAAGGCTGCAAAGGTCGCAGAGAGAAAATTTTTCAGGGGCGTCGCCGGGCGGCGCCCCTGTTTGTTATGCCTTGGTGCTCCCTTGGTGTCCTCTGTGTCTCTGTGGTTAATCTCTTACGCCGGGACCCGCTGAATACGCGCGCCCAGGTGGGCGAGCTTCTCCGTCAGCAGGGCGTAGCCCCGGTCCAGGTGATAGACCCGGTGGACTTGGGTGAGGCCCTGGGCGGCCAGGCCGGCGATGACCAGGGAAGCGCTGGCCCGGAGATCCGTGGCCATGACCGGCGCGCCCAGGAGGTGGCGCACGCCCCGCACCACTGCGTGGTTGCCGGACACGGTGATGTCCGCGCCCAGGCGCTTCAGTTCGCTGACGTGCATGAAGCGGTTCTCGAAGATGGTCTCGGTGATCACCGCCGCGCCCCGGGCCAGGCACATCAGGGCCATGAATTGGGCCTGCATGTCCGTGGGAAAGCCGGGGTAGGGGAGGGTGCGGATGTCCACGCCGGTGAGGGTGCCGCCGGGGTGCACGGTGAGGCGCCCCGTCTCCGCGGTGAGGCGCACCCCGGCTTCGGTGAGTTTTCCCAGGACCGCGGTGAGGTGGGGCACCGGCGCGTTCAGCAGGGTGACCTCCCCTTTGGTGATGGCCGCGGCGGCCAGGTAGGTGCCGGCCTCGATGCGGTCGGCCATGATGGTGTAGGGCGCGGGGGTCAGGCTGTTGACCCCCTGGATGGTGAGGACCTCGGTGCCGATGCCGTCGATTTGGGCGCCCAGGGCCACGAGAAAATGGGCCAGGTCCGCCACCTCCGGCTCCATGGCGGCGTTCTGGATGACCGTGGTGCCCTGGGCCAGGGTGGCGGCCATCATCAGGTTTTCCGTGCCCGTGACCGTGGGGATTTCCAGCATGATTTCGGCGCCGTGGAGGCGGCGGGCGTCGGCCTCCACGTAGCCTTCCTTGAGGGCGATCTTTACGCCCATGGCCTCCAGGCCCTTCAAGTGCAAATTTATGGGCCGGGCGCCGATGGCGCAGCCGCCGGGCAGGGACACGCGGGCCTTGCGGGCCCGGGCCGTTAGGGGCCCCAGGACCAGGACCGCGGCCCGCATGGTCTTCACCAGTTCGTAGGGGGCCTCGCAGCCGGTGAGGTCCGTGGTGTCCAGGGTCAGGGAGCCGTCGGGCAGGGGCGGGCCGGGGCGGCCGCTCTGAGGCGCCGCTTCCCCCCAGGCCACCCCCAGGTTGCCCAGGAGGCGCCGGAAGGTGCGGACGTCCGCCAGCGGGGGGACGTGGTGAAGCTGGTGCACCCCCGGGGCCAGCAGCGTGGCGGCCATGATGGGCAGGGCCGCGTTCTTGGCGCCGCTGATGACCACCTCCCCCTGAAGAGGCACCCCGCCTTCAATGACGATTTTGTCCACTAAATTCCTTCCTTAACTCGATGGAGATTGCCAATCCAGCAGCCTTGGAACTTTAAATTCCCGCAGAAATTTGCTTACTCTCTTTTCTGCCAGCGTCACATATCGGGAGTCAATCTCATAGCCGACATAATGACGGTTCGCCTTCAGGGCGGCGATGGCCGTTTGCCCCGAGCCCAGGAAGGGGTCCAGGACCACCTCGCCCGCGTAAGTATAAAGCTGGATGAGACGGTAAGGGAGGTCCACCGGGAAAGGCGCGGGGTGGCCAACCTGGCGGGCGCTGGCCGCGGGGAAGGTCCACACGCTCTTGGTGTATTCTAAAAACTCCTCCCGGGAGATGGTGGTTTCCCTTTTATAGGGATTTTTCCGGCTGAAGGTTCCCTTGGAAAAGATGAGGATGTATTCGTGGACGTCCCGGAGGGTGGGGTTGGCCGGCGAGCGCCAGGACCCCCAGGCGGTGGAGCCCGCACTGCTGGCTGCCTTGTTCCAGATGACCTCGCCCCGCATGAGAAAGCCGACCTCCGTCATGCCCTGAATCACATACGCGTGCAGAGGGATATAGGGCTTGCGCCCTAAATTCGCCACATTGACGCAGGCCCGGCCGCCGGGGACCAGCACCCGGTAGGTCTCCCGCCAGACCCGGTTCAGGAAGTCCAGGTAGTCTTGTAAGGCCAGGTCCTGGTCGTATTCCTTGCCCACGTTGTAGGGTGGGGAGGTGACCATGAGGTGGACGCTGTCGTCCGGCAGTTCCCCCATGTCCTCGGAGGAGTGGGGGAAGACCTTGTCAAGATACTCGGGAGAGATGGGGTTTTCCCGGTATTTCATTTCCTGTTCCCGGGGCGCCTGGGCATAGAGTCCGCCGGCGTAAAAGCGCGAAGAGTCGTGGCTGACCCGGCCGGGGCTGCCGAAGGCGCTGGTGCGGGTGGCTTTTCTCCCGGGGTGCTTCATGCCCGGCGGACTCCCCGGCGGCTCATTGCCGGTTTTCCCTTGGTTTATCAAGGGGCTATATGTTAGGATAAATTGCCGGTTTTTTTTGAAGGCCGGTGCCATCCGGCCATAATTATATGGGGGCGCGAGGGGGAAGCAAAGGAAATTTATGGAATTGTGGGTGCTCATCGGCATCGCCTCCACCTCCTTCATCGTGGCCCTGTCCGGGGCCCTGATGCCGGGGCCGCTGCTCACCGTGACCGTGGGGGAAGCGGCCCGGCGGGGCTTCTGGGCCGGGCCCCTGATCATCGTGGGCCACGCCGCCCTCGAGTTGGCCCTGGTGCTGCTCCTGCTGGTGGGGCTGGGGGCCTGGTTGCACCGGCCCCTGATCCTGGGCACCGTGGCGGTCCTGGGCGCGGGCCTGCTGGCCTGGATGGGGGTCATGCTCCTCAAGGCCTCCCGCCACAGCCGCCTGGAATTTGCGGTCCATAATAATTTCGGCCTGCACCCGGTGCTGGCCGGCATTCTCATGAGCGCCGCCAACCCCTACTGGCTCATCTGGTGGCTCACCATCGGCCTGGGCTACGTCATGTTCGCCACCCGCTACGGCGCGGCCGGGGTGGCCCTGTTTTTCATCGGCCACATCCTGGCTGACTTCGCCTGGTACAGCCTGGTGGCCGGCGCAGTGGCCCAGGGGCGGCGTTTCCTCTCCGACGGCATTTACCGCGGCTTCCTGGCGGGCTGCGGCCTGTTCCTTTTCGCGTTCGGCGGCTATTTCGGTTTCCAGGGAGTCAGGTTCTTCCTGGGTTGAGGGAGGCTCAATGATACACAAGGGACTGACGGTGGGGTTGCTGGAGGTGAACTGCTACGTCATGGGGGACGAAGAGACCAAAGAGGCCGTGGTCATCGACCCAGGGGGGGACGAAGCCGAGATCCTGGAGGTCCTGCGCCACCACCAGTTGAACCTCAAATACATCATCGACACCCACGGCCACTTCGACCACGTGGACGCCAACCAGCCCCTGAAGGACGCCACCGGCGCGCAAATTGCCATCCACGAGCTGGACGCGGCCATGCTGTCCACGCCCTCCCAGGAGGCCCTGTTCTTCACGGGGAACCGGGTGCGCAGCTCCCAGGCGGACGTGCTGCTCAAGGAAGGCGACGTCCTGAGCTTCGGCGGCTACCGCCTGAAGGTGCTGCACACCCCGGGGCACACCCCCGGAGGCATCAGCCTGGTGATGGAAGGGCACCCCTGGGTCTACGTGGGGGACCTGCTTTTTGCCGGCTCCATCGGCCGCACCGACTTTCCCGGTGGCTCCTTTGAGGCCCTCACCAACGCGGTGAGGACCAAAATTTTCCCCCTGGGGGATCACTACACCGTGTTCCCAGGGCACGGCCCGGTGACCACCGTGGGCCAGGAGCGGAAGTATAACCCGTTTTTCTGAGGCACACCATGCCATACACGGGCAAGCGCATTCTGTTGGGAGTGACGGGCGGCATCGCGGTCTACAAGGCCGCGGAGGTGGCCCGGCGGCTGACGGCCTCAGGCGCCAGGGTCAAGGTGGTGATGACCAAGGCGGCCCAGGAGTTCGTGGGACCTCTCACCTTCCAGGCCCTTACGGGGGAGAAGGTGGGGACCACGCTATTCGGGCCCGGCGCCGAACCCCTGGAGCACGTGTCTTTGGGGCAGGAGGTGGACGCCATCGTGGTGGTGCCGGCCACCGCCAACCTCATGGGCAAGATGGCCGCGGGCCTCGGCGATGACCTGCTTACAACTATCCTCCTGGCGGCCACCCGCCCCACCCTCCTGTGCCCGGCCATGAACACGGAGATGTGGGGCCACCCTGCGGTGCAGGAGAACCTGGCCCGGCTCCAGGCCCGGGGGATCCTGGTGATGGAGCCCGGGGCCGGGGAATTGGCCTGCGGCGCGGTGGGGCTGGGAAGGCTGCCGGAGCCCGAGGTCATCGTGGAGGCCCTGGCCCGGCTGGTGAGCAGGCAGGACCTGGCCGGGCTCCGGGTCCTGGTGACCGCGGGCCCCACCCACGAGGACCTGGACCCGGTGCGCTTCATTACCAACCGCTCCACCGGCAAGCAGGGGTACGCCGTGGCCCGGGTGGCCTGGCGCCGGGGCGCGGAGGTCTGCTTGGTGAGCGGCCCCTCGGCCCTGGCCCCGCCCTACGGGGTGGAGCTGGTGCCGGTTAACTCCGCGGCGGAAATGCTGGACGAGGTTAAGAGCCGCTTCCCGGAGGCGGACGCCCTGCTCATGGCCGCGGCGGTGGGGGACTACCGGGCCTCCCAGCCCGAGAAAGAGAAGATCAAGCGGGGCTCCCGGGAGATGCAGGTGACTTTGACGCCCAACCCCGACATCCTGAAGGAGGTCAGCGCCCTGCGCACCCGGCAGGTGGTGGTGGGCTTCGCGGCGGAGACCCAGGACCTGATGGCCGAGGCCCGGCGCAAGCTGGTGTACAAGAACCTGGACTTCATCGTGGCCAACGAAGTGGGCAGGCCTGACTCGGGGTTTGCCGCGGACACCAATGAAGTATGCATCTTCGCCCGGGAAGGGGTGCCGGTGCGCCTGCCCCTGATGAGCAAGGAGGAAGTGGCGGCCCGCATCCTGGACCGGGTGGCGGAGCTCCTGGCGGCCCGGGGGCCGGAGGGGCGCGGTGCCTGAAGACCCGGCCCGGGAGCTTGAGGAGCTGGCCGCGCAACTGGCGGGCTGGGTGCGCTATCAGGGGCGCCTGGGCCGCCTGGGGACGCCGGCGGAGCGGGTCTCACGGCCGGTGCAGGAGGCTGGGGTTCCCGGCCGGGCCCCCACCTTGAAGGAGGTCCGGGCGGAGCTGGGGGACTGCCGGCGCTGCAAGCTGGCCGGCGGCCGCACCCGCCTGGTCTTCGGGGACGGCTCCCCCCGGGCGGCGCTGATGTTCATCGGCGAGGGGCCCGGCGCCGAAGAGGACCAGCAGGGCCTCCCCTTTGTGGGCGAAGCAGGCCAGCTCTTGAACAAAATGCTTAACAATTTGGGGCTGAAACGGGAAGAGGTTTACATCGCCAACGTGGTCAAGTGCCGGCCCCCGGGGAACCGGGACCCCGAGGCGGACGAGGTGGCGGCCTGCCTGCCCTTTCTGAAGAAGCAGATCGAGGCCCTCCGGCCCCGGGTCATCGTCACCCTGGGGAAGGTGGCCACCCAGGAACTGCTGGGGCTCAAGGCGCCCATAACCCGCGTCCGGGGGCGTTGGCAGCGTTATGGGAAGATCCCGGTGATGCCCACTTTCCACCCTTCTTATCTGCTGCGCTTTCGCCAGGAGCGGCATAAAACCTGGGAGGACATGCAGCAGGTGATGAAGCTGTTGGAGAGGCATGAAAAGATTTAGGCTCCTGATCCTCAGTTTATTGGCGCTGTCGCTGCCGCCGGCTGCCGGGTCGGCGCCGCCGCCGGTGCGGGGTGTGTACCTGTTGCCGGCGGTGGGCTCCATCAACCCGGGGCTGGCGGAGTTCATCGTCTCCGGCATCGCCAAGGCGGAGAAGGACCAGGCCGAGGCCCTGGTGGTGGAGCTCAACACTCCCGGGGGCCTGGACTCCTCCATGCGGGAGATTTGCCAGGCCATGGTCAACGCCAAGGTGCCGGTCATCGTTTACGTGGCGCCCTCCGGGGCCCGGGCCGCGTCCGCGGGAGTGCTTATCACCATGGCCGCGACCGTGGCCGCCATGGCTCCGGGCACCAATATCGGCGCGGCCCACCCCGTGAGCGTGGGCTTCGGCAAGATGGACGAGACCATGAGCGAGAAGGTGGTCAACGACATGGCCGCCTACGGCCGGGCCCTGGCTTCCGAGCGGGGCCGGAACGCCGAGTGGGTGGAAAAGGCCATCCGCAAAAGCGTCTCCATCACCGCCAGCGAGGCCCTGAAGCTGAAGGTGGTGGATGTGGTGGCGGACAATCTGGAGGACCTGCTGGCCAAGGTCAACAACCTGCCGGTGAAGGTCGCCGGCAAGACAGTGCGGTTGCACACTGTAGGCGTGCCGGTCAGGGAGATTCCCGAGGATCTGCGCACCAAGGTCCTCAAAACCATCGCCGACCCCAACATCGCCTTCATCCTGATGATGCTGGGCCTAGCGGGGCTCTATTTCGAGCTGGCCCACCCGGGCGCGGTGCTCCCCGGGGTGGTGGGCGCGCTGTGCCTGCTCTTGGCCTTCTTCGCCTTCCAGACCCTGCCCGTCAACTTTATAGGCATTCTGTTGATTTTTCTGGCTTTTATCCTGTTCATCCTGGAGTTCAAGGTCACCAGCTACGGGCTGCTGTCCCTGGGCGGGGTGATCTCCCTGCTCATGGGCTCCATCATGCTCTTCCGCCGGGGAGGAGGGGAGATGGGGATCTCCTGGGGGGTGCTGCTGCCCACCGTGGCCATCGTGTCCCTGTTTTTCATCGTGGTGGCGGGCATCGTCTTCCGGGCCCATCTGCGCCGGTCCATCACCGGCGCCGCGGGGATGGTGGGGGAAACAGGAACCGCTCACACCGCGGTGGGGCCTAAGGGGGGCCAGGTCTTTGTCCACGGCGAATACTGGCAGGCGGTGAGTGAAGAGCCCATCGCCCCGGGGGAGGCGGTGGAGGTGATTAAAGTCACCGACCTGAAACTCCTGGTGCGCCGGGTGGCCAAGTAGGATAAATTTGAGGAAAGGGTGGGGGACGGCAGGCGCCGTCAGCCGCCCAATCCAAAGGAGGCGGGCATGTTCCAGTTTCTCTCCAGTTCCGTGGTGTTGATCATCATCCTGGTGGTCTTTTTCCTGTTCAGCGCCATCAAAATCCTCAACGAATACGAGCGGGGGGTGATTTTCCGGCTGGGGCGGGCCCTGGATTGGGCCAAGGGCCCGGGCCTCATCATCCTCATTCCCATCGTGGACAAGATGGTGAAGGTCAACCTGCAGTTGGTGACCTACGAGGTGCCCTCCCAGGACGTCATCACCCGGGACAACGTGACGGTGAAGGTCAACGCGGTGGTCTATTTCCGGGTGATCGAGCCCCTGAAGGCGGTTATCCAGGTGAGGGATTACTACACCGCCACCCAGCTTTTGGCCCAGACCACGCTGCGCAGCGTCTGCGGCCAGATGGAGCTGGACGACCTGCTGGCCGAGCGGGAGAAGGTCAACGCCCAACTGGCGGAAATCCTGGACGCGCAAACGGAACCCTGGGGGATCAAGGTGACCCTGGTGGAGGTCAGGTCCATCGACCTGCCCATCGAAATGCAGCGGGCCATCGCCAAGCAGGCGGAGGCGGAGCGGGAACGCCGGGCCAAGGTCATCAACGCGGAAGGGGAGTTCCAGGCCGCGGCCAAGATGGCCGACGCCGCCAAGGTCCTGGCCACCGAGCCCATGTCCCTGCAGCTCAGGTACCTCCAGACCCTGCGGGAAATCGCCGCGGAAAAGAATTCCACCACGCTGTTCCCCATCCCCATCGACCTGGTGAAGCCCTTCATCAAGATCATGGAACACCTGGAGAAGAAGGAGGAGAAGGGCTAAACCCTTAGGTTGGGGGCAGATACCGGCAAGCCTGGGTCATTTTGAACGAAAGGAAGTGAGGGCTCCCGATTCCTCGCTTCGCTCAGAATGACTTGTTTGAGGGCCAAGACGCCAAGCTGACAGGAGAGGCATTATGGCAGCGGAGAAAAAACGAAAGAAAGAGAAGGTCGAAAAGCCCCTGGAGAAGATGACGGCCAAGGAGCTCCGGGAGTACGCCCTGGAGTTGGGGGAGATCATGGGTGTGCACGGGATGAACAAAGAGGAGCTGCTTGCCGCCATCAAGAAGGTGAAGGGCCTCAAGGAAGAAAAGCAGAAGAAGGCCGAGGCGGTGACGGTGCGGGATCTGAAGCTCAAGACCAAGGAACTCAGGGCCCGGAAGCAGGAGGCCCTGGCCGCGGGGATGCCCCGCAAGCAGATCGACATCCTGCGCAAAAGGGCCAACCGTCTGAAGAAGCGCACCCGCCGGGTGGCGTAAGGCGAAATGGTGCATTATAGTAAAGCAGGCGAGAGTTGTGCGCCCTAAAGGGAAGCCAAGGAGGTGGAATCTATGTGCCAGATGGGACACGGCCATGGGCATGGCCACGGCCTGATGGGGCACGGGTGCTGCTGCGGCCCCGGCGGGTTCAGGGGGTGGCGCCGGTTCATCACCCCGGCGGAAGAGATGGAAGGACTGTTAAATTATAAGGACCAGCTGCAGAAAGAGCTGGCCGGAGTGGAGACGCGGCTCAAGGAATTGAAGGGAAAGAAGTAGGGGGCCGGGGTCAGTTTGTTTAAACTGACTGGCCCCTTGGGCCTCGCCAAATTTTCAGAGTAAAGGTGTAGGGTGCGCTCCCGGCGCACCCTATTATTTTGGGGTGGAAAAAATGTAGGGACGGATTGGAAACCCGCCCCTACGTAATGCGAAATGACCGGGACCGGTCGTTACATCCCGGGGAAGATCTTGACGGAATTCATTGCCAGGTTGTAGAAAAAGCCGGGAAAGATGCCCACGAAGACCACCCCCAGGGCGGTGACCAGGAGCACCGCGGTGAGGCCCGGGGTGAAGGCCACCGGGCCCAGATCCGCCTCCTGAGGCCGCATGTACATGAGCACGGTGATGCGGAGATAATAGTAGACGCTCACCAGGGAGTTCATGACGCCGATGATGGCCAGCCAGATATAGCCCGCCTGCACCGCGGCGGAGAAGATGTAGAACTTGCCCACGAAGCCCGCGGTGGGGGGGATGCCCGCCAGGGCGAACATGAAGACCGCCATGGCCGCGGCCAGGGCCGGGTGCTGGAAGCCCAGGCCGGAGTAGTCGTAAATGCTGAGGTAGCTGTCCCTGACCCGGCCCACCAGGATGACCACCCCGAAGGCCCCCAGGTTCATCAAGGTATAAGCCAAGAGGTAATAAAGCAGGCTCACCGCGCCCAGCTGGTTGGCGGCCACCAGGGCCACCAGGAGATACCCGGCGTGGGCGATGGAGGAGTAGGCCAGCATGCGTTTGATGTTGGTCTGGGCGATGGCCACCACGTTGCCCAGGGTCATGGTGCCCACGGCCAGGACCCACAGGAGCATATTCCAGTCCACCACAAAGAAGGGGAAGGCCAGGAAGAAGACCCGGGCGAAGGCGGCAAAGGCCCCGGCCTTCACCCCCACGGCCATGAACGCGGTGATGGAGGTGGGAGCGCCTTCATAGACGTCGGGGGTCCACATGTGGAAGGGCACCGCGGCCACCTTGAAGCCGAAGCCCACGATGAAGAGCGCAATGGCCAACAGGGCCAGGGACCGGGAGAAGGGATGGCCCAGCAGGACCCGGGGAAGTTCGTCCAGGTAGAGGCTGCCTCCCCCGGCCCCGTAAAGGAAGGCGATGCCGAAGAGCAGGAAGGCGCTGGAGAAGGCCCCCAGGAGCAGGTATTTCAGGGCCGCCTCGTTGGAGCGCACATCTTCCCGGAAGAGCCCGGCCAGGACGTAGACCGCGATGGACATGACCTCCAGGCCCAGGAAGATCATGATGAGGTGGGCGCCGGAAGCCATGAGCATCATGCCCACGGTGGCGAAGAGCACCAGGGCGTAATACTCGCCCAGGTTCTTGCCGTAGTCCTCCAGGTAGTGGCGGCTGATGAGGACGGTGAGCGCGGTTCCCAGGATGATGATGAAGAAGAAGGACAGGGCGAAATTGTCCACGTACACCATGCGGGCGAAGTCGGTGCCCCGCTGGCCCCAGAGGCGCCAAGTCTGGACCGCGGCGATGGCCAGCCCCAGCAGGCTGAGCTGGGGGAAGTAGGCCTTGCGCCCTTTGTGGGAGAGGGCGTCCAGGAGCAGGATGGCGATGGCAAAGAGGGTCAGGGTGACCCAGGGGCCGATGCTGCACAGGGTGAAGGTGGGAACCTTGATCATCGCGCCACCCCCTGAAAGAATTGGGATAGGGCTACCTTGGGGGGCGGGGCCTTGGACCTCTCCATCATGGCCAGAAAGTGCTCCGAGGTGGCTCTGGTCTTATCCAGGAAGGTGTTGGGATGGACCCCGATCCAGAGGATGAACAGCAGCAGGGGCGCGAAGATGGCGATCTCCCGCCAGGAGAGGTCCTTCAAGTCCCGGTTCTTCTCGTTGGTCACCTGGCCGAACATCACCCGCTGAAACATCCACAGCATGTAACAGGCCGCAAAGATAACGCCGGTGGCGGCCAGGGTGGAATAAATCATGTTGGCCTTGAACGCGCCCAGGAGAATGAGAAACTCACCCACGAAGCCGTTCAGGCCCGGCAGGCCGATGGAGGACAGGGCCACCACCATGAAGATGGCGGCAAAGATGGGCATGGGCGTGCTCAGGCCCCCGAAGTCGGCGATCATGCGGGTGTGGCGCCGCTCGTAAATCATGCCGACGATCAAGAACAAGGCGCCGGTGGAGAGGCCGTGGTTGATCATCTGGATGATGCCGCCCTGGAGGCCGGCCATGGTGAAGGTGAACAGCCCCAGCATGACGAAGCCCAGATGGCTGACGCTGGAGAAGGCGATGAGGCGCTTCAGGTCCTTCTGCATCATGCTCACCAGGGCGCCGTAGATGATGCCGATGACGGCCAGGACGCTGAACAGGGGCACGAAATAGTAGGCCGCCTGGGGGAACAGCGGCATGTTGAAGCGCAGGAAGCCGTAAGTCCCCATCTTCAGGAGCACCGCGGCCAGGATGACGGAACCCACGGTGGGCGCCTCGGTGTGGGCGTCAGGCAGCCAGGTGTGGAAGGGGAACATGGGCACCTTGATGGCGAAGGCCAGGCCGAAGGCCAGGAACATCCAGAACTGCATGTAAAAGGGCACCGGCACCGCGTAGAGCTTCAGCAGGTCAAAGGTGTAGGTCCCGGTGACCTTGCCGGCGTGGAAGTACAGGACCAAAATGGCCACCAGCATCAGCAGGGAGCCGAACATGGTGAAGAGGAAGAACTTTATGGCCGCATACACCCGCCGGGCCGGGTTGCCCCAGACCCCGATCAGGAGGTACATGGGGATGAGCATCACTTCCCAGAAGACGTAGAAGAGGAACAGGTCCAGGGCCACGAAGACCCCCAGCATGCCGCTCATCAGGGCCAGGAGGCAGATCATGAACTCCTTGACCCGGTGCTGGATGTCCTCCCAGGTGGCCAGGACGCAGATGGGAGTAAGGAAAGTGGTGAGCAGCACCAGCAGCAGGGAGAAGCCGTCCAGGCCGACATAGTAGCTGATGCCGAAGCTGGGCAGCCAGTTATGCCGCTCCACGAACTGCATGGCACCGGTCTGGCTGTCAAAGCGGAACCACAGGGGCAGGGAGAAGAGGAACTCCAACAGCGAGATCCCCAGGGTGGCCAGTTTCAGCATCTGGTGGTTCTTCCGGTCCAGGAACAGGAGAAAGACGATCCCCGCCAGGGGGAAGAAGACCAGGATGGAGAGGATGGGTAGTTGCATGAAGCCCCCCCTATTAACGCCCGATTAAATAGCCGGTAATGAGGACCACGCCCAGGAGCACCGCCAGGGCATAGTTCTGGACAAAGCCCGTCTCCAGCTTGCGGAGGTGGGCGCTGAGCCATGCCACCAGGCTCGCGGAGCCGTTCACCGCGCCGTCCACCACCTTGTCGTCCACCCCCAGCCAGAGGAAGTCGGAGCCCTGCTTGATGGGTTCCACCACGGCGGCGTCGTAAAGTTCATCCACGTAGTACTTGTGGTAGATGAGGTCGTAGGCGGTGGGCCAGCGCTCCGCCAGGACGGTGGGCAGCTCCGGCAGCTTGAGGTACATGCGGTAGGCCAGGTAGATGCCGCCCGCGGCCACGGCCATGCTGAAGACCATCAGGGCCACTTCAAAGGCCGCGGGGTAGTGGGCCTCGTGGCCCACCGGGGTGATGGCCGGGGCCAGGAAGTCGTGGAAGTAATGCAGGCCCTTGATGATGGGGATGCCCACCAAGCCGCCCACCACCGAGAGGCCCGCCAGGATCATCAGGGGCACGGTCATGACCGGGGGCGACTCGTGGGGATGGACGTGGGGGTCCACCCTCGATTCGCCGTGGAAGGTCATGAACACCGCCCGGAACATGTAGAACGCGGTGATGAAGGCCGCGGCGGTGGCCAGGCCCCAGAAAATCACGTTGCCGTCCACCAGGGAGTGGAACAGGATCTCGTCCTTGCTGAAGAAGCCGGCAAAGGGAAAGATGCCGGCGATGGCCAGGGTGGCGATGAGGAAGGTCCAGTAGGTGATGGGCATGTGCTTCTTCAGGTCGCCCATCTTGCGCATGTCCAGCTCCCCGTGCAGGCCGTGGCTCACGGAGCCGGCCCCCAAGAAGAGCAGAGCCTTGAAAAAGGCGTGGGTCATAAGGTGGAAGATGCCGGAGATGAAGGCCCCCACGCCGCAGGCCAGGAACATGTAGCCCAGCTGGCTGACGGTGGAGTAGGCCAGGACCCGCTTGATGTCGAACTGGGCCATGCCGATGGTGGCGGAAAAGATGGCGGTCAGGACCCCCACCGCGGCCACCACCGTCAGGGAGAAGGGCGCCAGGGCGTAGAGGGCGCTGCAGCGGGCCACCATGTAGACCCCCGCGGTGACCATGGTGGCCGCATGGATCAAGGCGGACACCGGGGTGGGGCCTTCCATGGCGTCGGGCAGCCAGGTGTACAGGGGCAACTGGGCGCTCTTGCCCGTGGCCCCCACGAAGAGCAGCAGGGTCATGGCGGTGATGACGCCGGACCCCACCGGGTACTTGGCGGCCAGGGCGAAGACCTCCCGGAAGTTGACGCTGCCGAAGGTCCAGAAGATCAGGAAGATGCCCAGGAGGAAGCCGAAGTCGCCGATGCGGTTGACCACAAAGGCCTTTTTGCCGGCGTCGGAGGCCGACTGCTTCTCATACCAGAAGCCGATGAGGAGATAGGAGCACAGCCCCACGCCTTCCCAGCCCACGAACATCAGGAGGAAGTTGTTGGCCCCCACCAGGATGAGCATGAAGAAGACAAAGAGGTTGAGATAGGCGAAGTAGCGGGGGTAGCCCGGGTCGTCGTACATGTAACCCGCGGAATAGACGTGGATGATGAAGCTCACGCCCGAGACCACCAGGAGCATGACCAGGGACAGGGGGTCGATGAGGAAGGCCACCTGGGCCTGGAACGTGCCGGCGCTCATCCAGGTGTAAACCACCTTTTCCAGGGGCCGGGCCCCGGCCGGGAGCTTGAGGTACTGCAGGAAGATGCTCACGCTGAGGAGGAAGCTCAAACCGATGGCTGCGGAGCCGATGATCCCCACCAGGTTCTTGGGCAGCCTCTTGCCCAGGAAGCCGTTGATGAGGAAGCCCACCAGAGGGAAGCAGGGGATCAGCCAGACATAGTCAAACATAGGGTTCGCCTCACCACTTGAGGAGGTTCAGGTCGTCCACATACACCGTAGCCCGGTTGCGGAAGATGGCGACGATGAGGGCCAGGCCCACGGCCACTTCCGCCGCGGCCACGGTGAGCACGAAGAACACGAACATCTGGCCGTCCACACCTTTGAAGTGGTCGGCAAAGCCGATGAAGGCCAGGTTCACGGAGTTGAGCATCATTTCGATGCACATGAAGATGACCAGGGCGTTGCGGCGTACCAGGACCCCCACCGCGCCCAGGGCGAAGAGGGCCACGCTCAGGCCCAGGTAGTATTCCAGCGGCACGACCATCAGGCTCTCTCCCTATTTCAGCCGGGTTTTGGCCAGGACTACGGCCCCCACGATGGCCACCAGCAGTAGGATGGAGGTGACCTCAAAGGGCAGCAGGTAATCGGTGAACAGGCTCCGGGCGATGGACTCGGTGTTCCCCAGCCCCGGCGCCAGGGCCCGGGACGGCGGCAGCTTGGCCTGGGAGAACCCGTAAATCAGCAGCAGGGCGGTGAAGGCCGCCAGCACGACACCTAAGAACTTCTGGCCGATGTGGGGCCGGCGCGCCGGCTCCTCCGGCTGCCTTAAGTTCAGGAGCATGATGACGAAGAGGAACAGCACCATGATGGCCCCGGCGTAAACGATCACCTGGATGGCGGCGATGAACTCCGCGTGGGCGAGCAGGTAGATGCCGGCCACCGCGAAGAAATTGACGATGAGCCAGAGGGCGCTCCGCAAAGGGTGGGTTTGAAAGACCACCAGGACCCCGGAAATTAAGGCCACTCCCGCCAGAATGAAAAAGAGGCTTTGCATCCCTCCTCCTATGTCCCCATTTACAGCCAATCCGGGCCGGCACGGAGGCCGGCGCTGCCGATATTGGGTTACAGCCAGTCCGGGCGCCGGAGCTGCGACACGGCCTGGGTGGCCCGGTCAAGATCCAGAATCAGGACGCTCTTGTCTTCCTGGGCCAGTTCGTAGAGGTTGTTCAGCTTGATGGCCGCCTTGGGGCAGGCCTCCTGGCAGAAGCCGCAGAAGATGCAGCGCTGCAGGTCGATGGTGAACTTCACCGGGTATTTTTCGTGCTCCGGGCCTTCCGCGGCCTCGATGCCCCGGATGGCGTTACTGGGACAGACCACCATGCACAGGGTGCAGGCCACGCAGCGGCGCCGGCCGTCGGGGTCGATGGTGAGCTCCGGGTGGCCCCGCCAGCGGGGGAACATCTCCCGTTTTTCTTCGGGGTACTGCTGGGTGATGGGCTTGGTAAAGACCATCCTCAGCGTGGTGGCCAGTCCTTTGAGCAGCGGCGTAATCATAACCTAACCCTTGAGAAAAAGGATAACGGCCCCGGTGACCAGGATGTTGGCCAGGCACAGGGGCAGGAGCACCTTCCAGCCCAACTGCATGAGCTGGTCGAAGCGGAAGCGGGGGAAGGTGCCCCGCACCCAGATGAAGAAGAAGACCAGGACAAAGGTCTTGAGCACGAACCAGACGATGGGCGGCAGCACCGGGCCGTGCCAGCCCCCCAGGAACAAAGTCACCGCCAAAGAGGAGGCTACCACGATGTGGCAGTATTCCCCCAGCATGAACAGGGCCCACTTCATGGAGCTGTATTCGGTCTGGTAGCCCGCCACCAGCTCGTTTTCGCATTCGATCAGGTCAAAGGGGGTGCGGGCGCACTCGGCGAACGCGGCAGTGAGGAAAAGCACGAAGCCCAGGGGCTGGTACACCACGAACCACATGGACTTCTGGGCGTTGACGATGGTGACCAGGCTCAGGGACCCGGCCAGCATCAGCACCCCGATGACGGACAGCCCCAGGGCCAGCTCGTAGCTCACCATCTGGGCGCTGAGGCGCAGGCCCCCCAGGAGGGAGTACTTGCTGTTGGAGGCCCAGCCGCCCAGCACCGCGCCGTACACCGACAGGGAGGACACCGCGAAGATATAGAGGAGGCCCACGTTCATATCGGCAATGACCCCCTGGTTCAAAGCGGCGACGGTGAGGTCCACCCGGTGCCCGTAGATGGTGATCTCCGGCGGCAGCAGGTTCTGGGCAAAGGGGATGGCGGCGAAGGGCAGGAACGCGGTCACCGCGGTGATGATGGGGGCCATGGTGAATAACACCGGGTTCACCCCCGGGGGGGTGAAGTCCTCTTTGAACAGGAGTTTCAGAAGGTCCGCCAGGGGCTGCAGGAGTCCCCAGGGTCCCACCCGGTTGGGGCCGTAGCGCAGCTGGATGAAGCCCAGAACCTTGCGCTCCATGAGCACCGTGTAGGCGATGACCGTGAGCAGGACCACCAGCACCAGGGTGATCTTCACGGCCGTCAGGATTACTAACAAAGGCACATTCATGTTATCAACCCTTCTGGATGGTCACCCGGACCAGGTTGGAGTTGAGGGTGAGGAGGTGCGCCGCGGGCTGGGCGAAATGCTCCGGCAGGAAGACCAGGCCCTGGGGCAGCTCCGGCGTGAGCTTCACGGGTACGCTGAGTTCCCCCTGGGAAGAGGTGACCTTGGCGGTATCTCCAGCTTCCAGGCCCAGGTGGCGGGCGTCCCCGGGGTTCATCTTCAGCACCGCGCCCGGGGTCACCGCCAGGGTGCCGCAGGGGTGGTGGGTGGTGAAGGAGCCGGAATGCTGCAGGGACTTGCCCACTACCAATGTGAACGGGCGGCGGCCGGGCAGCGAAATGTCCAGGTCAAAGGGGACAAACCGGCCTTTGAGGTCCGCCTTCAGCGCGGGGGAGGGCACCGCGGCCCTGGGGGCGGCGCCGGCCCACAGGGGCAGGGCCCGGGCCAGTTCCCGGAAGATGTCCCGGGGGCCGGTGTAGCGCATGGGGAAGCCCATCTTACCTGCAAGGCGGCTGATGATTTCCCAGTCGGGGAGCACCCCGTTCGTGGTCAGGGCCTGGGCCAGGACCCCCAACTGGCCGGTGGAGCTGATGAAGGTGCCTTCCTGCTCGGCGTGCACGGCCACGGGCAGGACCACGTGGGCGAGGGAGGCGGTGTCGGTGAGGAACGCGTCCTGCACCACCAGGAAGGGCACCTTTTTGAGCAATTTTTCCGTGCGGCTGCGGTGGGGGAGCCAGCGCAGCAGGTCGCCCCCCAGCAGGTACAGGGCCTTGGGCGCGTCGGGGCCGCCGCCTTCCAGCAGGTCCAGCACCTCCGGCAGGAAGGGGCCGGGCTCAGTGACCGGCGGGTTTTTGCCAAAGAAGGCCGCGGCCCCCTCCGCGTCCAGGGGCAGATAGCCGGGCAGGCGGTCAGGGAGCACCCCCACTTCGCACACGCCCCGGGAGTTGTTCTTCTCCGCCACCGGATAAAGGGCGCTGCCGGCCGCGCCGGGCTTGCCCACCAGGAGGAAGAGGTTGGCCAGGGCCAGGGCGTTCTGCTGCCCCTTGTCCTGGCCCAGGAGTTCGCTGCCGCAGATGATGGCCGGGGCCTGGGCCGCGGCCAGGAGCGCCGCGGCCTCTTGGAGGGCGGCCTCCGGCACGCTGGTCTTGGCGGCCACGTCCTTCAGGGACAGCTTCTTTAAGGTCTCTTTCAGCTCCTCCAGGCCCGCCGCGGGGAAGGCCGGGGGCCGGTCGGGGTGGGCCGTGAGCAGGGCCTTGATGAGCCCGGCCACCAGCAGCCGTTCCGTCCCCGGCTTGTAGCGCAGGGAGAGCGCGGCGTAGCGGTCGAACTTGGTCTGGCGGTTGTTGGCCACCACCAGCCGGAAGGTGTCTCGTTCCAGGGCCTCGTGCAGGGCCCAGCCCAGGGGCGGCAGCTCCGGGGTGACGTCCGCGCCCAGGACCAGGGCCAGGTCGGCTTTGGGTAAATCGGCCAGCTTCCCCAGCACCAGGGGGAAGCCGCTGGCGGTGGCTTCCTCGCCGGCCGTTAGGGGCGAGTGATACGGCGCCGGCTTGGCACCGTTGGCGCTCACCCCGGTGATCTGGGGCAGGCCGAAGACCTGGGCGATACCTTTGAGGGCCCGGACATAGCCGTAGCGCCCCGGGTTGTCCAGGTTGTTGGTGCCCAGCCCGGCCCGGAAGAACTTCTGGAAGAGGTAGTTGGCCTCGTTGGTGGCCCGGGGGGAGCCGACGCCGTAAATGGCCCCGGGGCCGTCAGAGGCGATAATTTCCTGGAATTTGGCGGCCACCAGGTCCAGGGCCTCGTCCCAGGAGGCTTCCCGGAACTGGCCCCCTTCCTTGATGAGGGGGGTCTTGAGGCGGTCTGGGGCCTCTACCACGGGGTAGCCGAAGCGGCCCCGGCCGCACAGGAGCACGCTGGTGTCGTTCAGGGCCCGCATGATGCGGCCGTCCTTGACGTGCAGCTCATAGTGGCAGCCGCCGCCGCAGAAGGGGCAGACGGTCTCGGTTTTGTCCACCTCCCAGGCCCGGGCCCGGTACTTGAACTGCTTGTTGATGAGGGCCCCCACCGGGCAGATGTCGATGCAGGAGCCGCAGAACTCGCAGTTCAGGGGCACCGCGCCGCTGGCCAGCTCGGTGAAGTAGCCCCGGTGCACGAAGTTGATGGCCCAGGCGCCCACCCGGTAGCGGCAGATGCGCACGCAGCGGCCGCAGGTGACGCAGCGGTCCGGGTGGCGCTCGATGAGATCCGAGACGTAGTCGGTGCGGGGGGGCAGCTTCTCCGCGGCCAGGTCCACTTTGTCTAGGCCCAGGGTGTGGGTCAGGTTCTGGAGCTCGCACTCCCCGCCCTTGTCGCAGATGGGGCACTCCACCGCGTGGTTGATGAGGACCAGCTTCATGAGCTCGGCGCGGATGGCCTCCAGCTTGGGCGAGGTGGTCACCACCTCCATGCCTTCGCCCACCACGGTGGTGCAGGCGGGGAGGGGGCGGGGGGGGCCGGGTTTGACCTCCACCACGCAGATGCGGCAGGCGCCGATGGGGTGCAGGGCCTGGTGGTAGCACAGGGTGGGGATGTAGATGCCGTGTTCCCGGGCCACTTCCAGGATGGTGGCGCCCTTGGGCGCCTGGAGGGCCCGGCCGTCGATGGTCAGATTAACCATAGGCTCTTTCCCGATAATCTAGGGTGGGTGCGCCCCACCAAATTCTCGTCCCAGCCGGCCCGGAAACCGGCCCTATCGTTATTCCCTAATCGCTCAGCCTTTGCACGGCTTCCACCTGATAAATGGAGGCGCCGGAAAAGGGTTTCATCTCTTTGGTGCAGGTCAATTTTACCTTCCACCCCAGGCCCTTGAGCTGTTTGGGCCCCAACAATTCCCCGGCCCCGGCTTCGATGAGGCCGTATTTCAGCGCCTTGTCCCGGGAGAGGCGGAACTCCATCCCGGGCTTGGAATCCAACCTGAGGATGTAAAAAGTCCCGGTTTGGCCCAGGCCCATGGGGACGGCCTTGCTGATCTCGGTGATCTTGCCGTCAAAGTAAACCGTGGTCTGGCCGTCCGCCCCGGCCGCCAGGAAGGCCAGCATCAGGACGCATAATACCCAAATCTTGGCCGTCAACCCCTTCTTCATGGCTTAGGAACGGGGAAGTATCCTCAGGGCCAGGACCTGGTGGTCAGCCCCGGTCCCTTTCCTGAAAGTCAGTTCCACTTTTTTGCCTTCCAGGCCCCGGGACACCTGTTTCACCGTCACTCCCTGCTGCTGGGCCGCCACGTATACTCCCAGCCTCACCGCGTCCCCGGGAGACATCCTGAAGGTCAGCACCGGGAATTCGGCCAGCTTCAGGGCCACATAATCCAGTTCCTGCTTTTCCCCCGGCTTGAAGACGCCGGTTACTTCGGTTACGGTGCCGGTGACGGTGGCCATCGGCAGTTGGGCCGAAGCTGGGCTACCTGAGGCCAACAGTAATAACAGGCTTAAGGCAGCTGTTTGCCGGAGCATCAATTTAACAGGTGCCGGCGGCGGCCGCCCCGGAGGCCGGCGCTACCGCGATTATTTTAAGGTGGCCGGCACTGAGGCCGGCCCTACCGCTAACGGTCCACGTCGGCCAGGACGATGTCCATAGTGCCGATCAAGGCAATCATGTCCGCCAGAAGCCGGCCCCGGGACAGCTTGTCCAGGGAGCCCAGGACCACGAAGGACGGGGCCCGGACCTTCACCCGAAAGGGTTTGTTGGAGCCGTCGCTCTTCACAAAGAAGCCCATCTCCCCTTTGGGGGCCTCGATGGCTTGGTAAACCTCGCCCTGGGGGGGCCGGATGCCGTCCTGGATGATGAGGAAGTGGTGGATCAGGGCCTCGATCTCGCTGTAAACCCGCTCCTTGGGGGGGAGGCTCACCCGGGGGTCGGCGCACTTGACGTCCCCGGGGGGGGTCTGCTCGATCTTCTCCAGGGCCTGGGCGATGATGCGGTTGCTCTGGAGCATCTCCCGCATGCGCACCCAGTACCGGTCGTAAGTGTCGCCATTGGCGCCCAAGGGCACCTCGAAGTCGAACTCCTCGTAGCTGGAGTAGGGGTTGTCCCGGCGCAGGTCCCAGTCCACCCCGGAACCCCGGGCCATGGGGCCGGACCAGCCCCAGTCCAGGACCTCGTCCGGGGTCATGACGCCCACGTCCTTGGTGCGGGCGATCCAGATCTCGTTCTTGGTGAGGAGGTTGTCGTAGTCCTTCCACCTTTCCGGAAAGGTCCTGACGAAGTCTGAGGCCGCGGGGATGAAGCCTTCGGGCAAGTCCGCGGCCAGGCCGCCGATACGCAGGTATAGGGGGAACATGCGGGCGCCGGAGACCATCTCGCACAGGTCCATGATCTTTTCCCGCTCCCGGAAGGCGTAGAAGAGCGGGGTCATGGCCCCCAGGTCGTGGCCGTGGGTGCCCAGCCAGAAGAGGTGGGAGGCGATGCGGGTGAACTCCGCCAGCATCACCCGGATGTATTGGGCCCTTTTCGGGACCTCCACGCCCAGGAGCTTTTCCACCGCCAGGCAGAAGCCCAGGTTGTTCACCTCCCCGGCCAGGTAGTCCAGGCGGTTCATCAGGGGCAGGCACTTGTGGTAAGTGCGGTACTCGCACATCTTTTCGATGCCCCGGTGGAGATAGCCGATGTCCGGGTCGGCCCGGAGGATGAGCTCGCCGTCCAGCTCCACCAGGACCCGGAGGACGCCGTGGGTGCTGGGGTGGGAGGGCCCCACGTTCAGGAGCATGGTCTCGGTACGCGGCATGGTTCCGGCTTGATTCATGGCAAAATCCCTGACCTCAAGTCCCCAAAAGGGGATTTAGGGGGGTTAAGATCCCCCCTGGCCCCCTTTTACCAAGGGGGGAATGTCCGGGGGCACAGGACGCGGTGCCCCTACTTCCCCCGCAGGGGGTAGTCCTTGCGCTGGGGGTGGCCCACCCAGTCCGCGGGCATGAGGATGCGCCTCAGGTCCGGGTGGCCGTGGAAGCGCACCCCCATCAGGTCGTAAATCTCCCGTTCGTGCCAGTTGGCGGTGTTGAACACCGG
>Ga0315268_10002155_pt1 | contig 22455 bp, 35 predicted proteins | sample C1_top_MG_FD_204535 | JGI IMG/M metagenome (GOLD analysis project Ga0315268, IMG submission 204535) | Sediment microbial communities from Yellowstone Lake, YNP, Wyoming, USA - C1_top | ecosystem: Environmental > Aquatic > Freshwater > Lake > Sediment | place: USA: Wyoming | collected 2017-08-01 | reverse complement strand
CCAATGTTGGCCCTAATGTTGTCCCTAATGTTGTCCCAAATGTTTTCCTCAATGTTGTCCCAAATGTTTTCCCAAATGTTGTCCCAAATGTTGGCCCTAATGTTTTTCTCAATGTTGTCCCCAATGTTGTCCCCAATGTTGTCCCAAATGTTTTTATTAATGCTTAAAATATTAACAATAATCTGACACATCATTGGGCTATCGCAATGCCATATGACTGGTTCTTTTTTTTTGCAAAAAGAATACATCCATTTTATCCCTTCTTCTATTTTTTTCTTATCTATACTCCTTGTCTTATATACTTTGTCTAGCCAAAAATTGCGATGGATTGCAATATCATTTTTTTGGGCTGTTGTTAGTTTTTCTATCATTATTAATCCCTAACCTGTCTTATTTTTTCCGAGAAGGGATCAAACTCCCGCTCATGGACAATAACATAATCACCCGGCTCTATTTCAATCGTACGGTGTTCTTGGTGAGTTATCATCGCCTTATCTTTGATCGATATGTATGCCATATTGCCATCTGACAATATATCAATAGGTTCTCGCTCCATGGTCAATAATGCATGTTTGTGCCCGGTGAATTCACCCTCTGCCAAAATATTAGTCTTTAACGATTTTACTTTTGGTAAACTGTCCACCTGTCGAATCAATAAATCACCATGTCTATATATATTCATATTCTTTCCTCCTTTTATATTTTTTCATTAACTTTCTTGACTACAATCTCCGGCCTTGGTTTCTCCGGTGGCTTTACGTAGTATATTTTCTTGTCCCATAACATCCCCATAGTTATTTGCATTATCGTTCGCCTCCCCTGCGAGTTTTCTCATTACATTTTCAGCCATTTTGTATAGCCCGACGTGAAAATACAAATTAGCCTCCTGTAGTTTGTTTAACACTTTTTCACCTCGCCTATATATCGACATCCGTATCGTCCGGCATGTACCCATTGATATCGTTATTTTGCCGGGTCTCAATCCACAAAATAATTCTAACCATTAACATCACAGCAACCATTGTCAAATACAATAAGCCCTCTTTTGCGTAGTTAATTATCTTAGTTTTCATATTTTATTTTTAATAATTTAAATCCATATTTCAATATTTTATTTTGCATTTCTTTGTCGGCGTAGTAGTAGGCGGCGGTGGCGGCGGAGGCCAACCTATTCTCAGCAGTATCATTTTTTAAAACTTTTCTTGCTGCTTCAATTGCCTCTCTTGGTCTCTTATCATCTGGATATTTTTTTTCAAATATATCAATAACTTGTTCAGCCGTAAAAATAGCATACTGCATTTTTTGTTTGCGGTTGAAAATTCTGCAAATAGTCCAGTTAGCCCAATCGTATTTTTCAAGCCTGATTAATTCATTTAGCGTATATTCAGCTGATTCGTCTTTGCGGGTTAACGTCCATTCATAGCCATCTTTACATGCATCATGTTGTTTAAACCATTCTTTAGTTAATTTTTTCATTGCCCCAGCGAAATCCAACCCATCGCCACTCGTTGTTAGTGGCACATCTGTATATAAATCTGGTTTTTCAAAGTTGTTGGTCATTTTATTCCCTCACTGTTGACATGTCGTTAACCTTTATTAGTTCTATGTTTAGTGGCTCGTACCACTCATAACAATACTGATGATAAATTCTAAATCCATTCTTATACGAATCTATCCCATACAAAAAAGCTTCTTTATATTCTTTAAATAGTTTATCTATAAATTTCCTTTTATATTTTGGGAGTATACGAAATGATTGCTCCGTTGATTTTGGGCTATGTATGTGAAAATTCTTATCGGTCATTTTATTTCCTCAATCCTTTTATATACTTAATCGCTCCTAGATATTCTTTTCTGTATTGATTTTTAATATCAGGATAAGTTTTCTTGACTCGCTTCTCAAAATCTTTCAATGTCCCATCCCAGCATCCACACAATATTTTATCGTCTTCAAAACAATATGTTGTTATTCCTTTGCGTGAACCAATACACGATATTTGTATATATCTTTTATTAAGGTTGGCAGAGCTAAGGTTGGCAGAGCGAAGGTTGGCAGAGCGAAGGTTGGCAGAACAAAGGTCGGCAGAGATAAGGTCGGCATAGCTAAGGTTGGCAGAGCGAAGGTCGGCAGAGCAAAGGTCGGCAGAGCTAAGGTTGGCAGAGCTAAGGTTGGCAGAGATAAGGTTGGAATAGCTAAGGTTGGCAGAGCGAAGGTCGGTAGAGCGAAGGTCGGCAGAGCTAAGGTCGGCAGAGCTAAGGTTGGCAGAGCGAAGGTTGGCAGAGCTAAGGTCGGCAGAGCAAAGGTCGGCAGAGATAAGGTCGGCATAGCTAAGGTCGGCAGAGCGAAGGTCGGCATAGCTAAGGTTGGCAGAGCGAAGGTCGGCTCGTTCACCTTTCGTTACATCACATAGCCATTCTCTATGCTTTTGTAATATTACATTTAATTCTTCTTTTGATATTTCTCTCATTTTTTCCCCTTCCGCGGATAATGTAGCAATTCTTTGCCCATCTCTGTTATGTATTGATACAGTTTTAATTTTCCACTACCCAGGGCCTCTTTACACGCCCAGGAGGTAAACTCCTCAATGGATTCCATAGAGCAATCCTGTAGTCTGGCCTTAAGGCTAGCACACGCCCCATAATCCCCGGTGGTTAGTGCAATGTTAAATGCTCGCTGACATTTAACTATGTTGTTGCTGTCATTCTCCCGGCGTATGTAATCGTTATCTATTATTTTATTTTGCATTTTACCCTCCTATGGGCTGGCTTTTGCGGACCAGCCCAAAGTATTTTTGGCATAATAAGAGCAAGCAAGGTTATTACCCTTGGCAACTATCCCTGCGACCGACTAAGCAGTGACAGGGCTTACCGGCTAATGAGGCCAGACTGTTTGACTTGCCCTTTAATCATCATAATACTCAATTTTTGCTATCACACATGCGCTAACAAAAGCCCATAGTAAAAGTATTCCTATCACAATTATTATTTGCATTTAAGCACTCCATAAAAACTAATTATCTCGTAACCATTTTCTATAATTCTAATTAATCTTTGCATGACTATTTATACCTCATTTACTTGTCATTGTCAAACTATAATTTCTTGATATGGCCTCGCTAGTAGATGCGACATCGTGAGACTCCCGGTAGTGTACTCCCTTATCGCATGAACAGTGGGCGTTGCCTATATCTGTTTTTGGATGATACATTTGCACCCAGCCAGAATATCCGCACTTGTCACAGCCGGGATATACCGACCCAGACTGTTTAGCTATCGCCTCAATAATCGGCTTTAAAGAAACTCTAAACCCCTCATAAGTATCAACTAAACTATCTATCCCTCGCAAGATCGCATCCTTGGGAAATTTACGCTTTAGGATTCTTTCAGTAAACATAAGCACCATATCCGGCTTCATGCCATCCCCCCGCACAGCATAAGATAAGTCATTAAGCTTTTGCTTTATCTCTTCAACGCTTGCATCGGGCATATACTCAACTGGTAACATTATTTAGCCAACCTTTCTTTTAGTTTTTCCATAAATTCGCGGGATTCGTCTTTCTCTGTTTTTTCTTTGCGTTCAGGCAATAACTCATTCCAGTGAGTAGACAATGATCCGATCTTAAAATCTGCCATACCTCCCTTGGTAAACCAGGATGATTTTTCTTTGCACATAATAAATAACATTTTAGCCTTACCCTCTACCTGGTCCCACCCGTATTTATTTAAAAGGTTAGCCGCGATAATAAAATCTTTACTGGCTTTATGGTAGTCAGCTTTTGTCTCATTTTTATATAGTTCTGAAAATTTATTTACAAAATCTTTATTTAGAGTAGGTGGCTTTGCCACTATATATATATTATCTATCTTCTCTATCTTCTCTATCTTATCTATTGGGGGGGGTGTCCCGTGGGACAAGTCAATATTTTTGGGGTCAGTACGCGATTTTTGATGTTTTGCAGTGTCGCTGCAACGCCTGTGCAGCACCCTTGCAACGTCCTCGCAGACCTTCTGCAGCACCTCTGCAAGGGTCGTGCACTGCCCTTGCAGCCTATCTGCAATAGCCTTGAGCTGCTTGTCCGAAACCTGCTCAAGCATCTCTTCCCTGGAAGGGATACGCTCTAGCTGTGCTGTTAATAATTGTAATGTGAGAAATGCCCCGCGTTCTAATAAAGTAAATTTTGTGTTCAAAAAATGTTTTGTGTATATCTTTATCCAGTCCATTATTTCCCCCTATAGCCCAACAAAGCGCGAGAGACTAGACAATGACCGCGCCCTGTTGAGTTTATATTTTTAATGAGATTGTCTAGCCTCATAAATACATCCTAGCACTTTCGGTTGTCCAATTCAAGTTAGTTCCATTTTGGAACCAACCACAAAGAAATTCTTTCTAGTTGGACCGCGCAGAATGTGGGGGGACTTCCACGCGGCCTAATTTTGTGAACTATTAAATGCCCCAGTTTCTCTTAGCTCTACAATTTTGTCTAAGAAATTATTGGATATTGTGTTTGGTCCGGTCAATTCAAACTTTGTTATTAAATACATTAAATCTAGTATATAATTCATAAGTCCTCCTAGTCGTGGAAAAATTGATCAAGATATATAGTTACCTTGGGACAATTTTCTATATTCATGTTATTTCGCGGGCAACATCTAACCGAATTATCAGCCGAGATTCTCGGCCTTTCACAGCTAACGTTGCAGAATCTCTCCGCTATATTTTCCCAGTTTTTTTCAACATATTCTACATAATCCATTCTGTTCATATCTAATTCTCCTCTCTTCTTTGAAGGCCCCCTAAAGGAAGGCTAATTTAGCCATAATACAACTTTAATTTCGCTATCCCCAAAATCCATACCATACCTTATTTTTTTAATTACCTTTGGTGGATCAAGCTTTTCTAATATTTTTCTAAATGTAATTGTAGTTTGTTGTTTCATTTTTCATCCCTCCACTCGTCAATTTTTTTATCTTGTCCGTCATCTTTTTCTACATTCTCAAACTCTGCAATTTCATCTGCATATTTTTCCATCAACCATTTTTCATAAGCCGGTATTGTATCATCAATATATTCTCGATCTAGTTCATCAGTACGCTTCCGCTCGATCTGTTTATCGTACCACCTATCAAACGCCTCATATTCTTTATTTCTCATAACCCATATCCTTTCTATGCGTAAATAATATATGATTTATTTGACAAAGTCAAGCAATATCTTATCGATTGTTTGTGGTGTGTCGGGATTCCCGACAAGCTGTCGAGCATTCCTAGATAACTGAACTGTTCGGAAATTCCGAACAACTGGCGGATATGACGGATAAATGAAGTATATCAAGCAATTCGGAAATTCCGAATAACTCTATTCCTTGGACGGTATCCAAGGTTCCCGGTATTTGTCCTATAAACTGATGATAATTAAAATTAGGGGCCTTTTTGCGCTTCTAATAGGATTCTGTGGGCACTTTGTAGATGTTATTATAAGTAAACTAATAGTTTATTTATAAACTATTTCATAAAGTTATCATTATTAATAACAATGTTAATCTATTGATCTTAGTACGATTTTGTTGACCTCAACAAAATGGTCACAAAATGTCCTATAAATTGTGGCAAATAGGGTACATTAAGTCCTAAAAAGTATGAAAATTTGTATTAAACCCCAGTTATTTGTTATAGATATGGATAATTTCTTTTACCTTATCTGAAACGCGTTCCTTTGAATTATTCTGAACGCAGTAGTTAAACAAGTCCGCTACTTCCTGGATGCTTTCTTTGTCATAAGCAATATCTAAAAAGTTTTCGCCATGTTCTTTCCGGCCTCGGTTAAACTTTTCTACACAAAGTTTTTTCATAACCGCACGCAAATCACCATCAACTTTAATCCCCCACAAGGCTACTGTTTCAGAGATAAGATTAAACATTTCCCCATCAAGGTTACGAGTTATTTCTTTTTCCATTAGTTCGTTTTCTATTTGATTAATCATCGCTAAGCCTATCTGCTACTTGCCCCGCCTCGTCCTCAAACTTAATTACTAGATTTTTGCTAGCGTGCTTATTATACCCAACCCCAAAGAAGTCTTTAACCTCGTACAATAACTCCTGCATGGCTTCGAGTTCGCCAAACTCATTGTCGAATTCTCGTACTACTCGCTTTTTAGGCAGCGGCGTCCCATCGTCATATTCGTCCATCCATGAAACAATATACCCATTCTCTGCATGTTCTATTTCTAGTTTCACCAAGCATCCTCCGATCCTTTATTTTTTATATCCCAAAAATGATCACATTCTACGCGCCCGTCCGGGATTAGCATAGGTTCAAACTCCATATAAGATTGATATTGATCTGGCTTGGCCATAAACCGCCAACAATTTTTATGAAGCGAACATTTTTTATTTAGACAAAGAGAAATATCAGGCATATTTTATTTTACTCCCTAAGTCCATGGTTTCCAAATATGGCTTACCATCGATCACTATACCACAAGATACTACCGGTTTACGCCGGAAATGTTGTGCGTATTTCATAGCATAAGACTTAGCATTTACTAAGCAGCCAACATTCATACCAAAAATAAGATCATTATCATTAGCTAGAAATGAAATGCCGGGGCTGGAGTGCAAATGTCCGATTACCGTGCTTTGACGATTATCTATTGCTGCATTCCTTGCGCCGTGTATCCCTAAATAACCCATACCATGTATGTATAATACTGAGTCGAGAATAACTTTGTCGACTACCTTCCACGCACGCGGTAACATAACTATATCGCGAAAATCTTTTAAGTATTTGGACGATAACTTAACAACCGATGCCGCTCTGCGTACGCGATCATCATGATTGCCCATAATTAGCGTTACTTCTGGGAATGCCTTATAAAGCGGTTTTAATCGATCTATGGCCATATCTAATTCGGTATCCCCGGACATAGCGTCCGGTTCTGTTTGGTGCGAAGTAGATATCGCGTGGAAGTCGACCATATCGCCCAGGTGCACGAAATGGTTACACTTGTATTTTTTTGATACTGATTTTAGGAAGTCTATGTAGCCATCTTTTGAGTATGGTTCGTGAGTGTCGCCAAAAACTAGAACAGATTTTTTTGATCCCCCCACAAAAAATTATTTCCTTACCTTAGCCATCCAGGTGGATCGCTGTTTTCGGACAATGCCCTTTTTTTGGAGTCTTTTTTCTTCTGTTACTTGTTTTGAAATACTACTCAGGAATACGCCGCGCTCTTTTGATGTTAGATATAATTGGTTGATATCAAATAAAAGTCCGTTTAGTATTTCAGTTTCCGATAATGCCATGAAAAGATTATACCACATAAATAATTAAGGACCAACCCTTAAAATCCCTGTGGCGTCGTGATTCAAGTTTTGCGGTCTGTTTCAAATTTCAACCATACGCCAATAGTAGCGCATAGTGTAGCAAAAGTTGTTTGGTCTTTTGGGATATATAGCACGAATAGCATGATAACTAAAACAACCATCGATAATCGGATCGATCCGAAAATATTTCTTAGTAGTTTACTGATCATTTCCGTAAATAATAGAATTTAATGATCTAGGGATAACGGGTCCAGCTACCTTTAATCCTTTGCCAGCCACAGCCGCTACCTTTTTGGGAACCTCTGCGCCACCTATTAAGTTTAATAATGCGCTAACTTTCGGGAATTCTTTTGACGTAGATTTATTTATTGCGTTTGCATCTAGCATCCCGGAGTTCATTAACCCTTTTACTATTTTTGCCCTTCTACTTGGCGGGAGAATAGATTTTGTAACACCTTCGGCTATCCCTGATAAACTTAATCTATAGCCTGTTTTGGGCATTTGTTCGGATAACTTTTGAGCAAATAACGACGTTAACAAGTCTTCTTTTATCGATAAGTTTTTAAATTCTGGGGACTTGCTAAGTACGTCATCAGCTTTAATTATCGCTTCTAAGCTTCTATCCTTTAGTTCGTTTGATAACCTAGAGATAAACATTTCAGGAGTAAATCTGCCTTCCTTTGCCAACCCTTCTTCAAGTCTTATGTTTAAAATATTTTGCAATCTTTTAATCGCCCTAATTTGCGGCCCATACTGTTGGTTTAATTCTTTAATTATAGGTATAGAATTTTTTGCCGAAGTAAATGCAGCAAGCGGCCTATTAGCACTAGAGGTAAATTTCCCTGCCATGCCGCCGGGGAATGTTTGGCTTTTTATCCCGGCTAAAGCTCCCGTTGCTTCTCTAATATCGTCTAAACTAATTTTGCCGTTAGCTGCTCTTGTTGATACCCAATCTTTTAAGTCTGATAATTGCTTGACGATGGGCGCAGCATCATTCTTTAGCGGGCTATTCATAAGTTTGCTAATTGAGTTATCTATTTCTTTTATTCCCTTTGATGCGTCCACCATAGTAACTGAGGTATCCACTCCAGCATCTTGTAGCCGTCTCGAATAAATATCATCTATTATGTTTTTACCCTGTTCGGATATTTTTATTGCCTTATCACCAGTGCGTCGAATATGTTCTATGACTGCGTCTTCGTGTGGTACATATTTTATTGATCCACCCGGTAGATATTCTTTTAAAAGTCTTTTGTTTGTATTTTTAGGCAATCCAAGCATGTTTTGTAATGCGTCTAGCGTTGTTGGTTTTATTTCCCCAGTAATTGGGATGTCGTCTAGTGCCGCAACGGACTTAGTCGCTCCATATTGAGCTAACTTGCCCCCGATTAATCTACCAGCTTGTTCACCAAGCCCGGCTAGTGAGGCTTCCCCAAGTATTTCCCCAATACCTCCCAAGTGTATCCCTTGCTCATCAGCGGTTAATAGTTTTGTTAAGTTTTCTTTATTGCGTACTCCCATGCCAGCACCAATAAGCTGTCTAATCGTTTCCCCTGCGACTGCACCACCGGCCGCTCCAGGTACTGCGCCAACTCCAGCTGCGGCGGTTCCTAGTATTCCCCCGCCTATCGCGCCTGTAGTGGTTATGGCCTTGCCTACACTTTCGGCCAGGTCCCCACCCAGGTCTTTAACCTGGAATCCTTTTGGGTCAACCGGGCGTATAGCTTTTATGCCATTTACTTCTACCTGTACCCCATACTCACCGTTTTTTAGCTGAACGGGATTTTGCCCAGTAGCATTCATTATGATATTACGCTTCCCTTGATTGTCCGCAAAGCCGTATTTAAATCTATCCCAAGAATTTAAAGCAGATTGACTGCCAATTTCTGAAGTTAGATAAGCTTGCGTAACAGGACTGCTTCCGCTTTGTCTTGGTGCAGATAGTTGCGCCTGCATATTGCGCGATGCGTTAATCTGTTCTTGTAATGATGCCATGTCGTCTCCTAGTTTATAGAATTCCCTGCATTAATCTACCGGCCCGATACTGAATATCCTTTGGTTTTGTATATCCCATTTTTCTTACATTTTCTACCGCTTGCATATATGGGTCCGAACTTGCCTGATTACCCATTGCTGCTACACGGAGTCTATTTTCAAATTCTTGATTTTTCATTAATTCAGCTTGTTTTTTATCCATCATGTTCATTGTCACCATACCACCTGTACCAAAAGCTTCGCCTGGATTTACCCCCGCTGCCATCCCGATACCGCCCGTGATTAATCCAGTAGATAGTTCTGGGTTGTCTCGAACAAAGTCCCCTACTCCACCTAGTGCGCCCCCAAGAAACCCTAACGGATTAAACCCTTGATCTTGTGGCAATGATGTTTGCTGTCCTTTATTTAGTATAGTTTGTTGCGGTTTATTCTCTTCCGCTCTAGCGTTAGACGGGAAAAATCCACTAAACATATTTTTAGTTACTAGTGATAATGGATCGATATTTGATCCTACATCTGATGCAAACCCCAATCCTTGTTTTATCATAGGATTAGCATTATCAAACATTGCCTTTCCCGACTGTACGCCACTTTTTAATATATCAAAAATACCCATTTTATTTTCCCCCAAGCTTTCCGCCACCAGAACCTAATTGATAGCCAATCTTTGCGCCCCCTGGACCAAAAAAACTGCCCACACCCGCGCCTACTAAACCACCAACGCCACCTAAGAATCCACCTGATTCCCCAGTTTGAGACGAACTTGTTTTTTGTTGACTGCCATAAAGTTGTGCGACATTCTGTAACCCACCCATGTATCTTTGTTGTGCGTTACCGTAAATATCTGCTTTTTGTCCTGCTAACTGTTGCTCCAATAGTCCTTCTTGACCCAAAGCTCCCGCGCTCGAGAACATACCCCTATTCGTGGCCTCGCTTCTTATCTGCTCTTGCCCTGCCTGTCTACCTTGATTTATTAAATCAAGCTGTTCCTGTTCGGCTGGGGTTAATCCTTGTGTATTAGCACCTTGGTATTGCTGTACTGCTTGGCCAAACTGTTGCGAATACGGATTATAACTTTCGCTCGAACTTTTTGCTGGTGATCCGCCCATATATTTCCTACCTTCCTAAAAATTGATCCATTAATATTTTTTTACGCTCTTCGTCGGTTAAGTCTTTACTCGCTAATCCCATCATAGTTTGGGGCATTTGCGGCACGCCTAACATTCCTAGTATTCCCGTTTGATTAGCTATATCTATGGCCTTTTCAAAAGGTTTGTTGTCTACTCCAAATTTAATCCCAAAAGAATCTTGGGGATAAATCGGGTTATTTATATTCCCTGGTGATCCGCCCATTTTCGCTCCATTAAATATTGTATTCCGGTTAACTCTTTAATCTTAAATCCGTATCGATGCATCAAAACATTTAATACCTTAATATTAGATACATGAATTAAACATCTAGTAGGTAGTCCCATATCTTTAGCGATCTGAAACGCCTGCCTAACTAAAGATATCCCGCTACGATGCGATACAAAATCATGTATAAACACGCAATCATGAAACACCTGATAGCTTAAAAACTCATCTCCAGACCAGATAAATAGGGTGTTATTATTATATGTTTTAATAAAATAATTATCCCATTCTTGGTCGGTAGGTAGTCTCTTATTAGCAATCATTTCATGCATGTTCATTGCTAGTTTTATCTGTGGTTTATAGTTCATACAACGTATGGCAACTCTTGCTTGACAACTTCAATCGCAGCTAACCATTCATCTTTTGTCCCTGTGCCTCTTTGAAATTGAAAAAACAACGGATCGGTTTCGTTTAAATATCTAGCCTTGCGTTTATATTCAATTAATTTATTCTTATTTTCTATTGTTTTTTCATAAGAATACGCTGGATTTTTAATCCAGTTACCATCTTTATCAGGTTGATATTCTTTTACTTCAATACGTCCTGAGAAATATAAATCATACGGCACCCCTGCGTTTATATCTTTTTGCACATCATCATAGTATTTTACTAACATAATATCTCCCTTGCAATTATAATTTAAGACTAAATCCCATTACTGATATAAACCCCTTGCTGGCCAAGTCCCTTGCTTCTCTTGCAATCAAAGTTGTATTTTCAATTAAAATATCTTGATTGACCCTTGCCGTAGCATCGATTGAACTGTAATCGTCGGTTATATTTGCCATCCCGTAAGTATTAATTCTTGGTTTGATATATATATAACAAAATCCGGCACCTTCCCCCGACACACCATGCCCTACGTTTGCCTTAAAAATTTTGCACATAGGCGGAATTGCCGTGAACGGATAAAGTACAAAACCAGTTGTCAGGGTGGCGGTATTGGGCATTATAGCCGTAAAAGCTGAATCAGCCGCCCCGCTCCCATTCGGATAATATTGATAATTTCCCATATCATCATGAAAAAATGGAATTATATTACTGCCAGAATCATTATAAACAGTTCCGATACAACGCCAATAATATTTCGGGTGGTAATATCCTTTCCGTTTTCCAGTATAAGTTTTCTTGTCCCTAGGACAAGCCGAACTTACCTTAAACTCGCCTAGAGGAGAAACGTATTGGTAATATAACGTAGCGCTTGCCCATGTTTCACTGCTAAGCAAATAAGCACTGGGCACTATCTTTGTTGGATTAGGCAAAAATACCTTTGTACCAGCAACATTAAGATCCCCTATCTCTATTGCTATTGAAGAGCATGCACTAATTGCGCTTATGGCCGACGTCCCGTTAATTAATGGGTATAGATTACTAAGATTAGTATCAATCCATGCTTTATCAAAATCAAAGTGTTCGATCGCTACTACTGTACTTTCGTCACACACTACAATCGCCAACGGGATAGCGTCTACTTGAGACCAAGTCGCCGCGATATACCTGTACCACTTATTATCCGAAGTATTTTTATAGAATTCGTTGGTCGTAGCAGTCGCCGGCGCGGTTGCTTGGTATAAAGGATATTGTGGCGATACATACATAGTTTTATCAGAACCACAAAATAATACATTGATTTGTTTTAAATATACTACATCATTATCGGCTAATGTTGCGCGACTAGAGTTACCAATACCTCTTAATCCACGCGACAAACTCATTTCAGTCGCACTGGATTTCTTGGAAGGTTTAGCTAGGAAATATTCAGTGCCAGTTTTAAACGCTTGAATGCGATCTATAAAATTAGTTGCAGTCCAAGCACTAGCGTAACCATCAATCATAATCCCCGTGTCGCCAAATTCAGTTTCTGTGCGGGTGTATTGAAGGGATGTGTATATCGCTGCACTTATACTCGCACTTACCCCAGCCGAGGCCAAAGTAAACGATGGCACCGCGGTGTCGGCTGTGATAGCTAATAAAGTCCCATTAATATAGAGTTGTAAAGAATCAGCGGCACTTGCTTTAACTACTACGTCGTTAGCCGTCCCTGATACTACAAATCCAGGGGTTCCCCATATATCATCATACCCAGCGATTATCCGATAACTATCTACTGAAATTTGAAGGTTAGAAACTGTGTTATCGACGTATGCTTTTGTGCTTTGTTGTGTAGGAAGTTTAGTTGCACTGTTAGAAACCATATTGTCTTCGTCCACGGCCAAAGTAGTAGATACTTGTGTGTACGCGATATCGTTCACAGAATCATTAATATCGCTAAATATTCCTCTCCATTCTCCAATAGTAGGCACGTACCCGTTTGGATAAGTATCAGTTAAATTTAGTAAAGCCATTTTTTTGCCCCTTTATATTAAGATCAGTCTATAATTTCCTGGTACGGTTACCCGTGTCCAGAAAGCAGTATCAGAATTTGCGCTAACTCCCGAGGAAGACTCGTAAGTTACTCCTGATACATTACTCCAACATTGTATCCAGTTGCTTGGAGTTCTCTTTAATCCATGCGCGGCTGATATGTCCGTACCACTTGCAACTGCAGTTATTTCTACCGTATACGCATCTAAGTTTTCGCATCTTTGCCCAGCAGTTACGTTATATCCGATTTGGTTTAGTACTCTATAAATGTTCTCTAATTCAGTTTGTACCTGAGCATCCTGAAAAACATTAAGTTGGTTAGCCTTCACGCTCTATGCCCTCCGCGCTTAAAATATATTTCTACTGGGGAGTTTAGTTTAAATCTATTAGAGCTAGAATCTTGTTCAAACTTTAGTTTAATGCGTCTTGATCGCAGATTTAAGTTAATCCTTTGACTAAAGTTAGCCTCGGGGAATCCTAGAGGGCTAATGCCTAAAGAGAAGTCCACTCCTAGTCTATCGGCCCCCCCTGACATATCAAAAGACTCCTGCAATACATAATCAGTGCCATCTTTTATTTCACCGTATACGTTCATAGTACCGGTAGCAGATTCTAATACTGCATACATCCTACGCGCGCAATTGTCTTCACCCAATGAATCAAAAGTAAATAAGGGAGTGACAATATATGCAGCAATTGAATTCCCATTGTTAGCAAAAATAGATTCGTCATAATAATATTTAAACCCAGCTGACCCGCCCATTACTATTTTATTATAACTATTAGAGTCAAGCTCGGTGTTCATTGAATACCAGCCGTCTTTCCAAATAAATATTGGGAATCCAGTTCCACCAAATTCATGCTGGTAAGGGTAGTTTAAATTAATAACTATTGTGTAATTATTGGTTGTTTGACTAGACCCGTAAGGGACAGATAAATAATATATCCCGTTATCTTGATCTACTGTACCAACTGCATTTTTTAAGTATGCTTTATTTATAGAATCCCAAAAAGGTTGTATCAATATGCTTATTTTCTTAGGCACTGACCCATCATAGGCATAAATCCCATCGGATGCAGCCCAACACATTAAACCACCACCCGTACTCGCTTTGAAGGTTTTGATGCTTCTTTTTGCAGCGCAGCCAACTGAAGAGTCAATTGTAATAAGATTAAAAGATGGTTTATCATATCCTACCAACTTCCCCATTGATCGCGACTTAAATATAATTAACTCGTTACGCGAGAATGCTTTCAATGCGGTAATGTTCTGGCCGTTATTCTGTTCGAAGTTAAATGTATCCGTGCCGTTCCCCGTGAAAGTAGATATACTTCCTGTAAAACTATACTTTACTGTACTTGAATTATTGATCGCATAGAATAATTTGTTTAAGTGTGTTTCTACCGCGACCGCTGAAACTTCGGCAATTGTGCCCGATGCTGTACCATCCCAGGTTTTCATTGTTAGCGATGTATCTGCCCAAATCCCGGTATCTAAAAACTGCGTATAGTCAGGTAGTTGTGTAACCGTTAATCCTGCCAATACATTTGTTGTTATTGTGCCTCCGCTGTCTACCCATACACTACCGTTTGCGTCGCCTACAAGCTCATATTTAGTGCCTGAGCTCAGATATAACGAGTACATGCCGTTAAGATTAGGAGCTGCACTTACTGCGCTTACATTAACCGGGTCATATCCCAACTTCTTAGAAGCGGTGTCCATATCAATTGAATACCAATCAAAACCATCCGATGCGTGTTCAGGTGACACAGCATGTTTAGGGGACGCTAGATCTAGTCCTTTATATGGGAACCACTGTGTAGGTGTTAATGCAGTAGGCATTATATCGTCCTTTTATGTCCTCTCGGTAGAATCCGTTGAGATTTTCTATCCCCGCCGGAAGTATATTTACGAATCATTTCAGCGATTAATACTTGTTTTAATTGGTATAAGTTACCATCCGGGGTGACCGTTGCTTCGTCTTCATATCCCTTGCCATAAACCTTATAAGCATAATCGATAATATCTTGATAAAAATAAGTTGGGAATTCTGTTCGATCGTAATCGTTTACAAGATATTTAGGATCGCGTTGATATAAAACATTAAACGCATAAGTCGAAGTAGGACTAATATTCATAACTCTAATCTGTGAGCCATAATCTAAATCCCAAGCCAATTGACTAGAACTATTAGTGGTTCCTGGGTTAGCCTTTACGAACATATTATAATCAAAAGGGATAACCTGTGAGCCACTATTGGTATCTACTACTGCACTTATTTTGCGGATATCGTTAGCGATATAAGTATCGCTCGCGCCTAAGGTACAAATAACATTGCCCGACCCGTTAGTTAATGTTATCACACCAGATGTAACAGGCTTTAGGAATGAATCAATGTGTGAAAACTGTTGAGAAGCACTCGCACTAACGCCCGCGCTTAAAACTATACTAGAATTAACTACGTTATACGCGGACGTAGTGGTATTAATATATTTACCGTTAATGTATACCGTTGCACCAGCATCCCCAGCTGCCGAAGGGATAGCGTATATATTAGCACTAAGTCCGGTTAATTGTTCAATATTATTTAGATCATAGGTGCCGTTAGCAGTAGGTGTAAATGATTTAGTGCCGCGTAAAAAAGGCCAGGCGAATTCAGAGGCCACGTCTTTTAAAGACCAGTTAATAAATTGCTGAGCACGAGATTTACTTTGAGAACTTTGATTCTCATGCATTAAATCTCTTAACCCCGACCATAATTCGATATACATTGGTTCCCCCTAAACAAACAACTTAAGTACTGATACCATTGCCGGAATAAATAAACTCCCGGTAACCCATTTTAAAGTCTTTAAACTTCCTTTTAATTCCTTAAACTCTATTTCCATTTCGTCTTGCTTAGCAAATCTACCCTTAATCCCGTTACCGTAAGCATCCTTATAAACTCGTTCAACCTTTTTTAAATCACTACCTATGGTTTCATGTTGGCGAGTATTTTCTTTCATAAAGTCAGATACTGTTTGTTTCATGTCCTCAAATTGTTTGGCCATGATTTCTAGTACTCGATCTATTCCGTATTCGTTCATTATTCGAAATATCCGTGTACCGTAACCGTCCCGTAAATTTGCTGCGCTGCTGTTTGTGTGCCCATAATTGGCCTAAATGAAACAGTCACCCAGTTACCACTTTCACATACAATTGGTGTCCTAAAGTTTAGTATAATATTTTCTGCTGCTTTACCTACAAGATCACCCACCAGCCAAGTCTGTACCCCAAGTGGGATTTTCCTATGCATCTTAGTAGTAGCTGCTTCGGCTGTTGCTAAAGACTGTGCTGTTGATCCTGTAGTTAATACCCACAATAAAGTAGTCGGAGTTGTAGCTACTGCTGCACCAAAGTTTACTGCTGCAATAATAACTTCGGTAATAAATAAATTCTTACCAGATAGTAACGCTGTGCCAGCGGGTACGTTATAACCAAATAATACTTGGTCCGCCGATAGCGACGCTAGCGGCGCGGTCATACAGAAATACCCCCCTAAAGCGTTGTATTTGTCTTGTGCGCCTGCGCCTGTTAATGCAGGCAACGCTGTAGCTATAGCTGATACGTTAGTCCAGAAACTATTTGTGCCTGCACTGGCTGTAATACCTGTTTGAGTTTGGTAGGATGCTTGGCCCATACCAGCCATACAGTCTTCTACTAGTCTCGAGACTGCAATGTCACCGTTAGAAACAGTGACTTCTGCGATTCTTACTAACACTGCTTGCGCTACTGCGCCTGTGTTATAGGCTCTAAGATAAGCTAGCTGCGATCCTGAACTGTATGAAGACGCATAGGTATTAGGAATATCAATTGATCCCATAAGTATATTGTCTACCCAAAACTTAACTTTATCAGTTTGAACTTCAACTATAAAATGATGCATAGTATTAACAGATACCCGTGCGGAAAAATCAGAGGTGGTCATTTCTATCCCGTTATAGTTTAAAACTCCCCATAATTCCCCAGATGTAGTTTTTCTAAAAAAGGCTCCATCGGTTGGTGCCGTTGATGCTCCTGCATATCCAAAACCAAATTCAATAACATTAAATACTTGATAGCTACTTATCATTAACTTCGTTTCAAAATATAGTGGATATCCAACATAGTTTGAAAATGTTCGATATGTCTTTACTACTGCTGATCCCGCCGCTGTAGAGACACCAGAGTTTAAAGTTAAAAAACCACTTGCTACGGCGGCCGCATGAGTAGCAACAGTTAAATTGAAGTTAGCTGGGTTTAAAGCAGTGCCTACAAACTTTTCATTAAATAATAAATTATCTTGCCCTACGCGTAAACGGTAGTCTTCTGTTAATTCAAGTTCTTTTAATAACCTAACTCCCGTAACATCCCCAGCGTCTATTTCTGATGCCAATGTTACAAAACCAGCCCCCGAGATATCTACTGGAGTATTTACCAATAAATTATGTGCTACGTCTACTTCCGCAACGTACCCACTTGTATTACCCTCTACTCTAAAACCTGCCATAAAAACTCCCCTTTATATTTATTTATACTATTAAATAATTAAAATTAAATGTCCCGTCTAATCTCCAGTCAGTTACCGCGGTAACATCAAAAGAAACTCCCGGTACAATATTGTCTACACTAAACTTTATCGGTGCGACCTTATGCTCATAACTATTGTGTGTCGCCGTACCACTTGTATCTATAAAAACCATAATCTTAGATAACGCTACTACGTTAACATTGGCTACAGTTGTTACAACCACATTGGTTCCTGGAGTTGCCCCAAAGTTTGAAACCCCAGAACCTTTTAACGCTGATCCACCGCCACCAGCTGCCGTAAAGTAAGCTAGTAAATTCCACGTTATCGCCCCGGTACCGACTTTCATTTTTAATGTGTCGGTCTCGTATCCTATTTCACCTTGTGCTAATGTAGGGTTTGCAGCTGTCCAGTTTGCTGCTAAGTCACGTCTTATCTGTATCTGCTGCGCCATTTAAGCCGTTCCCCCATCTATTGCACTTGTCCCGCCATATACTGCGTTAGCAAACCCGCCGTCTACCTGCCCAGCTCCACCGCCGGTTGCTGATACCACTGACCATGCCGCGTTTTGTCTAGCATACTGATTCCCGTCTACAGGAGCGTCGGGAATCCCACCACCGCCAACCATTTGATCAATGGTTTCCATAGCTATCTGAACGTTTACATCGTTACTAGATAGATTGCTATTAAACTTGCTCGCGTCTAACTTTACAGCCGTCCCGCGAACATTCCTATAAACTTCCATTTGGCTCATTATTTGCCTTGGTGTTTAAACCACTCTATTTGCATAAGTCTTTTATGAGCTGCTTCTTTACTCATTGGCTTGCTCATTCTTTTGCCCTCTTTGCTATAAACAGTGTACTTTTCGCCTGTTTTCTTTATCATGCTGTAACTAGTTCTTTTTTATATATCTTATTTAGCTTATACGGTTTTATTATCCCTGTGCCTACCTTGCTATCATTAAGTGCGTTTAAAGCGTTATAAAGACATTTATATTGAGTTAATGTATGATCTACTACTATTTTTTCATGGGCGGCATCACTTATCTTTTTTCTAAGTACATCACTTTGAATAAGCCGATCTAAACAATCAAACCACTCATCCTCTGAATTCGCGAATAACCCAGTCTTACCGTGCACTGCGCTCTTATAACAAACTGGACTAAGCACCGTAGGGACTTTCATTGCCGAAAACTCTATCCACTTTAACTCTGATTTACCTCGGTTAAACGAATCATCTATCACCGGGCATATTCCTATATCGCATTTTAAGTTGCGCACATCTAGAGGGTATGTCCTATTATCTGTATGCCAAGCGCGCCATTCTACCCGGTCTGTATAATCTTTATAGTTATTATCTTTACATGGTTGAAACAAAGAAGTAAACCCTACGCCTTGCATAACTAGTTTAACCGCTGGATATTTATCAAATATTCTCCACAAAGCTTTGCGTATTAAATGGATATCTTGAAAATGAGCCGACCCACCAGACCACCCAATACGGATATTTTCTGAGTCATTCTCTTTCATAGGTAGCCATCGTTCTAAATCAATACAATTCGGGATAACTGCTATCGTTCCCGTTGGTCGTACTTGTCTAAACTGTTTGCCTAATTCTGGGTTTGTAACTGTTAGCATGTCACACATGCTCATAGCTTCAGCAGTCGCTGCAGCTCTTATCTTATTGGCTTTTGTATCAAACCCATCTACTCCGTCTTTCCACATTTCAACGGTCCAGGATCCGTCCGCGTTCTGAACTATTTTTTTCTCTGATTTAGTTTCACGCAGAAAGTTAGTAAAGTACTCCGCTGTCTTATCGTCGGTAAAGGTCATATTCATCTCTTCGCTGGCAAAATTCTTATAAGCAACATTCATAGGATGTACACTAAATATATTATCATCGTACTCAAGTACTATTTTTTTAGGGTTAGCGCGCTCTTTGTTGGCTACAACGATATTGCGTATAAACTCACCAAAGCCCATCTGGTATACCAATATATCCGCGGCCTCTTGTTCGTCTCTTAGCCTAGCAGGAGAATGAACCATCGGATCATAAATAAATACTTCAGCATCGGTGTTTTCTTTAATCCAAGTATATGGTTGCACTATGCGCCACCACGCTACACCACCGTCACCAGCTTTATGTACACAAATTCTCATAGGCGTTTATCCCCTAATCTAAATGATGGGAATTCATTTAAAAGCTTTAGCATGTTTTCCCCTTTGTTCTCTGCATAGAATTCATGTATCCGATCGTTAGTTGCCCCTTGCGCGTACGCATAGTTGTACATTAACGAGAATGGCACTGTGCCTATTTTCCGCATTGACTTAGACTTATTCCAACCTTTTGTAGTCCGTTCAATTTCTTTGTTATTTTCTTTTATGATATCCGCAATAGACACGTCGATAACTTCAGGGACGATATCGTATCCCCTTTTATGTATTACCCATTTATCAGCATCTACTCCACGCATAATTCTTTAGAGGAGCCTCGTAAAGAGGCCCCAAAAAAAACTAGTCTGATACAGTTGCGCCTAAAGCAGAAGCGAGCTGTTGGATTTTTCCACCAGATCGAGGTGCGTAGGCCACTAAACTTGCTTCGTAAACTAACTGGCCGCGTTCTCTGTCACCGTCTTTTGCAAGAGGTTTAAAGTTAAGCGGACGTAATTCACCAAGTTTAAAATAGCTAGGATTGATTACACCTAACTTAGTAGCGTTCATATAACGATTTAAACGTAATTGAACAGTACCAAAGTCGCTGTAATACAAATCAACTGCACTATTTAATACTTTGTCAGTATAAGGAACCGAGTTGAACCGGGTACCGTTACCACTGAACGAAGAGATAACACGTTTTTGATAACCGTTCACAAAAACGATGTTATTTGACATTTCACCGGACTGATCCCAAATAATCTGTAATACGTTATTTAAAAGAGTTTCAGTCAAGTTGAACCGAGCTGAACCTGCAGATACACCATTGTTGCCATCAGCAGTTAAGCCTAAAGCAGTACCAATGTAGTAGTTAGCAGAGATCCAACCAGCGTTTGAACCAGACGAACCAGAGGTTCCGGGATATCCACCCAAACCAAGACCCGCTAATAAACGGCCAGTGCCTGCAGAAGCTTCACCAGAACTTTGAGCAGATTGTAAAATACAAGCAGCTTCAATATCCCGTGCAATTTCTTTGGTGCGTTTTTGTAATGTATATTGATAAATATCACTACGACCAGCAGGATTCGATGCAATTTCCGATTCACTCACCATAACAAATTTACCGAAAATTTGTGTATAGTTTGTTAAACGAGTTGGTACGCCAGCACTAGTGTTAGTTGCTGAAAAACCCTCGTCTAATGCGTTAGCGCCAGCTGAAGCCGCATCTGACAATGTATCAGTTAACCACTCCGTTTTGACGTTTGATGCTTTTGTACGGCCGATACTGGAAATAAACGGCGTGTCGTCTGGGGTGATATTCGTTAAAATATCAGCCAGGTCTTCACGCAATCCGACTTCCTTATCGGTTACGTTAATATTAATACCCATTTGTTGTCTCCTTTATTGAGGTGGTGGCACTAGATTAGCAAAGAATTGACTCCAGTCGCCAGTTTTTTTAGCATTGGCGATGCGCTCTTCTTTACTTAAACTAGGCATCACTACCTGTTTGTACTGCGTTGGTGACTGTGCATAGTTTGCACTTTGCATAGCTACCTGGTTAGCAGAGTTCTGTACTTGAGATTGTTTAGATACTCGTACCGTGTGATAGATAGTATCTAACCATCGGGTGTTACCCTTTACTATTTCATTACGTAAGAACTGTTGTTCTCCCGGAGACATCCCCGCTGTGTACGCGTTAATGTCATCAAATAGTTGGGCCTTATCAGGACTAGAAAAATAGTTTGCTAACTGGCTGGTAAACGCTTGGTCTTGGATTGTCTTTTCGAGCGGAGCAACACGAGTGTTGTACGCGTCTTGAAGTTTCTTTTCGACTTGGCTATTTACGACATTCATAAGGTCATCAACGGTTTGTGGTCCAGCATTTTGCTGTTGATAAGCTTGCTGTTGTGATTGACTCAGTTGTGATAATTGATCAGCTAACTGATTCTTTTGATCTACCACTTCTTTGAACCTCTGATACGGAATGGCATTTTGTACCGTTTCTGTTACAGGTGTAGTCTGCGGTGCTACATTTACGCTTTGTTCTACTGGTTGATTACTCATAATGTTTTACTCCGATTTAACGTGTCACCACGAATTTCATTTTTTAACGTTGTATGGCAACGGATTGCAAACTAAACTTGGTCCCCCCTTCTCTTAACATAATTTTCCAAACCTATAATTTGATCTAAAACGTCCATCTTGGCATACGCTTTAGTTAGATCCATTTCTGTTTTAATCGTTCCATCGATAAATTCATTCACTATATCTTGTTTCATTAATTTAAAGGCTTCTACAAACTGTGCCCAGCGACCTTCATTCTTTAAAGTTAATATTAGTTCACTCAGCATCTGTGTCCTCGGTAGATGTATCAACGGTTTCCTTCTTGGCTTTTATTTTATTGGCTTTACTTCGAGAATCACCTTTGCTATATGAATCATACGCTGGAGGTAAAATTCCTGACTGCGCTTTTACGTTAGGATCGGTATAGTCCGCGAATACCTTAGTGGCCTCCGCTACAGAATCAACATCAATGTCTATTCCCTTTTGTTTTAATAACTGAGCGGCTACAAATAACATTACTGGCCCTTTAGACATATCTACCGGCATCGTGACGCTTGTATTTAGCGGCTTCTCTTCTGGCATAGGAGGCGGTG
>Ga0315268_10002154_pt1 | contig 22456 bp, 18 predicted proteins | sample C1_top_MG_FD_204535 | JGI IMG/M metagenome (GOLD analysis project Ga0315268, IMG submission 204535) | Sediment microbial communities from Yellowstone Lake, YNP, Wyoming, USA - C1_top | ecosystem: Environmental > Aquatic > Freshwater > Lake > Sediment | place: USA: Wyoming | collected 2017-08-01 | reverse complement strand
CACGCAAACTATTTTGTGCTGGGGTATTCCCTCGCGACGAAGATTTTCATCCGCGTCCTGCGAGGGCGTCAGCAACAGGTCCGCGAGCGCATCCGTGACGAGTCGGTTGACCTCCTCCGGCATGCCGCGGTCGAAACTGCGCAGGCCCGCCTCCACGTGGGCCACTTTGATGCCGAGCTTGGCGCAAACCAGCGTGCAAGCCATGGTGGAATTCACGTCGCCCACTACCACCACCCAGTCCGGCTTCTCCTGTTCGCAAATCGCTTCGAAGCCCGTCATAACTTTCGCCGTTTGCACCGCATGAGATCCAGAGCCGACGCCGAGGTTGATGTCAGGTGAACGGATGCCCAGTTCACGAAAGAAGATTTCGGACATCGCTTCATCATAATGCTGTCCCGTATGTACCAGGCGGGCTTCAATCCGCACCTCGCCGTTGCCGTTGGGCGGGTTTTGTTTGCCAATCGCCTTCATGAGCGGGGCGACCTTCATGAAATTCGGCCGCGCACCGGCGATGATCAGCGTTTTGATTTCTTTGCTCACGGTTCGATCTGACGGGTTACCACCGACAACGGTGGATCAACCGCCGCACTCCTGTCGCAGAATTGCTTCAACATGTTCCACAATGCCACCCAGCGCCTTGCGCGATGCGCCATTGGTCTGGGTGTGGGATTTCTCCCGGTGTTGCAGGACAATCTTGTTTCGCACATCTTCGATCTTCTCGATCAACACCAACCGACCTTCCTGCTGGAGCTGGCGATCGAGCACACCGATCTTGCCACGGAAGATGCTGTAAACCGGCACGCCCAAGGCCGCAGCCTCGCGGTTCATCGTCCCGCCGCCGCTGACGACGAGGTCCGAGTGCCAGAGGAGGTTGAGGCCGTCCACCGCTTCCTTCGGGACGATCACCCGCGAGTTGATGAACCATTGCGGGAAATCCTTTCGGATTTGCGCCTCCTGGCTCTTGTTGCGGGGCAGCAACACCGCCTTGGTGTCCGGCGTGGCGACAAGCCGTTGCATGAACTCCACGAAGAACGTTTCGCTTTCCGAGTTGTGGTAATGTGCCTCGTTAGCGGGTGGGCGCACCGTCACAATAATCTTGCCCGGGTCGAGTTCGAGTTGTTTGCCGAGGGCGGGGTCGGGCGCGAACTCCGGCGCATAGACATCTTCCTTGATGCCTTCATAGGTCCGGACGCGCCCTGGATTTTTGCACTGCAAATTGGCGTCCAGCAACACGCTGGGGACGATTTCCCAGCGCGGCTGCAACAGCCAGGGTGTCTCGGCGAATTCATAATCCATCACCATCACCGTCGGAATTCGCAGCAGATTGCAAAGCAGGATTTGCGAACGCGAGCCGTGGGAAAGCGCGAGGTCCGGCTTTTCGCGAAGCACCGTGGGCAGCAATTGTAAACTGCGCCATCCCAATCCCCATACCTTCAGGAAACGGTTCTTGCCGTAATGCCGACCCACCTTGGTGTATTTGAGGCCAAAACGAGTAGCCAGTTCGCAGACCTGAAAGGCGTCGCGGGCCGTCAACACAACCGAGTGTCCCAGTCTTTCCAATTCGCGCTTGATCGGCTTGAAAAACGGTACGTGCGGCGTGTTATCAAGATCAATCCAGATTTTCTTGCCGGAGGATACGGCGTCGCAATCGGAAGGAAGGCCGCGCGAGGTGGAGCCACTTCGGGTCTGCCGGGGTGTCTTTGACGTTATGGAAAGTGGGCCGGTCACAGCTTGGTTGTCTTGGTGTACAAAGATCGTGTTGAAATCATGAAGTGCTTTGAAAGTCCTGTTGCTTTTCCAGAGCAAACCGCCGGCGCATTGAACCGCAATCGCAGGCGGAAACCCTCCCATTTCGAAATCCGCTTGATCCCAATCAGAGTAAAAGTAGCGGCCTCTGTGTCGTCACCTAGCCCCTTGCGACCGGTCAGGAGCAGACACATTTTCCAAGTCATCCGTGGGTCTGGCCTGTCGTTCCCAGCTCGAACTTGCGCCCCGCCTCGCTTGTCGGATGCGAACCACAAACCGGCGTCCCTCAAGGCTCGTTCAGGAATTCCTGATGCAACCAAGCGGGAACGTAAGTCCGAGTTTTGTTTAGCACCGCACTGACATTCGCTTGCGATTCCGCGAGCAATGATGACACCCGCTTGACAACGTCCTGATTGGTTTTCTCCGATTCGATCACTAGAAGCACCATATCCATGAGCCGCGCCACGCGCGGCGTCATGCTCGTCTGGCTTACCGGGGGCAGGTCAAAGATAATGTAATCGTAGTCGCTGGCCTTGAGCCTAGGCATTAAGCTGGCAAATCGGTTGGGCAACACGCGTGACGGGTTGTTGCCCTCCACCTGTTCGGTAGCGACGTAAAGTTTTGCCTGGACCAGCGCGCTTTGCATCGTTTCACCGGCCAGGGCGTCATCCAACCCGCAGCCGGGCTTCCCCTTATAGAACTGTTGCGACGCCACCTGCTCAGCGCTCATGTCAACCAAGAGGACATTCCCGTCTCCGGTTTCCGAAAGAGAAGCGGCCAAGCCAGCCGCGATGCTGGTAACACCCGCGCCCTGGCGACAACTGGTCACCGCCACGAGCTTTGGTTTCTGGGTGAGGTTCCTAACCTCAAAGTGAACAATCAGCCGCTCTCGCAGCCCTTCATAATAGCGACGCAGCGGGGCGTTGAGATTCCAGGCAGCGACCGCCATCATGCCGGCTGCTTCAGCCGAAGCTTTGCTGGCCGCATCCCCGTTTGCATCATTCAAGCGCAAGCGATCCCTCCCTGCCGCTTGGGCCAGCCGGCGGTGTCCATTCCGGCGGATATCCGGAATAGAAATGAACAGAGGCAATCGCAACTTTGTTTCGACTTCGCCCGGTCGTTTCACGGAACGATCCAGAAAAAACTCGATCAAAAATGCCAAAGCAAACCCACACGCGGCGGGGATCACGGCTACCATCGTCACCTTCTTTTTGAAGGGTTTTGACCACCCTTTGACCGGAGGCGAGGGCGATTGAAGAATGCCGATGTTCGGGGCCTTTCCAGACCCCAAGGCGTCCTCAATACGGGACTGATCCAGATTGGCCGCAAAATATTTGAGATCGGCTTCCTGAAGGTCTTTCTTTCGTTGCAACTCCAGGATGGTTCCTTCCATTTCGTCAGCCCTGGCCGCTTCGGCCTGAACCTGACTCAATTGCGAATTCAGTATCTCGATTTTTAATTTGAGCGCCTTTACCTGGACCAAGCCAACGGACGGATCAACCGAAATCCCTGCGGTTTGCCCCGCCAACCGCGGAGAGGAAACGGCCAGACTTGCCAGCCGCGGGTACTCTTTCTCAAGCTTCTTCTTGAGCGATTCCGTTTCCACGATCTGCTCCCGGACCCCCTGTACAAAAGTACTGTTTTCCGTGAATTGAAATAACAACTCCTGTTCTTTTTGTGAGAGCCGATCGAGGCGGGCGCAGATTTTTTTATACTCATTAACCTGCTCCAGGGGAATTTGCGACTCCGTGTTGGTGGTTTCCGGACTGCCAGACACAAGGCTGGTCGCTTCCCCCAAGACGGCTTGGCGCTCCGCCAATTCAGCCTGAGCACTGAAGAGATCTTCACGGATTTTTGAAATCTGGCCCGTCCAAGCCTTCTTTGCCTCCTCAAGCGAGGTGACTCCGGCCTTGTTTTTGGCTGCCCTGAGTTCCTTTTCCGTTTGGGCCAGGTCGGAACGGATCCGTTCAGTCTCCTGGCTCACGAAGTCACCAAATATTCCAGTCGTTTGATGCATCTCCTTATGCTTCTTGACATAGGCGACAATTATTTTTCGAAGTACCTCCTGAGTGACTTCAGGATCTGGATGTTCAAAAAAAACCGAAATTACACTGCCATCGGGAGACGGGACGACGTCCATCAACCCCAGCACCCGGCCAGCGGCTTGGTCGCGGTTCGTGCCCCCCCCCGCTTCGCCCAGAATCTTGTCCGCCCCAACCGCCTCAACCACTTGTTGCGCCACATCCAAACTCTTCAGAATCTGCGCTTCAGTCTTGAGAATGCTCGCTCCCTCTCCTTCAGGTGATCTCGTGGGCGCATCACTCCCCGGCGGCGTCAGTGCTTTGGCTTGCGCAACGTAGCGGATGTACAACTTGGCCTCGGAGCGGTATCGCGGCGGCTTGATCGCAAACACGGCAATCGTCCCCAACACGCCCACTGCAGTAAAGAGGATGATTGTCCACTTCTGCCGAAAGAGCACGAAGTAGATGTCGCCCAAGTTCAGGCGTCCGGCCTGCCCCTCTTTCTCCTCATGTTCCGCGTCTTCGTTCATTTCCTAAAGTGCGCTCTGCTCAACGCAGATATACTTGTATACTTGTGAGCACTGACCGTGTTCAAAGGGAACTGGTTTCGCCAGTCCTTTCTATAGTCGTGAAAGCCTGAGTTCACTCAGGCTTTCGGCGACCTCCTATATTTAACCCCGCTCAACCCTTGGGCACAAGCGATTTGACCACCCTGGCCGGATTGCCGGCCACCACTACGCCGGGTGGTACGTCCTTGGTCACCACGCTGCCCGCGCCGATCAAGGCGTTCTCGCCGACGGTAATGCCACAAAGCAGGGTGGCCCCGGAGCCAATGGACGCGCCTTGTTTGACAACCGTCTTGATGCAACTCCAATCCGCTTCTGTCTGCAACTGCCCTGCGCCATTGGTGGCGCGCGGGTAACGGTCGTTGATGAACGTCACGTTGTGACCAACGAAGACATCATGCTCCAACGTCACGCCTTCGCAAATGAAGGTGTGGCTGGAGACTTTGCAGCGGTTGCCGATTTTTGCGCCTTTTTGAATCTCGACAAATGTTCCGATCTTCACGTCATCGCCGATTTCACATCCGTAGAGATTGGTGAAATCGTAGATGCGGACGTTCCGGCCCAGCTTGACATCGGGAGCAATCCTTTGGTACGGCGGCTGTGATGAACTCATATCTGGGGAAACGCATCTTATGCGCACGCGAGTTCTTTTACAGCCTGCCGAGATTGCTTCGTCCTCTTGACGCGCCCATTGGCTGCGACACCCGTCGCACCGTTGACCACAACGTTTACGGAAATATGGCCGTTGCCGTTGGTTTTGATATCACCGTTGGGACGGAATGGCAAATCCACGCGACCGCCACCGCGCTTCAGTGATTCTGAAGAGGCCTCCAGAACCTGGACGAGTTGCAAGCCTTGCTCGCCATCCGAGAGCGGAGTGGCGCCATTGCGGATGCAATCCACGAAGTGTTGACACTCAACCTTGAGCGGTTCCTCTTGTTTGATATAGGGCACGTACACATCGCCGTAGTGATAAGCATAATGAAATTCAGCGAACGTGTCGTAATGGGGCGGCCGTTCGACGCGCGCGTCGAAAATGCGAATTTTTTCCAATGGCGCGATGTCGTCGTAAACAATCATCCGCTGGCTGCCCACGATGGTCATTTCCCGGACCTTTCTCGGATCAAGCCAACTGCTCTGAATCATGGCCGTCTGTTTCTTGCGGAACGTCAGGCACAGCGTCGTGACGTCTTCGATGCCCGGCGTGACGTGGGCGCTGCCGTGGCAATTCACCGCCACTGGCTGTTCGCCAATGATGTATTGAATGATGGAGATGTCGTGCGGCGCCAAGTCCCAGGTGACATTAATATCCTTCTGGAACAGCCCCAGATTTAGTCGCCGGGCGGAAATGTACCGGATTTCACCGATATCTCCGGAGTCCACAATCTCTTTAATCTTCCTCACAGGAGGCGAATAAAGGAACGTATGCCCGGTCATCAACACCAGTCCGTTCTTTCGTGCGATCTCGATCAACTCTTCGCACTCCGCGGTTGAGCAGGCCATGGGCTTTTCGATGAAAGTGTGCTTGCCGGCCAGCAACGCCGCCTTGGCCATCGGGAAATGCAATCTCACTGCGGTCGCTATGACCACAGCATCAACGCCGACACCGTTCAAGACATGCGCGTAATCCGTCTCGCCTCCCACTTCGGGATACAACGACTTGAGATGCGCCAGGCGCTTCTCGCTGATGTCGCACATCACTTTCAAACTACAGTCAGGAAGGGATCTGAAGTTGCGCACCAGATTGGGTCCCCAATATCCGCATCCCACGACTCCGATTTTAATTTGTTTTGTCATAATATTCCTCCGCTTGCTGCTTACGGTCATGTTCCTTTCCTTGTTAAAATTTTCTGTTGAAACGAGTGTCCGGGAGTAATCGTCCCGTTTTCCCGCATGGAATAATGATTGGCTGTCCGGGCCAAAACGGCTGCCTTGGGCTGGGCGGGCGTAGCCAAGGATTTCTTTCTCATCCGATCGTCTCCCATTTGCACGATCAGCGCCGGGATAGTCTTGAAGATGATTTTGAGATCAAGCCAGATGGTTTTGGTTCGCGCATACTTGATGTCTAATTCGACCATCTCAACGAAAGTAGTCCGGTTTTTTCCACTGACCTGCCAAAGGCCGGTAAGTCCGGGCACCGCATTGAACCGCTCTTTCTGCCACGGATGGTATTTCTCATATTCGTAAGGCAGGCAAGGCCGCGGCCCGACCAAACTCATTTCGCCAAGAAGCACATTGATCAACTGCGGCAACTCATCCAACCCGGATGAACGAAGGATTGAACCAAAAGGTACCACCCGCGGATCGCCTTCCGCGTCCATTTTTACCATCGGCACATTCGACTCTAACAGGTTGTGCAGATAACCCGCGTGAATGGCCGCGTCGGCCCCGACAGCCATGGTTCGAAACTTGAAACACATGAATCGTCGGCCCAAGTAACCGACCCGCTCCTGTCTGAACAAGACGGGGCCCGGCGAAACAATCCAGATCACCATTGCTATCACCGACATTACCGGAAGCAGTAACGGGAGCACTAATAGGACGAGGACAATATCCAACGTGCGCTTCCAAACGCATGTCGTAACACGATCGGGAGAAAACGCTTCCCTTGAATTACTCTCGGCGTGAGGGGAGTTCATAATAGAGCAACCCATGTATGATTTGATGCAGAAACCATGCGGGAAATCAGAACATGCCCAAGCGAAAATCCGCCAATCGGACCGACGCCCGACGCGCGCAGCCTGCGAGAATTTTCAATAACAACCGTACGACTCATAACTATGCTTTTCACCAGCCGGAGGCTCAGTCCCCGATCAACAGGAAAGCTCCGCACTTGCAGGCGTGGGAATATTCCCGCCTGACTTCACTCTTTCCATTTCCCCCGGCAACCGAGCCGGAAGTTTTTTGTTTTTGCGGCAGTTTCAAACTGAACCTGCAACACGGCTTAATGCGCGAACGCCAGAATCGGCGCGCGATCCGCCACGGTGTTTCTTTCTAAAACAACTGACCCCCGATCCACCTCCACTGGAGTCGGACCACCCAAAATATCGAGCAACACCTGCACCCGTTGTCGGGCCGGTAAAACGCGCAGGACAAAAGCGCGCATGCCCGCAAAAGCTCCGTCGCCCACAAGCACTTCATCCCCGGGCGCGAGGCAATCGTTCAGTGCCATGGGCGACTCCGCCTCGAAACATTCCTGCAACTCCCCGATCACCGAATCCTCCACGGTGGGAATCCGGTTTCCAAAATGCACCAGGCTGCTGATCCCATTTGTGCGCTGAATTTCGTTCAGCTTCTCCTCGATGGCGCACCGGACAAAGATGTAACCGGGAAACAACGGTTCAATGACCCGCACCACTCCGCGCCGCGTTGCGCGTTCAATCCGCAACTGCGGATGAAACACTTCCAGATTCAAACGCTTCCGCACATTCGCGGCGGCGATGTGCTCATGCTTCGGCTTGGTCCGAGCGCAGTACCAGGCTATAGGTTCAAAGGACATGGCTGGAGTTCTGATTTAGCTCCGTTATAGCCGCATAGCAGCCGGATAAAAACTCGCCCGCATTATGGGCCTTCCGATGCCGTTCGACGTGCGACGGCTTTTCGAAACTGCTAAACATAAATTGTTCTGTCAGCGTCATCTCATGTATGTCTTGTGACTTTGGCATATTCGCTTTTTGCCGCATGATCTTGTTACGCGTTGACGATGTACATTCACTCACTCCTGATTTAATTGCACAAGGATCCGCGCGGTAAACGATTACGGAAGCCGCTCCGTAAAATGCCCGATGAACTGGAGAGCGACGGGACTGAGGTCGAGCTTCGAAGACCGCGTTTTGGAGGTGATTCCGGATGGACGAAAAAAAAACAACTGACTTGTTACTCAAGACCTCAGCCTACTCACAAATGAAGATCGTGATTTCAGCGCGTCTTTTCAGAATGCTCTGCGAGAACTTGTGCGCGAATCTTGTTGGGAAGTTTCATCCCGTCAATCGCGCACGGCTCTTCTGAAGAACACGCGCAATCGATCGCCCTATTTCCTTGCTCTTCCAACCGTGCTTTATCTCAATCGGTATTCGCCGGCTGCCCCAGCGCCGAGTTGTTCGGTGACGAGTTCGCGCAAATCCACCGCCGCGCCGAGCGTCACGCCGTTGCCAAGTTTCTGGCCTTCCGCCAAGCTCTTCTCCGCTCCCTCAAGCACCATCGTCGTGTAGAAACCCAGCGCCATCGGACTGAAAGCAGCGGCGCGATCCGCGGCGGACAGCCGGCCGTTTCGCATCGCCAACATTTGCTGGTAAAGGCGACCGGGACTGCTGATGCCGTAGCCCGTCACGGTCATGTCCTTCTCGAAATTCCGGAAGAGCGGGTTGACTTCGAAAATACCTTCGGCATGGATTTCCCGGAGTCCCGGCGTGTCCAAACCCAGATCAATCAATCCGTCCGAACAGATGAGGCGGCTGGACTGGACGGTCACCGAATGGGCCGAATTCGGTAAAGCCCAACCCGTAAGGATGTGCGCGATGGCGCCGGCATCGAACCGGATCTCCGTGTCCACAAGGTCGTAGCCTTTCACCGCGATCGGTTTCAGTGACGGGAGCTTTTGCGAATAACCGGTCGCGCGCACCTGCACGGGGACAAGGTTGACGATTTTCATCAACGCGTCAGCCATGTGCACCGTCAGAAACGACACCGGCGTGTTCTTTTCCGCATAATCCGGCGAGGCGAAGTAGGGCGGCGTGTGGTTCGGATCCACCACACACAATTTATCGAGCATGTAAAAAACGGCGACCTGGAACGTGCCGTATCGTCCGCTCTGAAAACGCGCTTCCGCCTCCTTGATCCGCGGATCCTCGCGTTTGTGAAAATCAATGCCCAGAAAACGCCCGGTCTTCTTCGCCGTCTGGATCATCGCGTGGGCGTCCTTGACGGTGGCTGCGGTGGGCTTCGGCACGACGACGTCCAACCCGGCATTCAGCGCATCCACCGTCGGGCCGCAGTGCAAATGGTCAGGGGTATTGACCTGAACAGCATCGAGTTGAACCTTGGCGAGCAGATCTTTGTGACTCGCAAAACGCCGGTCTGCCGGCACGCCGGCAAGGTCGCTGAACCAATTCCGGTATTGCTCATTCGGCTCCGTCACCGCGCAAATTTCCAGCAGGTCCGAGTAATGGCTGCGGAAGTAAAGATACTGGTAAATCTCCCGGACAACCGAACCCGCACCGATGATTCCCAGACGAAGTTTTGTTTTCAAATCACACCTCTACGTTTGAGTTGAATTGCCAGCCGATATGAATAAAACAGGGGTTGCGTCGTGCGGTCAGCGTTCCGGTCTGCCTCAACAGGAACAGCGCAAGAAACTCCGCCGCCACGCGGATTTCATCGAGCGAAATCTGTTCCTCGTCCGAATGTGCGCAAGCCAGTTGACCCGGGCCGAACGTCAATACCTGCATCCCCGGGTATTCCGTGGCGAACAATCGCGCGTCGCACGAAACCGTCCAGCCGAGCACTGGCTCGTTCTGCCACAGGCCGCACTGCTTCGCGGCGGCAATTGCGTTACGCATTGAAGGTGAATCCGGGGCACCGTCGAACGCCACGTTGTGCAGTTTCTCGTAGGCAACCGCCACTACGTCTTCGCCCCGCTCGGTGCGCCCGAGGTGGCGCAAATAATTCTCCGCCCCACAGCAAGCCGCCTGGCGCATGCGGTTCATGACCTCGTTGATGTCATGCGTGGGCACAAAGCCCTGGCCACCTTCAAGAATCAAAACCTCGCCGTCAGGCCTGCCCGCGAGTTCGAACTGCACCGGCCCGCCGGACACCGTCTCAATCCGCGGCTTGGACCGGACAAGGCTGCGGACGAGGTGCGCCATCTTCGTAATGGCGCCATCGCGTTCGCGAATCGCACCCATGTGACCGGTCGCACCATGCACACTCACTTTGAAGCTATTGCCGGCGCGTTGAAAATCATAGTGCCGCGCGATCATCGGCTTCCGGGTCGCCGGGTCGGTTATCTTGGTCTTGTCACCATAGAGTCCGATGTAATTCGCAAGGCCGGCTTCGAGACAATCGCGCACGAGCAACTCGGTTTTCGCGTCCGGCCTACGGGCGAATTGAATTGAGAAACCCACCTCGCCGCAAATCCGGCTGGGATGCTCACCGAAGGAACCGATGATGCCGTGACAAGTTTGAACCGGGCGCTGGGGGAAAAGCTCATGGCGGCTCTCCGCGCGAATCGCTGCACCCTCCTTCTCCATCTCCTCGTTCACGAACGCAAACATCTCGAACAAAGACGCGCCTTCGACGCGCTTGAGGTCGGCGCGATACCACACCGCGCCACGGTTGGCGGGGTAAATTTTTAACCCTGTGCACTCGAAAACCATGACGCTGTCGTAAAGTTTCTTGAGATCGCGATCAATCGCCAGCGAGAGCGACCCATTGCCGCCCGTCTCCTCCTCAATGACGAACATGGCCACAACATTCTTGTTCCAGCGCAGCCCGGCTTGCGGCATGACGTCGGAAAGAACCTTCAGCGCGGCGACAATGCTGACGAGCGGGCCTTTGTCATCACACGCGCCACGGCCATAAACGACATTTTTTTTGACGCGTGGCAGAAAATAAGGCGCGACAACGTCCACGTGAGCATTCACGGCCACGGACTGGCCGTCGCCCATCGTCGTCGCGCCAGGCACGATGTAGAGCAGGTTGCTACGGCCCGCGTAAGTTTCCTCTGGCGAAAGCCCATCCGGACGCTGCGGGGTTTTGGTAAAGTGCAGCAGCGAATAGTGCTGGTGGTTTTTGATGGCCGGGTTCACGGCCCGTCGCTCCGTGCGTGCGCCAGCAAAACCCAACCCGGTCAATTCGCTCTCCAGGATTCGGAAGCAGTCATCCTCTGCCGCACGCATGACCGTGACCTCAGGATTTGGCGTGGTATTGATTTCACAGAGCTTGACCAGTAAATCTTTGAGATAGCACTCGAACGCCGGGGTGCGCGTGCGGTCAAAGATGGCTTTAACGAGCGGATTGCGAGGAACAACGGACGGTTTTGATTTGGCGGCGGCGCGAACCTTTTTCACGATGACACGTCGGTTTAGACCTCGGCGCTATGCTGGTTTCCGTCCGCCGATTGGCGGGCGAAAACTATCAGGCAGGGTCGTGGTGTCAAGAATGCTGGCGGACTGCGCCCTCGGAAGGAATTTGATCCCTCCCCGAATCGTAATGTGATTCATGCCGTGCTGCGATCACTCGCAAATAGGTCACTGCTATCAGAGGGAGAATGAGTGGTTAGTTGCACATCTGGTTTGCTTGGGCGAATTCTGGCCTCATCTAACCAAGTGCGTCAGCGTAGAAAGGGACTCGGCACGAGCGGGAACCAACTGCCTGGAGCAGCGAAAATCTAGTCCACACGCCAAGCAAACACTTTCTTCGCGGCTCGTGGCAATCGCAATTGCGATTTCTAGCCGGGCGACTTCCTCCCGAGCAAAAGCGCGCAATTCCAGGTGAGAAATTCGCGAACGACGGGAACACGGACCAGAAAGGACAGTTCCGTGTAGTAACGCGGCGCGGCGCGAAGGATTACAAGGTTCGAGCTTCGGCGGATGGTTGCCAAGGTTTGGCCGATGTAAGTCGGGAAGAGATTTTCAAACGGAGTGTGTTTGCGTTTGCTCTTTGTGAATTTGTCGTAAATCAAATGCCCCCGGCGCGGGCCCAGATAGTGAAAGGGGGAAAACTCATGTCCGCCCCACGGGGACAGCCAATTCGTCCAGCTCAAGTACAGCCGCCCTTGCGGCGACAGTATTTTGTGGGCGGAATCGAGAAAGTCTTTCGCTTTGGCCAGATGTTCAAACACGTTCGAGCATACCACCAGGTCATATTCTCCCAACGCGGAGAGGTCGTCCTTGTCGAGATTGATGGTGAGGAAACGCGAGGCGGCGATGTCCGGCCAAAGGAGGTTGGTGTCATCGGCGAATGTGATCTGGCATCCGCGCTTGGCGAGTTCCGCTCCGAAAATGCCGTGCCCACAACCGAGGTCCAGCGCTCGGCACCCCCCGTCCAAGGCCACGCCGCTCTGCCCGATCCAACGGATGGCGTCGCGTGCCTGGTCCAGATAGAAACTTGAGTCGTCGCGGTGGCCCAAGTATTGAGCAATCAGCTTGTGAATGATCATAATTGTTTAGACACAAGCGCCAAGTCTTCTACTGCTCGATCACCCGACTTGGAAACCTCGGTCCGAGGGCTACATCGGTGGCTCAGAGCGGCCAGTTTATCGGGCATTTCTTGTCGGTTTTGTAGCATTAACCTTGAGGTTCTCATATAGATCAATATCGATCTTATCCTTCATATATTCGACCCAAACCTCCCTTCTTCGCTGCATGATATATCCTCTGGGAACCCCTTCTAGTTTGATGTTCTCCTGCGACCAGCGGATATTGTTGACGTCAAAATCGTCGTGCAGGAGATTATGCTTAAGGCATTGTTCGTAAAGCGGGGTCCCTGGCAGGGGATTTACAATCGAAATTGATATTCTGTCAAATCCAAACGAGGTTGCTTTATGAAACGTATTATCAATTTGCTGTTTGGTTTCACCCGGAAAGCCGACCATAAAAGAACCTTCGGCGATCATGCCCGCTTGCTGGATTATTTTAACAATATGAGGAATCCGACCCAAATTGACTCTTTTGTCAATTAACCCCTTTTGGATTTCCTCATTAGGACTTTCCACCGCCAGGAAGACCTTTCTAAAGCCAGCCTTCGCCATTAAATCAATAACCTCCTCATCGATAGCATTAACCTCCGAGCCGCTAGGGACCTGAAATGCAATATTGGGAAAGTCTTGAATCAATCGCCGCAGCAGCGCCTTAACTGTATTCTTATTTATGAAGAAGTTGTCATCCCAGAAATTAATTTCCTCTACCTGATACTTTTGTTGGTACAATCTGATTTCGGCCACAACATCTTCGATCTCACGCGTCCGGTATTTTCTTCCCGAGTGGAGCGCTGAGGTGCAGAAGTAACAATTATGAGGACAGCCCCTTGAGGCTATCAAAACCATGAACCTCTTTTCACCGAGATTGATCTCATAATCATAAATACCGGCGGCTTGGTATTTTTCCAGACAAAACAATTTCCAAGCCGGGTAAGGCAATGCTTTGACGTCGGGGAAATGAGTTTTCGCAGCCTGATATAGGTCATGTCCGTTTTTTAGCACTATGCCATCAACTTCGGCCAGATTAGCGTTCGCGTTAATCGCCTGGACCAGTTCAATGATCGAATCGTCTGCTTCGCCGCTTAATATGTAGTCCACATTTGCATCGGATATTAGGTTCGGATACCCGGTCGGATGTTGTCCGCCCAACACCACATGAACGTCCGGGATCGTTTCCTTGGCAATCTTGCATATGTTTAATGCTTCTCTCCCTCGATTTGAAAAGAGGCAGCTTACTCCAATAAGATCGGGATTAACATCTTTGATTCGTTGTTTGATTTGGCTGTCACTTAATCCGTAGATAATTGTTCCGTCATGGTGCTCTTCCTGATTAACTCCTTCAATCAAGGTATCTAAAACCTCGACCTCAAAACCGTGGTTGAGAAGTTGAGCTGCCAAATAAGCTAGGCCCAGTGGCGGAATCGCGAGTTTTCTTTCCCTGGAGCCTTCTTTAGTCGTAGTTATTTTCCCTTGAGGTGTGATGAGCAGTACTCTTTGTATTCTGCTTTTTAACGTGGCTTGCTTATAAATATTCATGAGCTAAAATCGGTGGCAGTCAGGGTATTCGCGCGCGATAAAAGCGATTTAGGCACCAACGCGCCAGCCAGGAAGGAAGAATCCTTTTCGCCTGCAATTCGCCGCTGCGGCGAAGCGTTCTTCGCAGGAACGTCCAATTGAAGAAGTGGCGGCAATCTGGCCTGCTTAGGATCAGCCGCAACATAGGCAAGGCAAACAAGGAAAGCGCACCGCTGTCGCGGATGCGCGGCATGACATCGGCGTACTGCTCGGAATTGAGATGGTCCAGGAGACTGAGGAGGACCTGATGATGGTCAGCGCGCTTGTGACCGGCCTGATAGAAGGAACCAGGAAGAAGGTTGGCCAGAGACAAAATCTCAGGCACGAAGCAAACTCCATGACGCAGGCTGGTCACATAGCAGGCAAACCAGTCGGCGTGCCAGCGGAGTTCCGGAATGAAGCAGCCGGCTTCGCGCAATCGCTGAGTGCGAAAGACACAAGTGGAACTGATGACGCAAAGTTCGCCGCTTTTGCCCAACCGCACCAGTTCGTCCGGAGAAAGGTAACAGGGTTTGTCAGCCATGCCGGCTGCCATATGCCAGGTCAAACCAGAGAACGTTTCCCGCCACTCTGCCATAGCACAGCAGAGAGCCGCCTGTGGGTGTTCGGCCAGCAGACCCAAGGCTCGTTCGAACAGGCCTGGTGCGGTCTCGTCGTCTGCTGCAGCAAAAAAGACGTGTTCGCCGCGGACCAATCCTATTCCCCTATTGATGTTGGGCATCACGCCAAGATTCTTCTCATTTTGGACCAAACGAACGGTTGGGTATTGCGCCGCGAAACGCCGGATAACTTCCACGCTATTGTCGGTGGATGCGTCGTCAAGCACGATGACCTCGAGCGGTTGTACGGACTGGTGCAGGATCGCGCGCAGGGAACGGTCGAGATACTTGGCGTGATTATAATTTGGAACTATAACCGAAAGCGCTGGAAGTGATGCTTTCTCAACGCAAATCATGTCAATTCGGAACGGGTTTTCTTTCCATAGTAATTGTGGACGCAGCGGATGGTGTAGGCAATCTCTTCTTCAGTCAAATGCTGATGCGCCGGCAGCGTGATGATATTCCGCCCATCCGTTTCGGCCTGCGGAAATGTGCCACGCCGGTAACCCAAGTAAGCCGCAGCGGGTTGCAAATGAATCGGCGTGGGATAATGCACTTTTGCCTCTACACCTTTTTCCTGCAAATAATTCAACAGCCCGTCGCGATCCTTCGCACGAACCATATAGAGATGATAAACATGCTTCACTCCAGGACGCCGAACCGGCGGCTGAACGCAATCAGAGAGGTCCTTCCACGCCGCGTCGTAAGTCGCCGCGTTTTTGATTTTCGTGTTCGTGATGAATTCAACCTCTTTCATCAACCGGTTGGCAATGACCGCTTGAATCGTGTCGAGGCGGCAATTGATGCCGAAAAATTCAATCTCATCGCGATTCACCAGACCATGATTGCGGTAGAGGCGTAGTTTACGCGCAAGTTCCGCCGAACGCGTTGTAATCACGCCACCATCGGCCCAGACGTTGAGATTCTTCAGCGGGTGCAGACTGTAGGCCGCCGCCTCACCCCAGCTTCCCATCGGCTTGCCGTTAAGGAGGGCACCGATGGACTGGCAGGAGTCCTCGAAGATCATCAACTTGTGCTTTTCGGCGATGGCCTTGATTTTGTCCATCTCCGGCACGTTGCCGCTGAAGGTTACGGTGACAATCGCTTTCGTGCGCGACGTGATGGCGGCCTCGATCTGGTCCGCCGCAATCATGAAACCGTCGTCGCTGTCCACAAACACTGGCTTGGCGCCGGTTGCGACAATCGCGCCGACGGTCGCATAAAACGTGAACGTCGTCGTGATTACCTCGTCGCCCGGCCCAATGCCACATATGCGCATCGGCATGATGATTGCGTCCGTGCCCGTGCCGACGCCGATGGCGTGCGGCAGGCCGCAATACTTGGCGAAGTTCGTCTCGAACTCGGTGAGGGGTTTGCCGAGCGTGAAGTCACCGGTCTTCACGAACTCGCGCAGGTCGTTCAGATAGGCGTCCACGTCGGCGAATTGGCGGTCGAGATAGGAAAAAGGAACTTTCATGGGTTCAAAATTTTAGTTGGCCTTGTAAAAATCCAAAACCGCGTCGACCACTTCGTCAATTTGCGCGCTAGTCAATTCGGGGTAAATCGGCAGGCTCAAAATCCGCCCGGCTTGACGCTCGCATTCGGGAAAATCGCCGGGTTTATGTCCCAGTTTGCGGCCAACGGTCATTAAATGAATGGGCGTCGGATAATGAATGGCTGTCCCAATGCCGCGCGATTCCAGATAACGCACGAGTTCGCCGCGCTTGTCTGCCTGCACAACAAACGTGTGATAAACGCAGAATTCGCCGGGGGCTTCCGTGGGGCACTGGAGCCGCGAACAACCCATGAGCCGACGGCGATATTGTTCGGCGTTCGCTCTGCGTTTCGCCGTGACGCCTTCGAGATGCCGCAACTTCACCCGCAAAATCGCCGCCTGCACAGAATCAAGCCGCGATACCATGCTGAATTCAAGGCAATCATTCCGGTTTGGCTGACCGTGGCTGCGTAGAAGTTTCGCGCGCTGGGCGATGGCGTCATCGTTGGTGACGATCATTCCACCGTCACCACAGGCGTTCAAATTTTTCAACGGATGCAGGCTGAAGCAGCCGATCCTGCCGAACGTTCCCACCGGCTGGCCGGCGAGTTTTGCGCCGACAGCCTGCGCGGCGTCTTCGATTACTTCCACGCCGTGTTTTTTTGCCACGGCCTGAAGCTCTTTCATCGGCGCGGGTTTGCCGGTGAGATGAACGGGAATAATCGCGCGTGTGCGCGGCGTGATGGCGCGCCCCACGGCGACGGGGTCCAGATTCATGTCCGGGCGCACGTCGGCGAATTTCGGCGTCGCGCCTGCCAGCGCAATGCAACTGGCGCTGGCCAGATAAGAATTGGGCGCGGTGATGACTTCGTCGCCCACGCCGATGCCGAGACATTTAAGCGCGAGGATGAGCGCGTCCGTGCCGGAGTTGACGCCAATCGCATGTTTCGCGGCGTGGAGTTTTGCGAATTCTTTTTCAAAAAGCTCCGTCTCCTCGCCGAGAATGAACTGGCCCGAAGCCAGAACGCCGCCCACGGCCTTGAGAATTTCCTCGCGCAACGGACGATGCTGCGCGGCCAGATCAATGTAGGGAATGCGCAAAGCCATACCGCGTCAAAATGGACCTGGGAATTCGAGGTTCGGCACGTCCACCGGACAGGGACGCTTGGGAAACTCGGTGGCGAGTTCCGCGCCGCGACCAGCCAGCTTGCAGACCGCCACGAACAAATCGCGGTCCGAGGGATAAAAAACCTCCGCCAGCGCCGCCGAACTCGGTGACGGACAATCCGGCCAGGTCACACGCACCGGGGGCGCGGCCAGTTGAATTCCCGACTCGCAAACGCGCGCCACCACTTCCCCCGCAAAGCCGCAATGCATGGAATCGTCGTCGGCCACGAGCAGACGTTTCGTTTTGCGCACGGATTCCGCGATGGTCGCGAAATCCAACGGGTTCAAACAGCGCACATCCACGACTTCCATTTCGATTCCAGCGCGCGCTGAGGCAAAATCGGCGGCGCGCATTGCTTCGATTAACATGTGCGCACTGGCCACGACCGTCACGTCCTTGCCCTTTCTTGCGACGAGACATTTTTCCAGCGCGGCGCGGTGATAGCCGGTCGGCACCGGGCCGCGCATGCCGTGCAACCAGCGATGCTCCAAAAAAATCACCGGGCTTTCGTCTTCCACGCTGGCGATGAACATGCCCTTGGCATCAGCGGGCGATGCGGGCGCGACTACCTTGAGTCCGGGAATGTGTGCAAACCACGAGCTCAGACTTTGCGCGTGTTGCGGGCCCTGCCCCCAGCCGCGACCGATAACGAGCCGGATGACAATCGGCACTGTGCCGCCGCGACCGTCGAACATGTAAAACCACTTGGCCGCCTGATTTACAATTTGTTCCAAGCTCAACAGTGCGAAATCAACCCGTTGATGCGTGAGAATTGGCCGCATCCCATTCAACGCCGCGCCGATGACCAGCCCGGTCAAAGCGTTTTCGGACAGTGGCGCGTCCAGCACGCGATCAGCGCCGAACTCGGCTGCCAGCCCCAAAGTCGTTCCGAAAATTCCCTTCGGATCTGGCACCCCCAAACCGATGACGAAGGTGCGCGGGTCGCGCTGCAAACAAACCGCCGTCGCATCGCGGATGGCTTCCACGAATGTCATGTCTTTGGTTTGAGGCTGACGGCTCATGGCGCAAACACTCCTCTCTGGAGTGTCGCGGGCGATGGCCTGGCGCTTGCGCGGACGGCTTCAATGACCGCGTCAATTTCCTGCACGCAACGTTTCTCCACCGCGTCAAATTCGGCTTCGAGTTTGGGATTGGCGGCGGTTAATCGCTTGCGCGCGATGGCCAGCGGATCGCGTTTGGCCCAGCGTTTGATCTCCGCTTCGCTGCGGTAATTCAAGTGGTCGTCCTGCGCTGGACCACAGTGCTCGTAATAACGCCATGTGGCGAATTCCACCACGCAAGGTCTCGGCTGCGCGCGCATCGCGCCCAGCGCCTTGCCGGTGACGCGATAAACGTCCTCCACGTCGTTGCCGTCGCCGGAAAAAAACAAACTCCCATGGCTGCGCACGTAATTTTCAAAATCGAAGTTCGGCGAACGCCGCGGTTTCAGCGGCGTGTAAACCGAGTAGCCGTTGTTTTCACAAACGAACAACATCGGCACGCCCAGTACGCACGCGAGGTTCAGCGTTTCGGTGAACACGCCTTCTTCCGTCGCGCCCTCGCCGAAAAAGGCCGCAGTGATTTCATCGCCGCCGCGCCGCTTGTCCGCCAGCGCGAGCCCCAGCGCAATTGGCAGCGTGCTGCCGACGATCGGCACCGCGCCCCAAAATCCCGCCGCGCGATCAATCAAGTGCATCGAGCCGCCGCGCCCGCCGCAACAGCCATCCGCCCGGCCATACAACTCCGCGATCATGGCGCGGACGTTGCCGCCCTTGGCGAGGTAATGTCCGTGCGAACGGTGCGCGCTCATCGCCTTGTCGGTTTTTTTCAGGTGGGCGCAGACGCCGACCGCTACCGCCTCCTGGCCGATGCTCAAGTGCACCGGACAACGCATCTCCTGTTCCTTGTAGCGTTCGGCGATGCGGCGTTCGACGACGCGAATGCGCAACATCTCCAAGAAGAGAGAACGCAAATCACCGCCCGCGTGTTGCGTTTTCGGTGCGACCCGTTTGGTCGCAGGTTTCGGTGAAACGGTCATTGTCTCTTACCTCATTTCACCTGCAGTTCCTGCATCCGCTTGATGTTGGAGTATTTCGTGTTCTTGAGTGGGTCGGAAATTTTTCCGGTGCGATACGCCTCGGCAATGCTGCGAATGGCGTCCTCAATGGTGAACTTCGCTTCGAAGTCCAGCACGCGTTTGATCTTGTCCGAATTCACGTGGTAGGAGCGGTTATCGGCGGACGGCGTATATTCCAGTTCGATGGTGGGGTCGCCCAGCGTCTGGCGCACGAGCATGGCGATGTCTTCCACGGAACGATTTTGAAAACCCACGTTGAACGCCTCGCGGTCAACCTTCGCCGCCGGTGCTTCCAAAAAAACGTGATACGCCTGCACCATGTCCAGGATGTTCAGGTTCGGTCGCAGTTGTTTGCCGCCGAAGATACGAATTTTATGATTCACCAGCGCGTGGATGGTGAGGATGTTGACGGTCAGGTCAAGGCGCAGGCGCGGCGCATAACCGCAGACGGTGGATGGACGGACGATGACGCGTTCCATGCCGTTGACCTTGGGATGCGCAAGCAGGTCGCGTTCACAGTCGAGCTTGAAGCGGGAGTAATCCGTCAGCGGCAGCGGCTCAGCGTCTTCGCGCACGTCGGGCGTTTCCTTCACGCCGTAAATGCTCGACGAACTGGCGTAGATGAACCGCCGCACGCCCTGGTCAATCGCGCCTTGCAGCAATCCTGCAAACGCGTCGTAGTTGATGGACTTGCCCAGCCCGGGATCAAGTTCAAAGCTCGGATCGTTGGAGATGCACGCGAGATGAATCACCGCGTCCACGTTCTTCAACGCTTGTTTCAGTCGCGCGCCGTCGCGAATATCCAGTTCGATGCGCTCAAGTCGTGGGTGTTGGTTGCAATCGTCAAACACGTCGCGGCCGTACCAAAAAACATCCACGACTTTGACGCGGTAGCCGCGCTTGAGAAGGTCGGGCACGAGTGCGCTGCCGACGTATCCGCCGCCGCCCGTGACCAGAATGGTCTCGAATTTGTTGGGATTATTGCTGCTCATTAAATCAGTGCTCAAAGGCCAGACACTGTATTCATCTGGCGGCGTGATTCAAGTGTATTGCGGGTGACAAAGGGCCCGGTCACTTCATCAACGAGGTGACGTGCCGGAAGAGGCTGGTCGGTTCGATGGAACTCCGATGACCCATGATGGTGCAGGCTTCCGCGCCGACGACGTTGGCGATGAACCCCAGTACCTGCGGCGGCACTCCCACCGCCACGCAGGGTGATGTGATGCTGAGCACTGCGTCGCCAGCTCCAACCCGATCCACGACCCGGATGGCAAACGCCGGCACCTCAAAAAAACCCTGGTCGCGATTATGAATCAGACAACCCGCCGCGCCGCGCGTCACAAGAAAATTCCGGGAGGAAATCCGCCTGGCGATATTCTCGGTCACCGGCTTCAAGTCGCCGCTCACCTTCCGGGCGTCAAGGCGGACCTCCGGCTCGCCGAGCGAGACAAAATCGGCGCGGCGATATTTTGAAATCGTGTTGAAGCCGCGGTTGCCGGCGTTGACCTGCGTATTGACCGCCAGGAACTTGCTCTTGGCGCAAACCAGTTCGACCGCGCGCTCGCTCATGACTCCGTGGCCGTAGTCGGCAACCAGCACCACGTCATATTGCGGCACGAGCCGCTCCAATTCGCGGCAAAAAATTTCCTCCACCGCGGCCAAGGCGCCGTCGGTCTTCATCTCATAAACTTCAAACAATTTGACCGCGAGATATTCTTCGAGAAAACGGCGCTTGATGATCGTCGGCGCGCCAGGCACGCGAATGAAATGCCGCGCCACGTTCTGGTTCATTTTGGACGAAATGAATTCCTCGCAGGAATTGATCTCGCCCGTGCAGCTAAGCAGGCCGACCTGATCGCAAAAATTGGAAATATGGTTCGCGATGGCCAGCACGCCGCCCGCGTATCGTTCAGTCTGATGGTGCAGTGCGGCCAGCACCGGCTCCTTGCCCGACTTGCCCATGACCGAGCAGAACTGGTACTCGTCAATAATGGTTTCGCCGACAACGAGCACTTTGAGTTTCCGTATCGCCTGCAAATACCCGGTGACTTCCTCCGGTGTGTGTTTCGCGCGGAATTGCTCCAGAAAAGTTTTTGTCTCCGCCGGAAAAACGTCCATGAACTGGTTGATGAGCGTCGAGGCGCTGAAGGTTTCCTCGTCGGTCAACACCAGTTCCCCGCCGGCGGCCTTGACGGCGTTGGCTTCCCGATCAATGGCGTCGGTATGATCGCGCTTGCCCGATTCGTGGACAAAGCCCTTGACGTAAAAACTCGGGCGCAACCGCTCGATCGTCTCCACTGCCGTTGGCCATTCGTTGATGGCCACAAAATCCACGCACGCCAGCGACGCCAGCGCCTCGGCGCGCAGACGTTCTGGAAACGCCGGCCGGTGCGGGCCTTTATTGACGAAACGGTCGGGCGTGAGCGTCACAACCAGCGCGTCGCCCAGCTTTCGGGCCGCCTCCAGATGCTTGATGTGGCCAATGTGCAACAAGTCAAAAACGCCATGGCAATGGACGATTTTTTTGCCGCCTGCGCGCAAGGCGGCCAACGTTTTGGCCAGCTCATCAATCCGTTTGATTTTTTGGGCAGCAGTTTCCATTCGCGTCTTGCGAGGCGAGACTATTACGCGCGAATGCGCTTGTTGGCAAGCGTGCTTGCGTTGGGCGTGCCGACAAAACTGAATACCGCCCGCCCGCTGGGCAAGTCCAGCCTGGCATTGTTGCTGAGAATAGCGCGGCTCTGAGCGAGCCGCGCTCAATCTTTGCCACCGCGCCTACGGCGACACTATCCGGTAGAACCGCGTGGACATCGGCGCGGACTGCATGTCCCCAAACTCGAACGCTCCAACACCGTCCGCCGTCGCCACACCGATCTTCTCCCAATCCACCAGGTTCGTCGAAGCTTCAATGATGCAGAGCACGCCCGGCGCGGCTTCACCCTTCAGCCGCGTCTTCCCGTCGGCCTCGCGCGAGACGAGCGTGATCTTCACATGCGTCCCCCCCGATCCCGC
>Ga0315268_10002153_pt1 | contig 22461 bp, 22 predicted proteins | sample C1_top_MG_FD_204535 | JGI IMG/M metagenome (GOLD analysis project Ga0315268, IMG submission 204535) | Sediment microbial communities from Yellowstone Lake, YNP, Wyoming, USA - C1_top | ecosystem: Environmental > Aquatic > Freshwater > Lake > Sediment | place: USA: Wyoming | collected 2017-08-01 | reverse complement strand
GAGAGAGAACAGCACCATACCTCCTGTCAAGGTGGGTGAGACTGCCTCGTCTGTCTTCATCAGGCCATACACCACCCAAGGCTGGCGACCCAGCTCGGTCATTAGCCAACCGGCGCTATTGGCGATGTAAGGCAAAGCCATCGCCCAAGTCAGCCCGATCAAGAACCAGCGACTTGGCTCGATCCGCTTTTTCACTAGCACGTACAAGCCGCATAGAGCCAGGAAAGCCATCAAGAACCCTGCGCCGACCATGAAGCGAAAAGACCAATACAGAACTGTAACCGGCGGGACATAGTTGCCCGGCCCGTGCTGCTGGGCGCTTGCATCCTGAAGGTTCCTGATGCCTGGCACCTCGCCCTCCAGGCGGAAAAAGTACAAAAAGCTCAACGCCCGTGGAATCCGGATGTTGACTATATCTCGCTGCTCCCGCTCGTTGACAATGCTAAAGATCGAGAACGAAGCGGGATTTTCTGTTTCCCACAGCGCCTCGGTTGCGGCCATTTTCATCGGCTGGACCTGGAGCTTGTACACACTCTGGGCGTGCCCAAACACGATCACCAATGGGCTGCCGATCAGCGCGTACACGACGGCGATTTGAAATGAGCGCCGAAACAGGTCTGTGTTGCTCTTTTTCAGCAAATGGTAAGCGCTGATGCCCAACACAAAGAACGCCGCCGTCGTGACGCCGGAAAAGAGAACATGAGGGAATTGCAGCCAGACATGCGTGTTGGTGAGCAGTGCCGAGAAATCGGCCATCTCAGCCCGACCGCCGCGCAGGACATAGCCCACTGGCCGTTGCATGAACGAGTTGGCGATCAAGATCCACACAGCCGAAAGGTTCGAGCCAATCGCGACTGCCCAAATCGTCGCGGCGTGCAGGCCCTTGGAGAGTTTGTCCCAGCCAAAAATCCAGATGCCCAAGAAGGTGGATTCCAGGAAAAACGCTAGCAAGGCTTCAATGGCCAGCGGCGCGCCAAAGATATCTCCCACAAAGCGCGAGTATTCGGACCAGTTCAGGCCGAATTGGAACTCTTGCACGATGCCGGTCACCACGCCCAGGGCAAAGTTGATCAGGAACAGCCTGCCCCAAAACTGGACCATGCGCTTGTAGAGATCATTCCCGGAGCGGACGTACAGAGTCTCCATGATGGCGATCAGGATCGAGAGACCGAGGGTCAGCGGGACGAAGAAAAAGTGGTATACGGTCGTGATTGCGAATTGCATGCGTGATAGAGCTAGCGCATCCATAAGAACCTCCTTGCAAAGCGAGCAAGTGTGAGAATACGATGTGTGGATGCCGGAATGCCGGCTGACAGGGCGTGACGGGCTTGACATGCCTGATGGTTCAGTTCATATCCTCCTCCTCGTCAGCGCGCTTCCCAGGCGGATAGCGGCCTCGGCTCATGCCTCCAAAATCTTACCACGCCGTGACAGTTTGTCAATTGAGAATTTGACTTGCAGCTTGCTCAGGGAATGCAAGCGGCCCCCGGCCGGAATCATCCCCAGCACCGTTTTGCCATCCCAGATGCTGACGACACTCTGACTCGCTGCCGGCCACTGCGCAAACAGGTACCTCACCACGCGCTGCAAGTCTTCCGCGTCTATGGCATATCCCAGAATCCGGCTATAGGTCGTCGCGTGTGGTGCCTGGAGCTTGGCTAACCCCAGCGCTCCGCCCAGCACATCCTTAGCCCATTCTGCCCTCTAGACACGCCGGTTGCAGTAGAGTCCTGTCTTTCTATCCGTTGTCTAACCAGGGAGGTAATAGAACGAACCATGCCAGTGGCGAAGCGGAGAAACAATCAACTCTCGTAACTCAATCGTAGCTCACTTGTAATGTCAGCTGCTCGTGAATCGGTTTACAATCTATTCAGTATGTTTTCCTTTTGCACTCACGGGGGAGGTGTGTCATGGTGCAAGCGTGCCTTTCTCAATGCAATCAGCCGTCCCGATTGCGGTGGCCCAGTCTGACTCCGATTCTCGCACCGTGTTGTTTGATTCTCCTGCTTTTACTGACTAGCAGCAGATCGCATCTGACTTATGCCGCTCCAGTTCTGTCGCCAGCCGGGCCGAGCGGAAGCGGCTGTGCGCCGACTGTGGCGTTCACCATCACGGCAAACTATATGCCAATGGGCGTAGCCTATGACACTGCGAACAGGCGCTTGTTCGTCGCTAATCAGACTGGGCCGGGCAATGGCAGCTTGTTGGTTGCGTTCGTTTCCCACCGCGTATACTTGCCCCTGATCGCCAAGCAGGCTGGTGCGGCGGTCAATGCCAGTGATGATAGTGCTAGCTTGGGTCCCAAGCCTGCGGCGGTAAGCATGGCCAGTTGGCCGGAGACCAAGATTATCACCGGGGTCGAAGGCGCGCGGAGCGTCGCGTACGATGCCGCTCGTAATTGGATTTATGTGGTCGGGGGAGACAAACTCTATATCGTGGATGGCTCAACCTATGCGCTCAGGAACGCTTATTCCCTCGGCGCGAGCTTTAGCGCATTCGCCATTGCCTACAATCCCACCGCCGACAAGATCTATATCTCCGACTTTGCAGATAACAAAATCAAAATCATCCATGTTGACACTTGGTACGTCACGAAACTAGACACGGCTGACTTCCCGTTGCTTGAGCCTGCTTACTTGGCCGTCAATCCGACGACGAACAAGGTATACGTTAGCAACCATCACGGCGGTACGACGCCAAGCTGGGTCACTGTCATTGATGGTTTTACGGATCAAACCTTGACAAATGTTCCGCTGGCCGGCGACCTGTATGGCATTGCCGTGGATGCCGTTCACAACCGAATATATGCTACCTCGATCAGTGCAGCGCGAGTCTTTGCGATTGATGGAGCAACAGACACCTGGCTGGGCGACATCCAGATCCGTCGCGCCTCAGACAGCACGCCAGTGCCACTGCGGATGGTGAGCGTCAACCCGAGCGTGGGGACGAACTCGCATCTCTGGCTCACCAGCGCCGAAGCTGATGGCGGCGAAAACCTGGCTGGCATGGATCGGTTGATTCTGTTGTCGTTCAATTCAGCCGATTGGCCGCCCGCCGTGGCAGCGCCCGTCGCAATGGCCATCGGAGAATCATCGGAGGATGGTTTGGTCGTTGATCCCGACTGGGGTAGAGTGTTTGTATCCAGCACCGGCTCGAACGTAGTAACCGCCGCACAAGACAACCCAATGTTGTGTCCGACGCCGCTCAACGTCTCTGCTGGCGAACAGTTCTTTGTCGTCACGAAAACCTATTGACCACTCCTTGCGTTTCTGGCTCGGCCCCGAGTTAATCTTTGGGCTGCCTGGTGTGGCCACCCTGCCCGAGTTTTCAAGACTTGGACGTAGAGTATTTCGCAGCCATCTTTATAACCGTGTTTGCTCCACGTAGTGTTGACTGCCTATCGTTGCAATTTCTCCCCATTGGCTTGGAGCCTTCGGCGTAGACCCAAGGCGGTCTGGCGACATACTTTTTGCGGGGGGCGGCAGGTCCAGCCGGGCGTTCGGCCAGTCCTCGTAGTCAAAAAGCTCTTACCACCACAAACCGCCGAGGTCCCCAGACCTCCAAGTCTTGGCCCGGCCAGTGCATTTGTCTACCCTTCTCCCCGCTGGTATAATCCGCTGCACCCACTCCAGCAAGGACTCGAATGACAGGCGAACAGGAATCAATCTCCTTCGGCATTATCAAAGGGCTCAATAGCTTGCTGATGGCAGTCGCCATAGCCGCATTCATTGGTTATTTGGGCATTTATCTGCTTTATGCGCGCGGCATTTTCAGTTTTCCCAATGATTATGACCAGGGCGAGGGCTTTGAAGTCAACGACGCGGTGTTGTTCTCGCAGAGTCAGTGGCCCTACCGGGATAACGAGATTTATCCGTTCTATGCCTCCAATTACCCACCTCTGTTTCACCTGATGATGATCCCGCTGTTCCCGTTTCTTGGCAATACACTGTTGGCGGGGCGGCTGGTCTCGTTTACGGCGACGCTCGTCATCGGTGCGACGGTGGGCGTCGTGGTCTGGCGCAAGACCAGAATGGCGGGAGTGGCGGCGCTATGCGGACTGATGGTATTCGCCTCCAACTATATCTATCACATCGGCCCTCTAGCGCGGCTGCACATGACGATGGTGATGTTTGAGCTTCTCGCCATCGTCTTGATCGCAGAGTCTGACGATCCACGTCATGGCAGACGCAATTTGATTTTGGGGTTGGTCCTGCTGGCCGCCGCCGGATGGACGAAGCAGCTCGCGTTGGCAACCGTGCTGGCCGCGTTCTTCTACCTGCTGATCCGCAATTTCAAACGGGCACTCATCTCTGGCGCGATTTTCGCGGGAGTCAACGCTGCACTGTTTTTCGGAGTCAACGCTGCCACACAGGGCCAATGGTACGTCAACATTATCCAGGCCAACGTCAACGCTTATGACTGGGGCCAGGCATGGCTCCTTTACCAGCAATGGTTCCGCCTGCATTGGGTCATCATCCTGCTGGCGACAGCGTTTGTGGTATATGAAACGGTCGCGCGGCGATGGTCGGCCTACTCAATCTGGTTCGTGTTCGCGGTGTTGGACGCAGCGCTTTCCGGCAAGTGGGGTGCAGGCGAGTCGTACTTTACGACGGCGGTCGTGGCAGCGTGTGTATGCGCGGGTCTCCAAGTATCAAATTTCAAGTCTCAAATCTCAAATCTCTCCACTCCACGCTCCACACCCTACGCCCAACTGATACTCGGGGCAATGGTGCCGATTCTATTTCTGATGCAAGCACGGGCGGTGCTGCACATGCCTACGGACGGGAGAATCTTTGGTACATTGGCACAAGTGATGGGCGTGGGTCGGCGAGCGTCGGTCTATAAGAATTACTCGTACTATGACAGCGGCGGCTATACTCAGCTCGGTCACCTCCCGGCGGACTATGATCACGCAGCGGCAGAGCGCATCCAGGACTATGTGAGCCGCGCGCCCGGCCCGGTGTTGACCGAGGAGGCCACTTGGGCGATGCGTGCAGGTAAGGATGTGGTCACCAATCCGACCCAACTGCTGAACCTTTACAAGAACGGCCTGTACGATCCGGCGAGTCTCATCGAGATGATCAACCAAAGAGCGTTCGGCGTGGTCTTGCTGCGCGCCCAGTTCTATCCGCCGCCCGTGTTGCGAGCCATCGGCCAAAATTATCGCACGTTGGCCAGTGTGGACATGAATGGGTTTACATATCAAATCCTGGCGCCCAGGTGATGAAGCGCGTCACCCGTGCGAAGGTTGGGGAACCTTCGCGCGGGTAGAGCCTTCTGAGGTGATGCGATGAGTGATGTTTTGCAATCGCTCAACTGCCCCCAATGTGGCGGGCAGTCACTGACGGATAACGGCGATGGCACTGTGTCCTGCCCGTACTGCGGCTCGGCGTTTGCGCACCCGGAACGTGTGTGTCCTCACTGTGAGACGGTCAACGAGCCAGACGCGCGCCGGTGTGTCTCGTGCGGCGAAAAGCTACGTGAGCCTTGCGTGAGATGTGGCACGCTCAACTGGGTGCAGGCGCCGTACTGCCAGAGCTGCGGCGCGGCGCTGGATATGCTCGAATACATTGCTGCCCGCCGCGCCGAGACCACGGAGGAGCGCCTCCGTCGCTTTTACGCTGAAATGCCTTCCGTCAAAGAAGAGGCCGAGCGCGGCTCGCAAGCGCGGTTGGACAGGATGTGGGCCAAGGATCGCGCGCGCATAGAGGCGCTGGCCAAGGCCAAAGCCGAACAGCAGCGCCAGGAGCGGCTTATCTGGATGATCGCCTCAGCCGCCATTGTCATGGTGTTGATTGCCATCCTGGTGCTCGCGTTAATCGGCCGATTTCGCTAAGATCTGACAGGTTTAGCGAACCCGTCAGGTCTGGGCGTCCTAACACGACGAACAATGCCAACACCTACAGACACTTATCAGGTCAAGCTGCCCGTCTTTGAAGGCCCACTCGACCTGCTGCTCTACCTCATCGAGCGCGAGGAGCTCGATATCACCGCCGTGTCGCTGGCGGCTGTCACGGAGCAATACCTCGCTTACCTCAGCCTGCTGCAAAACCTGGTCGTGGACCAGATTGCCGACTTTTTGGTGATTGCCGCCAAGCTGATCCTCATCAAGTCACAAGCGCTGCTTCCCCGCCCGCCTGACCTCGAGGTCGAGGAGGACGTAGGCGACGACTTGGTGCGCCAACTCTTGGCTTACAAGCAATTCAAACAGGTTGCCAAGGGGCTGGGCCAACGCGAAGAAGAGGGGTTGCGGAGTTTTATCCGGCTGGCCCCGCCGCCCAAGATCGAAATGTCCAACGTGGACTTGACCGGTGTGACCGTCGAAGATTTGCTCGGGGCAGTGCGGCACGCGTTGGCTGTGGGGGAACTCTTGCCGCCTGTGGGCAACGTCGTCAGGCCCTTTACAATTACCATCCGCGACCAGATTGCCTTGATCGAGCGGACGTTGGCGGTTCAGCCGCGCATCAGTTTTATAGGACTGCTGCGGCAGGCCAGCTCGCGCGTCGAGATCATTGTCACGTTTCTAGCTGTGCTGGAACTATACAAGCGCAGGCACATCGAGGTCGTGCAAGAGCAAATGTTTGGCGAGATCATCATCCAGCCAGGGCCCGACCACACGCCGCTGGTCATCGCGGACGACGCAGAGCTGGAAGAGAACGGGGAGGAGATGTAGAGTGTGGAGTGAAGAGCATTGAGCGTTTACAATCCGGCGCGCCAAACTGCCAGGGCCATCCCAATTGCCGCTCCCACTCCATCAATCATCGCGTCCGTCACGCGCGCGTTGCGGCCCGGCACAAACGACTGGTGAAACTCGTCGGTCGCCGCATACGCCACCGCTATCAGCCACGACTGCCACCATGCGCGCCTCTGGCCGCGCGCACGCTGAATGAGCCAACCCAAAATCGCATACTCGGTCACATGCGCACCCTTCTTGACGACCCAGTCCCATGCGCCATAATGGGGCAGGCTATGACCGGGCCGCGCGGAGAAGGCAAAGATCGCCCCCATCCATAGGGCGACCAGCGCCCACTGCCCAATGCTCCTTGCAACCTGCGATTTTGACACTTGATATTTGAGATCTGACATTTGCCTACTTGTCTCTCACTTCCCGATATGCCTGCTCCACGGTCTCCACCATTCTATCCCAATCGAATTTGGCCCATACGCGCTGCCGCGCCGCACTGCCCATTGCTTTGGCCTTGTGCGGATCGCAAAGCACGGCCAGCATCATCTGCGCGAAAGAGTCCGCGTCGCCCGGCTCGGCCAGCAGGCCGCTGGTGCCATGCTCGATATATTCGATGTTCTGCCCCACGCGGCTGGCGACGATGGGCAGTCCCATCGCCATGTACTCGACGATCTTGGCGGAGCACTTGCTGCGATTGATCAGCGAGTCGCGATAAGGGTAGATCGCCAGGTCGGCTGCTGCCAGATAATCGGGCGCGCGGGCGTGATCCACCCAGCCGGTCAAAGTCACCGTGCGCTCCAATCCACGCCGCGCCACGTCCGCCCGCAGCGCAGGCAGCCCATCCCCCGTGCCGAAGATAGCCAGCCGCAGGTCGGGGAGGCGCGGTAGCACGCGCTCCACTGCATCGAGCGCCTGGTCAAGGTCGTTCCCGTGCGGGATTTGACCGAGATACACCGCCAGCGGCGCGTCTCGCACACCCAACTCGGCGCGAACCTGCGAGCGCCGCTGCGTCGACTCCTCAGGCCGCGTCCGCAGCGATTCATCGGGGCCGTTGGGGATGTAGGACACGCACGAAGGCTTGATGCCCATCCCCCACACTTGCGTCTGCAGTGTCCGGCTGGCAACTGTGATCGCGCGCGCGCGGCGTAACATGCCGGCCTCCTGCCAGATAAAGAACCATCGCCACAAGCGCGGGTACGGGTTGATGTCGGCCCAGCCGCCGCGCCCTTCCCAATCGTCATGGTCGAGCACGAGCGGTACATAAGATAATTCGGACAAGAAATATCCCGCCAGGCCACTGTAACCGACAGGCTTGAAGATGTGAATCACGTCCGGCTTCAGCGCCAGTGCGCGACGCGCCATCCTCCAGGCAAGCGTCAGCGGCGTGGTCAGTGCGACGCGGCGGATGGTCATGTTCACGAGCTGCACGCCGTCGCGCGTCCACTTGCGGCCCGAGTCGGCCAGGTTATCATACGGCGGCATCAGGATGGTGACGCGATGGCCGCGCTTGACCAGCGCCCGGGCCGCAAAGAACGCTCGAGCGCTGACCGTGCCTTTGGGCGTGAAGGCGAACGGGCCGATCATGACGATATTCATGGCATGACTTTCCACAAAAGACGCGTTGCGTATCCCGTATTGCATATGCGACATGCGATACGCGATTATACCCCAAGAACGATAGAAAGTGAGTTGCGGCGCCCGCGTCAATGAGATACAATAGCCAGCTATTGTTTGGAAAATCGCCCACTTGTTGTACAATGGCCTCATGCAATTCAACTTGCTGGAAGCCAGTGTAAACTCCACCAAGACTAGTCTCCGGCGACGCGCCATCGCTTTCCTGGGCTGGACGCGTTCCAGCTATTTCCTGATGAGCGCGTTCGCGGCAATCGTGTTCGTCATCGGGGTGGTGTGGTGGCCACTGGTGGAAGCCAACCTGGGCTATATTGACTGGAGCCGTCCGCTGTGGGCCCAACTAGACTGGCTGCTGGTGGGGATTTTTGTCGCCATGTCGCTCTTGATCATGGCCGGCCCCGATCTGAAAGCCGATGCGTTGATCGTCCTGGTGGGGGCGGCCGGCGGGCTGGCGATCGAAAGTTGGGGCACCCAGACCCGATTGTGGACGTACTTTACACTGGAGCGACCGCCGCTGTGGATCATCCCCGCCTGGCCCATTGCCAGCCTGTCCATTGATCGCCTCGTGCGAAGCCTGCAGCGCCTGGCTCCTACGAGTTTCTATAAGTTCCGCTACATTTACTGGTTACTCTTTACGGCTTTCTACGCTTTGATGCTCATCTTTGCCTGGCCCACAGCAGACAGGTCGTTCACGCTGATGGCGCTGGCCCTATGTGCCTTGCTGATCCTGACTCCGACCGATCATCGCCTGGCCGTGCTGACATTTGTCGCCGGGGCGGGCCTGGGCTACTTTTTGGAACTATGGGGCACGACTCGAGAGTGCTGGACATACTATACCCGCCAGACTCCACCGCTGTTTGCCGTGTTGGCGCATGGGATGGCGGCAGTGGCCTTCTGGCGAACGGGATTGCTGGTCAAACCTTTGCAAGCTAAACTGATCGAAAGCATATCTGAAAATTGGCAAGTGCTGCTTGGCTGTCATTCTGAGCGAAGCGAAGAATCTCACTGATGCGAGGCCGGGACTCCTTCACTTTGTTCAGGACAGGCTCTTTGCTTCGCTCAGGGTGACAGATATTGAGCCTTTGCAGTGAAAGGTCGCCTCTGATGATCTCTTTATCTACGGCTCGACGGTTAAAGGCAGCCGGATTGAATTGGACTCCGGCGCTACATGACTTTTTCAGTGTTCCAGATCGCGGTCTGGACGATCGCATCTTTGTCATCAGCGATATGAGCGTTGATGTGGAACTGTTGAGGGGCCGGTCCGTCGTCACTTTTAATGGGACTGCCGAGTGGGCCCTGGACTATGAGATGATCGCCGAGTTGGTCTGGCTGCCCACAGAAGCCCAGTTGCGTACGGAGCTGGAGCGGCGCCTGCAGGCCGAGCCGCAGCCCAGGCTCGCACTGGTCAGCACGCCGGATGGCTATGTGTGTGAAATGCCCTTCCGGGGTCAGTCTCTGACTTTTAGAGCGCCTGAAGCCAGTGAGGCGTATGGCGCGGCATTGATGCACGTGCTGGAGGAGAACGGGTGAGCACAATCACTATCGCTGCTGGGAATATGTCACTGTCGGCCGAGTTGAACGATAGCTCCACTGCCCGCCAGGTCTGGGAGGCGCTGCCCATCGAAGGCACGGCCAACAGGTGGGGTGACGAAATCTATTTCGAGATTCCGGTGAGGGCGCGCCAGGAGCCGGACGCCCGCGCCGAGGTCGCCGTCGGCGAGTTGGGCTATTGGCCGGTAGGTCACGCCTTTTGCATCTTTTTCGGCCCGACCCCGGCTAGCACCGACGAGTGTCCGCGCGCGTATAGCCCGGTCAATATCTTGGGGCGCGTTATGGGCGAGGCGACCCGGTTTCGCGCTGTGCGAGATGGGACGGTGGTGCGCATCACGCGTGCGGAGCAGGCTTGAACTCTCCCGAAAGCCTTGCGCTGCGCGTGAGCCTGGCGAAGGATCAGCTTTTGGGTAGGCAAGGATGAGCAAGATGGCGCAAGTTCCCCAACAGCCGCGCTTGCCCTCCACTTTTGCAGCGATGCGGCACCGCAACTTTCGGTTGTGGTTCTTGGGTCAGACGCTCTCGCTGATGGGCACGTGGATGCAGTCTGTGGCGCAAGGATGGCTGGTCTACGATTTGACGGGTAGCAAGTTTGCGCTGGGCGCGATCACTTTTGCGGGCTCCCTCCCGACTCTTTTCCTGATGCTCCCGGCCGGCGCGCTGGCCGACCGCGTTCCCCGGCGCCAGGTGCTGCTCGCCACCCAAACGACAATGATGTTCCTTGCCTTTATCCTCGCCGCGCTGACGGCGACGGGCGCCTTGCAAGTCTGGCACGTGGGATTGCTGGCCGCCGGGCTGGGCATCGCGAACTCGTTCGATGCGCCCGCCCGGCAGGCGCTGGCCGTCGAGATGGTGCAAGACCGGCGCGACCTGATGAATGCCATTGCCTTGAACTCGACGATCTTTAATCTGGCGCGCATCGTTGGACCGGCAGTGGGCGGGCTGGTGCTAGCCGCATTGGGCGCGGCCTGGTGCTTTGCTCTCAATGGTCTGAGCTTTTTGGCCGTGCTCGTCGCCCTGTTGATGATGAAGCTACCCAATGCCCTGCAAGAGGTGCGGACTGACCCGTTGACTGTCCAGGTCACGGCGGGCGTCAAGTATGTCCTGGAGACGCCACCTGTCCGCACGATGACGGCGTTGGTGGCCATGTCCTCGCTGTTCGGATTCTCGTACGCCGTCTTGCTGCCGGCTTTTGCGGCGGACGTGCTCCGCGTCGGCGAGGCCGGCCTGGGGGGCTTGAACGCAGCAACCGGGGTAGGGGCGCTTATCGGTTCGCTGATTGTAGCCTCTATGGGGAGCTTTCGCCGCAAGGGGCTGATACTGACCGCCGGCAGCCTGATCTTTCCAGCGGCTCTCGTGCTCTTTGCCTTCTCTCGCTCCTTCTGGCTCTCGTCGGCGTTGCTGAGCGTGGTCGGTTTGGCCTTTGTGGCCCAGAACGCGACCTGCAATACGCTGATCCAGGTCATCGTCCCCGACTCGTTGCGCGGGCGCGTCATGGCGGTGTATATGCTCATGTTCTTTGGCACGACTCCCTTTGGGGCATTGCAGGCTGGGACGGTGGCGCAGGCGCTTGGCACGGCGGCGGGAGTGGCTGTCGGGGCGGGAATCACCCTGGCTTTTGCCATCGTCGTCTTGTTCGCTGCGCCTTTTTTGCGGCGGCTGGAAGTCTAAAACTACAGTGAGGCAGATATGTCTGATACCATCGAACGTTCACACGTCTTTACATTGGACCCCACGCGCAAGTATCCGACGCTGGTGCGGGGCGAAGGGGTTTACGTCTATGACGACGAGGGCAAGCAATATCTGGATGCCGCCGCCGGCATTGGCGTGGTCTGCATCGGCTATGGACGCGAGCGCGTGGTGCAAGCCGTAGCCGAACAGGCGCTCAAGCTGCCCTATGTGGCGCCAAACATTTTTGCCAACGAGCCTGCCGAGCGATTGGCCGCGCAGATCGCTCGCTTGGCGCCGGGCGATTTGAAATCCATCTACTTTGTCTCGGGCGGCTCGGAGGCCGTCGAGGTTGCCGTCAAGCTCAGCCGCCAGTATTACTATGAGCGCGGACGCGAGAGCAAACACCTTGTCGTGGCGCGCTGGACGAGCTATCACGGCGGGACGCTGGGCGCTCTTGCCGCCACCGGGCACGTGGGCCGACGCAAGAAATTCGTGCCGCTGTTATTGGATTGGCCGCACATCCCGCCGGTCTATTGTTATCGCTGCCCGTTCGACAAGAGCTACCCGGGCTGCGGCCTGCCCTGCGCGCACGCGCTCGAAGAGGCACTGGTCGAGGTCGGACCGGAAAACGTGATGGCGTTCATCGCCGAGCCGGTGGTGGGCGCGGCGGGAGGCGCGATCGTGCCGCCGCCCGAGTATTTCCCCATCGTGCGCGAGATTTGCAGCCGATACGACGTGTTGTTCATCGCAGACGAAATATTGACCGGCTTGGGTCGCACAGGCCGGCATTTTGCGGTGAATCACTGGAACGTCGTGCCGGACGTGATCACCATGGCCAAGGGCATCAGCGGCGGATACGCGCCGTTGGGCGCAGTGGCCGTGAGTGAGAAGATCAGAGCCGTGTTTGAAGAAAAAGGTGTGCCGTTCGACAATATCTTTACCCACGTGGCCAATCCGATCTCCACGACGGCTGCCTCTGAGGTGCTCAAGATTTGGGAAGAGGAAAACTTGACTGACCGCGCGGTAGAAGTCGGAGAGTACTTGATGCGCCAGCTTGCCAGCCTGAAGGAACATGCCATCGTGGGCGATGTGCGCGGACTGGGCCTGATGGTCGCCATAGAATTCGTCCGCGACCGCGCTACCCGGGAGCCGTTCCCAGTCGAGAAGCAAGTGGCCAAGCTGGTGGGCAAGTTTGCCTTGCAGAATGGATTGGTGACTTATCCTGGGACCGGCATGGTGGATGGGCAGCGGGGCGATATTATTTCCCTATTCCCGCCGCTGATTTTCACCCACCAGCACGTGGACGAGCTGGTAGCCAAGCTTCACACGACGTTGACAGAGGTGGAACAGGCCGTCAGGTCCTAGAACGGTCTTCTTGCCGTCTGCGGCCAAAAGGAGTTGCCTATGGTCACGATCACTGCACTGGAGATTGCAGGCTACGGCAGCAAACCCGTGCCGAACCGCTTTTTCCGCCAAGAGCAGGCAGCGACCAGGCTGGGGCTCGTCTTTCCCGGCCTGGGATACAACTGCGACATGCCGCTGCTTTACTATCCCACCAAGCTGCTACTGGCGCGCGGGGCGGACGTCTTGCAGCTCCGCCCAGACTATGCCACGCCCGAGTTTCAGTCGCTGCCCGGAGAGGAACGAGCGCGCCGGGCCGGCGCTGATGCTTCGGCGGCTCTACATGCGGGCCTGGCTCAACGTCATTACCGGCAAATCGTTCTCGTCGGCAAATCCATCGGGACGCTGGCAATCGCACAACTTGTCAGCACCGAGGCGAGATTGGCAGATGCGGTGACGATCTGGCTTACGCCCGTATTCCGTGGACGACAGGTCGTGGAAGCGGCGGCGCGGTTTCAGGGGCCCGCACTTTTCGTCGCGGGGACGGCAGACAGTCTCTTTGATGCAGATGCAATGTCCCGCCTGCGAGAGGCGACACGCACCGAGACGTTGGTCGTCGAGGGCGCCGATCACAGCATGGAAATCTCCGGCGACCTCTTGCGCTCCGTCGGCGTCCTCGATCAGGTCGTCCGTGCCGTCGCAGGGTTTTTCGACCGCTATGGACCCAGGGTTGATTAGCGTGAAAAGTATGTAGCGCGCAAGCGCGCCAGGTTCGGAACATTGTACGTCTGGAGTAGGGACCAAAAATCGTCGGCCGCAGCCACCCGCCCCGATTGCGCCGCACGGTAACGCTGCAGAAATTCAAAGAATGCGCCGTCGCCCATCGCCGCGCGCAAGTCCCGCATGAACAGCGCCCCGCGCAAATAGACTGCGTTCACGTAAGGCCGAAACGCGGCAAAGTCGTACACGCTGGCGTTCACCCAACCTGCCGGGTTAAAGCGCGTCACGCGAAAATCCCACCACCAATTCGCCAGGTCAGGGTGAGCCGCCTGATAGTAGATCAGCTCGCTGTAGATGCACAGCGCCTCGTCCAGCCACGGCTCGCGGGCTTGATCGTTGCCGACCTCGTCGTACCACCACTGGTGAGCCACCTCGTGTGCGGCGATGGCGGTAAGGTAATTACGAGGCGTGCCGTCGTAGCTGCCGTAATAGTCGCTGCCTAAAAGGTACAAGCCGCTGTATTCCATCCCATCAAAGAAATCTGCCTCCACGACCGAGAGCTGCTTGTAGCGATATGGCCCAAAGCGACTGCCATACACGTCCAACGCGGCGGCCGCCGTTTGCAACGCAGCTCGACCCGCGGCGGTGTGCTCACGGAAAAAGGCCGACCGCACCGCGACGCCGGAGGCCGTCTTGACTTCGGCAATCTCAAAGCCTGTGCCCAGGCTCAGTGCGAACGAACGCGCGCCGGACAGCGCAAAGCGATAGCGCCCGCCAGCTTGTTCCATCGGCGAGCTGGCAATGATCTGCAATGTATCCGGCGCATGGGTGACGCCCAGGTCGAGCACGATGTCCACTGCCTCAGGCGCGGTCGTCTCGCCCACGACGTGCGGTGGGTTGCGCTCTGCCAGCCATCCATCGCGAAAAGCCGAAACCGCCGGGAACCAATCGCCCAGGTTTGTCTGGCGCTTGCTCCAGCCCAACACTCCCGTTGTGCCGTCTGCGCCGGGCGGAATAGGCGCCAGGTCCAGCGTGTACTCTATCGCCACAACTAGAACTGCATGAGCGGCAAGCGGTTTGCTCAGGCCGACACGCAGCACAGCCCCGTTGAGTGCAAATGTGGCAGCCGGATCGTCTTGCACACTCGCGCCGGTGAGCGTGAACACGCCGGGCCTGCGCGCAGCCAATACGTCCAAGGCCAGGTGAGCAAGAGTCACACCCGTGTCATTGGGGTACTTGATCTCTTCACGCACGCGCACGCGATGCGCTGCATAGTCCAGGTCAGCGCGCAGCGAGACCAGAGGGCGGGCAGATGCGTCGGGCGAAGGGTGTGTAGCCGGCGCGGGCCTGGGCGCCAAAGGCGGTGCAGTCAAGCCGGGTGCGGCAGCGCGCGTGAGTGTGACCGGGGCGCTCGTTTGTGGGGGCGCAGGCGGAGCGTTGCAAGCCAGGAGCACGCCAAGCGCCACCGAAAGGAAAGCAGACAGGCGGACAGGGCGGGATAGAGTCATGCGTTTGTAAAGGCCGACCGGATGGTTCTGAGCAGACCGGCATAATCAATTGCCTGGAAATCGGTGGTGTCAACCTCGATAACCTGACCGCCGATGCCCAGGGGCGCGTACTTGCCTTGGAGCAAGACCGGCTTGAGGCGTTCGTAGATCTCGTGATCCACGTGGCCGGGGTGACGCTGGCCGATCCGCGCTTTGAACCGTTCGAGGAGCACTTGACCCTCGGTCCGGCACTGGATTTGAATGGGTTCAAAGTCAAATTGTTTTTCGAGCGCCAGGAATCTTGCCGTGTCCGCTTCGGCCTTGAACGTGCTTTCGACGACGAGCGACCGGCCGGCGGCGAGCTGCGCGGCGACAAAATAGCACAAGATGTCGTGGCTGGCCAGGCTCAATCTCTTCGACCAGTCGTCGTCCTTCCAGCCCAGGCGATCGAACAGCAGCTCCTTGACGCCGTCCTTGTTGACAAAGGGGAGCTGAAATTCCTGTGCGATGCGTTGGCCCAGCATCGTCTTGCCGGTGCATGGCGGCCCGGAAACGATAACGAGCCAGAGCGGGTCGCTCATCGCGAGCCAGTCACGCGCACCGGCTCGATCTGGTAAATGACGCGCACCTCGCCCGGCCGGCGATACGGATATTTTTCCTGGCCCAGATATTTAAAAGCCAGCTTGTCAATGCCGGCGTCCGCGCCTTCTTCCGTGATCTTGACCACGCGGCCACGCACCAGCAGATAGCGGTAGGGGTTGTCCGGGTCCTGGATCTCGACGGCGACGCGCGCGTTGCGCTGCAAGTTGCGATCCTTCTGGCGTCCGCGCGCGCTGTTGACGATGAGGTGCGCGCCATCGAAATCCACCCACACGGGCGAAACCTGCGGGCTGCCGTCAGGCATCAGCGTCGCCAGGTGCGCAAAGGCGCGCTTTTGAAACAGGTCAAGGAATTTCTCCGGAATCGCTTGCTTGGCCATACTCTTTCTCCAAAAGGTCCGTATCTTTAATTATACCACTCGTTGCGCAAGCGATTCAGATGGTGTATGATTATGGCGCAAATCCTCAAGCGTACCCGACGCGTGAATACACCGTGAACAAGGAGCAACTATGGAAGACTTGACTGAGCACTTTGTGGAACTGGTTCGCCGCACTTCGTCCGATCTCCCCGCCGACGTGGAAAAGGTCCTCAAACAGGCCCGCGAGCGCGAAGAGCCCGGCTCCGCCGCGCAAAGCGCGTTCGACACGATCCTGGAAAACGTCCAAATGTCGCGCGGCGGCTCGCGGCCCATCTGCCAGGATACCGGCACGCCGATTTTCTACGTCTGGTATCCCGAAGGGTGGAGCCAGCGCAAGCTGCGTGAGCAGATCACACACGCCGTGCGCATCGCCACCGAAAAAGCCTACCTGCGCCCGAACGCCGTCGAGGCGATCTCGGGCAAGAACTCGGGCGACAACACCGGCGTGGACTTTCCTACGATTCACTTTGAAGAGTGGGAGCACGACTATCTCAAGGTCGGGCTGATGCTCAAGGGCGGCGGATGCGAAAACGTCGGGCGGCAGTACAGCATCCCCTCGGCCGAATTCCAGGCCAGCCGTGACATGAAAGGCGTGCGCAAGGCCGTGCTGGACGCTGCCTTCCAGGCGCAAGGCGAGGGTTGTGCGCCGGGCGTGCTGGGCGTGGCGATCGGCGGTGACCGGGCGACGTCCGTCATCAAGGCCAAAGAGCAGTTCTTCCGCCCGCTGGAAGACGCCAACGCCGATCCCGAGCTGGACAAGATGGAAAAGCAGCTCTACGACGAGGCCAACCAGCTTGGCATCGGGCCGATGGGCTTTGGCGGCAAGACGACGGTGCTCGGCGTCAAGATGGCCCAGATGCACCGGCTGCCCGCGTCTTTCTTTGTGTCGGTCAGCTACATGTGCTGGGCCGACCGGCGCAAGGTGATGAGCTATTACCCCGCCGACAAGCGAGTCGTGATCGAGTAGGGGCGATTGGCGAATCGCCCCAACCAGGAGGAAACCATGCCAACCAAACTCACAGTTCCCATCAGCGAGTCCGACATTCGCGCATTGCGCGTCGGCGACTCGGTGCTGCTCGACGGCGTGATCGTCACCGGGCGCGACGCGGCGCACAAGTATTTGGTCGAGAAATTTATCCAGTCACCCAGCGTGCCCGAGTCCGAAAAGGAAATCTATGCCCAGCTCAAGGGATTGCTCGCAGGCGGCGGAATTTATCACTGCGGGCCGGTGGTGAAAAAGCTGCCGTCCGGCAAATGGGCATTCGTCGCCGCCGGGCCGACGACGAGCATCCGCGAAGAGCCGTACCAGGCCGACGTGATCGGCTACTTTGGGCTGCGATTCGTCATCGGCAAAGGCGGGATGGCGGCCAAGACGTTGGAGGGCTGCCGGAAATACGGAGCCGTGTACCTGCACGCCATCGGCGGCGCGGGCACGCTCATCGCCGAGTGCGTCAAAGAAGTGTTGACCGTCTACAAGAAAGACGAGTTCGGCGTGCCGGAGGCGTTCTGGGTGATCCGCGTCCAGGATTTCCCGTGCGTCGTGACGATGGACGCGCACGGCAACAGCCTGCACGCCGAGGTCAAGGCCAGGTCGCAGGCCAAGCTGGCCGAGCTGGTCAAGAGTTAGAGCCAAGTCTTTTCACCGCGACCCCCTGACGAGGACAGGCGACGCAAAGGACGCAAAAGAATCTGAGTGAAAGGCGTAACCGTTGGCAAAACACCTGGTCGTCTATACGCGCGGAATCTCGTGCCCCGCTCAAATGCGCGCCCGCAAGCTGTTGGCCGAGTGGGGCGTGCCGTACCAAGAGATCAATTGCTCGGACGACGCGCAAGCGTTGGAGCGGATCAAGGCGTGGAATGGGCACCTGGGCGTGCCGGTGGCCGTCGCGGCGGAGGAAGGCAGCGTGCTGCCCTTTCGCGAGCCGGACCCGCGCCCGGCCGGCCGCTCGACGCGCGACTTCAATCGCGGCACGCTCATCACCGAGCCGAGCGAGGACGGCCTGCGCGAATTCCTCAAGCAGCACGGGTTGTTGTCGTGAGCACAGACCCGAAGGGTTTTGAAAACCCTTCGGGTCTCTTGTGTGGAGGCGTCCATGACCGGCCATCACTTTATCAGCTACTCTGCGGCGGACGGACGCGAGTTTGCCCGGCTGGGATGGCTGGCCTCGCCCGAATGCGCATTGCAGGCGATGAAGGATCGCCTGGCCGATGCCGATGAGATAGTTGACGAGTTGCGCAGGACATCCTCAGGCAGGTCAAACTTGGCGCGACTGAGCACCGCCTTGTACTCGGCCAGGATGTCTGGGGAGACGATCCATTCGCAATCGGCGTGAGAAGCGACAAACAGGATCACCTCTTCCGGCGTCTTGTTTTTCAACGCGGCTGACACCAGGACGTTGGTGTCAATCAAGACTTTCATTGACCAGCCCGGGACGCCGCGATTTCAGCGGCGATCTCTTCTTCTGTAATCGCTTGCGCCTGTGGCAACGCCTGCGTGGTCTTGAACAGCGCCCGCCCCCGGATATTCGAGTCTGACCGCTTTGGAAACGGTCACAGCGGTTGAGCGAATTCGCATCGGCGATTGCAAAGTGGTCAATATGCATCAAGATCCTCCTCCAAACCCCGCAACGAACCGCCAGGCTCCTCGCCAAAGGCTGATGAACGCCCTGACTGGCGGGCAGCCGGACGTGTTGCCGGCCGCCCCGTGTTACCTTGTGCTGTTCTTGGAAGAATTCCAGCGCGCCAACTATATTGAGCAATACCGCCGTCACCTGCGCGGCAAGACGCGCTGCCGCGTGGATCATGCCCAGGACACGCACTTTCGGGCAGAGGCAATCTACCAATCTTACAGCGTGTTCAAGGCGCGGCCAGACTGGATCGAGGTTCCTGAGGGCAGCAGCCGCGCCTGGGCGGAACGCACCGACATTGTCGTGCAGGACGGCGTCTTGTATTACGAAGACAGACTGTCGGGCAAGCGCCTGCCGATGAACAGCGTGCGGCTGCGCAGCGACCTGGATATGACCGGCGATGATCCCTCGTTGCATGACCTCCACGACGGCCGAGAGCAGTTCCGGTCCCAGTCGGACATTGACGCGCGCCTGCCGGTCCTCCCGACTGAAGAGTTGCTCCAGAGCGGCAGTTGGGATCTGGCTGCCGAGGTGGTCGCCTACTATGGGGACGAGTACTTTATCTCGACGATCCTGGATCCACCTTTCTCCGATGCCTACGACCTCCTCGGTTTTGAAGGGTTGATGCTGATCCAGCACGAGCAGTCCGACCTGTTCCACTATTTGCTGCAGCGCAAGCTCAAACAAAGTCAGCAGGTGATGGGCGCCTGGGCGGCGGTGGGCATCCACGGGGTGTATGCCGAAGAGGTCTTTACCGGTGCCGACATCATCTCACCCAAAAGCTACGACCGCTTTGTGTTTGCCTATAACCAGCCCTACTTTAGCTACATGCGCCAGCTAGGCTTGCTGTCTATCCACTATGTGTGCGGCGACGTGATGCCCCGGCTCGACCGCATCGTAGAGCTCGACATTGACGCCGTAGCCGTGGAAGAGAGCAAGAAGAATTTTCGGATCGAGATACAAGAGGTGATCGAGCGAGTGGCCGGCCGGCGGGCCGTCTTTGGCAATATTGATGCGGTCCGGTTCGGCCCCGGCGCGACGCTGGAAGAGATGGCCACCGAGGTCAGGCGCCAAGCCCAGGCGGGCGCACGAGCAAGGGGTTTCGTGGTCAGCACGGGCAGCCCATTCCCGCTGGATACCAACCCCCGCCTGATTGACACCCTTGTCTCCACAACACACTCGTTGGTGCCTCAATCCCAATCACCAGAGGCAGGCACTCTGCGCACGGGTCCGCGAAGCGATTGACGTCGCGGTGCGCGACTTGCTCCGCGTGGCCGTGCATGGCAAGGCCGGCCAGCCGTGCCCGCGTTGTGGCACCTCATCAGAGAGGTAAAGCGCCAGCGTGCGGCAACTCACTTTTGTCGCACTGGCCAGCCAGACTTGATAGTTGATCGCCAGGGCCGAGCGCGGGCTACACTGTACGTGCCAACATAAAGCATGCGTGCGACTTCACGCCGTAGCACCTCATTTGCCTTTTGACATTTCCCCCCGCGTGACATACAATCTTGCTTTGGATGCCTGGTATTGCCGTGTCAACACTCACCTGTTGACGGCAGACCTGATGCTCCGGCGGTGAAAGAGTACTTACAAGATGGAAAGGACGGCCAAATGGACATGCGAGTTCTGGTGACTTACGCCACCAAGTACGGTGCAACGGCAGAGATTGCGGACAAGATTGGTCAGGTGCTTCGTCAAGCAGATTTGCAGACTGACGTGCTACCTGCGGATCGTGTCAGCGACCTGACTCCCTACAAGGCTGTCGTCCTGGGCAGCGCGGTTTACATCGGTCAATGGCAGAAAAAGGCCGCGACTTTCCTGCGAGCCAACGAGAAGGCGCTGGCTGAGCGGCCGGTGTGGCTCTTTTCTAGCGGGCCTACGGGCGAGGGAGATCCCGTCCAGTTGACGAAGGGCTGGCGCTTCCCCACAGCGCTGCAGCCCATCGCCGACCGCATCCACGCCCGAGACATTGCCATCTTCCACGGGGCGCTGGATCCGAAGAAGCTGAACCTGATCGAGAAATGGATGATCAAGAACGTCAAAGCGCCTCTGGGCGACTTTCGGAATTGGAATGCCATCAACGCATGGGCCAGTGCCATCTCCGACGCATTGCGGCGAGAAACGCCGTAAGCCTCCAGTTCGCCTGGCGCTCCAGCGCCGGGTGCGCCAAAGGATCGAACAGCCCAACTAGATCGAGGCGCGATACAGACCGCAACACTCGACGAAGGCTATGTGGACACGCAGGCGGCGGCTTTGGGGCGAGAGGTCGCGGCTTAGGCAGACCATCAAGAGAGCCACGCAGCGCGAAGACAACCGGGGGATGGCCTAGTTCACGCGGGCTGAATTCGCTCCGCGTGGCCGTGCATGGCAAGGCTGGCCATCCGTGCCAGTGTTGTGGCAGTCTTATCCGCTGGGGGATACACTTTTCAACGCTTACCCTGAGTTGTACTATAGCGGTGATCAGGCTCGCCCCAAAAGTGAAATGCGCCCTCTCTTAACAATGGTCGTGGGCCGTGCTATCTGGTGTGACGAGGCCGAGCTTCACGACGCGGATCGCCGCCGCTTAATCAAGCCCGAAATGCCCGAATTGTCACCAAACAAACCAGGCGGGAACATCTTTGGGCCGAGAGGTTTCCCAAATCCTGTACCCAATGATAAAATAACTAAAGGAACGACACCACAAGATCTACTGATAAGTTCAGTAGTTCCGTCAGATTACCGATTTGCCAGGTGGACACATCAGGAAAGACACTGTCTAAATTCCCGTGTCGTATCTCAAAACAGAGGCTGGCAGGTCTATTCTTGAATTGGAGAAAGTCGAAAATGAAAGTGCGGCGCGGTAAGGTCAAGTTCTCCGTTGATAGCAGCTTACTTTTTCAACTCGGCGAACAACTCGTGGCTAAACCATCCGTTGCCCTGTCCGAGCTTGTAAAAAACGCGTATGATGCAGATGCGACGAAAGTTGTAGTTACATTCAAGGATATCGGTAAACCTGGAGGAACGATTCGGGTTGAAGATGATGGACATGGCATGACTTTTGAGGAAATGCGCGACGCCTGGATGCGAATAGCAACTGATTTGAAGAAAAGGAATCCCGCGTCTAGGTTCTACCACCGACCTCTGGCTGGCGCCAAAGGAATAGGACGTTTCGCCGCTCGCCGATTGGGGAGCAAGTTGACATTACAGTCCACTGCAGAACGAGAGGACGGGACTAAAGAGAAAGTCGTAGCAACATTTGATTGGGAGAATCGCTTTCTACCAGGGCAGGACTTAGTAGGGGTGCCCGTTTCATATGCTCGACATGCAGTGGGACAAGATGCTACTACAGGCGTTTCACTAATAATTGAAGGCGCACGAGACTCTTGGACTCAAGAGGAACTTGCCAGTCTTCGAAACGATCTATTTAGTCTTCAGAGTCCATTCCCTGATCTGGTTAAGTCAAAGCCGGTGAAAAGCAAGAAGCATTCGCCCGATCCAGGGTTTAACATCGAGTTAGTCATTGAAGACTCGGGTGAATTGGAAAAACTGTCAGGGGGGTTGGGTCAAACTTTCCTAAAGGCTGCTTGGGCCCAATTAGACGGTAGGGTGGACCAGAATGGTAAAGCCCATTACAAGATTACTGTTCGTAGAACGGGAAAGCGTGACACATTGATAGACAACTCGAATAATTATGCGGGTCTCGAGAATGCGCGGTTCCGAATATTCTTTTTCGTTTACAAATCCGAATATTTT
>Ga0315268_10002152_pt1 | contig 22481 bp, 23 predicted proteins | sample C1_top_MG_FD_204535 | JGI IMG/M metagenome (GOLD analysis project Ga0315268, IMG submission 204535) | Sediment microbial communities from Yellowstone Lake, YNP, Wyoming, USA - C1_top | ecosystem: Environmental > Aquatic > Freshwater > Lake > Sediment | place: USA: Wyoming | collected 2017-08-01 | reverse complement strand
CCAAGAGCAGAAGATCACAATCACGGCGACGACCAAGCTGGACAAGAACGACATCGAGAAGATGGTCAAGGACGCAGACAGGTTCGCCGAGGATGACAGGAAGAGGAAAGAGAAGGCCGAGCTCAAAAACCGGGCGGAGCAGCGAGCGTACGAGGTGGGAAGGATACTAGAGGAAATGGGGGACAAAGTTCCACAGGACCTCAAGGACAAGCTGACGAAGCTCGCGGACGAGCTAAGGGCATTGCTACCGTCGGATGACCTCGCAGCGATCAAGCAGAAGCTGGACGAGCTCGAGAAAGCCCTGCTGGAGATTGGTAAGAGAGTATACCAACCCCAGGGCCCGCAGCAGGCTCAGCAGGCGGACCAGGGGCCGCCATCTTCTGATGAACCCCCGTCAGGCGACGACAAGGGCTATGTCGATGCAGAGTACAAGATCGTCGACGACGAGGATGACAAGAAGAAGTAGATGTCCATTACCAAACCTCTTTCTCCAACATATTGCCTTCACACACGGGCAGGGGCGCTGACTGAGCCAACTGCCGGACGAGAGATGCTGACATATGGCTGCCAAACGGGACTATTATGAGATCCTTGGCGTGAACAGGAGCGCTTCAAAGGACGAGATCAAGAGGGCCTACAAGACTCTAGCCATGAAGCACCACCCCGACATGAACAAAGAGAATCCGAAGGGGGCAGAGGAGAAGTTCAAGGAGCTCTCTGAGGCCTACGAGGTACTTGCGGACGATGACAAGCGCGCCCGATATGACCAGTTCGGGCACGAGGGCGTCCAGAGCACCTTCAGGAGCGGGGGCTTCGACTGGTCTGACTTCACCCATTTCAGCGACATAAGCGATATTTTCGGAGGCTTCGAGGGCTTTGGATCCGGCGGGAGCATATTCGACCAGTTCTTCAGCATGGGGAGGGCTAGGCAAGGGCCGCGGGAGGGGAGATCACTCAGGTACGATGTCGAGGTCTCTCTAGAGGAGGCAGCCCAGGGGCTGGAGAAGGAGCTCAGGGTTCCTCACTCGATCCAATGCAAGGCCTGCAATGGGGAGGGCGCCAAGCCAGGCGACGTCAAGACATGCCAAACCTGCAGGGGATCAGGCCAGGTGCAGAGAGGTCAGAAGAAGGGCTACACCAACTTTGTCACCATAACGAACTGCCCGACATGCAGGGGCGCGGGGAAGCAGATCCTGAGGCCGTGCGCGACGTGCGGTGGATCGGGAGTGACGCAGGCCACTAGCACAATCCAGGTATCGATTCCCAAAGGCGCCGAGGAGGGCATGCGCCTGAGGATCAGAGGCGCGGGAGAAGCCAGCCCGGACGGCGGCCCTCCTGGAGATCTGTACATCGTAGTGCACATCGCGGACCATGGTGTTTTTTCGAGGGACGGGAACGACCTCTACATTGAGGCACCGATATCATTCACTCATGCGGCGCTGGGAACGGAGATCCAGGTTCCGACGCTGGGCGGCTCGGCCCTCGTGACGATACCTCCTGGGACGCAGACCGGGACAGTCTTCCGGCTCAAGGGCAAGGGCATGCCCGACCTGAGGGGTTATGGGACAGGGGACGAGTTCGTGAGGGTCAATGTGGTCACCCCCGGCAAGCTGACAGCTGAACAGAAGGAGCTGTTCAAGCAGTTGGCGAAGTCGATGGGAGACTACGAGAAATCGCAGAAGCGAAAATCGGTATTCGACGGGTTCAGAAGGAAACCCTAGACAAAAGGTATTTCCTCAGAAGGACGACTAGGAACTACGCCTTTGAGCAACTCTCGCAGAAGCCCATAGGGAGGAAAGGCGATAGTGGACATGTTTATGATGGCGCAAGGCGATACGTAAAGAGACTTCTCGCACTTCTGTTCCTTAGGAACTCCGAAATCTCCAGGCTGGCCTCCTTGTGTTCTGACCTGCTGCTCGTGGCAGTGAGAGACTTCATATGGAGGGGGAAACGGTACGGAGCCGTGATGGTCTTTGTGAGGAAGCAACTGCATCTTACGCCAATCATACTAGCCTTCGCCATTTTCGGCGCCCCCTTTGCAGTCACAAGAACCAGCGATTACCAGGGACAGCTCACAATAGGAGCACTAGACACTGTCCCTCATGGAGTGGCTAGCTTCGTTTTGACTTCAGGAGAAAAGGTCGACTTTTCGTTCACTGCGACAAGCAGTGTCCGTTTTCAAGTCACGTATCTCGTGAATACGACACCCGCTTCACAGGTGACCAAGTTTGACATGAATAGCACTACTTTTGCGGGCACTTTCGAAGCAGATACTGAAGGAGTCTATACTTTCGGATTCGCAGGTCAAGGCATCGCATCGGAGACTACGATATCATATGACATGCATCTGCACCATCAAGAGGAAAATCTGAGTCTATCGACCGTAGTTTTGATCTTGCTGGTTGTTGCGGTCGTGGCTGTTGTTGTAGTACTCCTCGCAAGAAGATGAACGGGCGCCAGCATCAGGGTCTACCACAACACAGTAGTCGATGGTGAGCGCGAGTGACCCCGCCCCATATTTCTGCGATAATGGAAGTGTTGACGGATGATACGGTCAAGAGGGCGATTTCACTCCCCCTCTTTGCTTCAAGCCACCGTGCGATGTCGCGCCAAAGCTTGCTTGCGCAACTAGGTTCCTCAGAATAAGCAAATCTCTGTTCTAATCAGATACCTGTCAACTCATGGCGAATAGACGAACTCTCCATTTCAACTACTTCGTCATCCAGACCTTCTGCTTACGAAGCTCAAACCAATGAACAAGATCCCTAGCGCTGTATATACTCCACACAACGCCATTGGAACGTAGCCCAAACCCGCATTTCTGACGAACAAACGAAAAGTTACGAACGAGTCCGAAGTGATCTCCAGCTTGTGCACTCCTATTTTGCCCGAGCCAACCAAAGCGTTTCCGGATATCCTCTCCCCGTCGAAGAAGATTGACAAGTTGCCAGGAGCGTCCGACTCTACGATGATTCTTAGCGGCTCGCCTTTCGTGCTCAAGACTCTCGTGTAGTCGTCAGCAAGACTCGACCCGCCAATGTCGCCATTGATGATTTGTCTTTGAGACTCGGCAACCATGAAGATCAAACTAATCAATGAAGTGACCACAAAGACAACTCCAAGCAGCCCTAGAGCAGCTTTCATGATCCGTCACCCTTCCCCCATTCCCGTCTGTCGTACAAAAACAAAGACAATAAGAACAAGGCCCCGTAGAATACTATCGACAAGACTCCAAAGTAAGGGTTTTCATTCGCGGCTCCTCGCTCTAGGTAGATAGTCCTCAGGAACAAGGTCGGGTCAAGGGCGTACAGCAAGGGTTTTGGCAAAGCAAGTGCAGTCTCAAATACCGAGAGGATCAGCACATACACTATGACCACGACTTCTGGCAGTGGACGGAATCCAATGAACGCTGAGCAGAGTAGAGAAATCACGAAAATGACTGCAAACATCACTAGGATTGTCGCGATAGTGAAAAACCAATCATTGAGCGACAGATATGGAACAAGGGGCGAAAGTAGTAGAAAGGGAATAACGGTCGAAGGAACCCAGAAAGAGTATTTTGCCAGCCACTTCGCAACTACAACAGTTCTAGGCCTTGTTGGGTATGAGAGATATGAAGAGAAAACACCTGAAGACACATCAGACCCCAAGCTTGTGACGAGAAGAACCGATGTAACAATGCCGAGTACCAGCATCATGGTTATGTTCAGATACTGGAAATCATCCAACCTCTGCGTAATGGGGTCGGCCCGATTACCCAACATATTGAGACCGCATAGGAACGTGCCCAGGCCGCTAAATATAGCGACATTCACGTACCCTGTCCTCTTTGTTCGTTGGAGCTCAATGAAGTACATCTCTCTCATTCGATTACCGCGTCCCTGAGTATTGATTCTAGAGAGGAGGATTTGACCTCGTAGACCTTCCCATCGAACTGAGCTAGCAATCCCAGAATCTCATTCAATTTGCCACCGTTAACTCTGACCATCGTACCCTCCTCAAACGCGTCGTATCCTCTGCTCTTTAGAAAGAGTGCAAGCATATCATTCGCGGAGGCTTTGACCAGCACACCGCTGACCCCAAAGTCGCTCCCTTGTCTGGCAATTCTGCCTTTGTTGATCACTGCGAAGTAGTCCGCTATCTGTTCGAGGTCAAAGATGTCATGAGATGAAACGAAGAAGCTTATTCCCCGATCCTTCTTCAGCCTCAGGAACAGTTCCCTTAGGTGTATTCTCGTCATTGGATCAAGTTGGGTAAATGGTTCGTCTGCTATGACCATATTCGGATTGTGCAGGACAGCCTGCGCAATCCCGAGCCTTTTCGTGTATCCAAGGGAGAGGGTGCCAATAGCTTGGTTCGAAACTTCTAGAAGCCCACATAAGCTCAGAGTATTCACCACAGATACCTTTGGGACATCGTAGATTTCGCCGACCTTCTCAAGAAAGAAACCAACGGTCACCTCAGGAGGAAGAGCCACTTTGTCATGCAGAATCCCTACGCGTCTCCGTATCTCCATGATGTCATTTGTCTCGAGGACTCGATACTCGCCGGAATCTGGTCTCAGTTTCCCGACGAGTATCTTGATTAACGTCGTCTTTCCTGCACCATTAGGACCGATTAGACCAGTAATACCGGGCGGGGTTCTAAGGTCGACGCCTCTTAGGGCTTCTATGTCGCCGTAGTTCTTCCTCAGATTTCTTGTTTCCACGGTCACCTGCGTGCTTCTTCCTCCTGTTAGCTCTATGGTATAGATAAGCGACGGTAAACATGACTACGGCTATTGCTATGACAGGAAGGGCAATCACAACATACGCATAGAACATTGCGAGCGTATTGACCGGACCTAGATCAATGTTCGTCTTGCTGATCTTGATCACAAAGGATGGCATGTATGAGGTCATGTTAGTGATATTGAATACTCCGTTGAATAGTACTGAGTAGGTGAGCGTGCTGCCAGAGAAGAGCAAACCGGTGTTGGTGCCATAGGTGTAGTGACACACGGAATTCAATGTGAGGTTTCCAATGCGGTAGGTCGTCTTCACGTCAACGTCGGTAAGGGGCTGCCCATTCGTGATTCCTCCGTTGAGATTGGCAGCTGATTCATAGGTGCCCGTGACGTTTTCATAGCTGCCGCCGTAGTCGGCAACAACAGCTCCTCCAGCATAGAATAACGGAAGAATGACCTGTTTTCCGCTATAGTACAATCCATCATCTCTGATCTCGAACTGAACCGCCCTGCTGACATCAGAGCCGTAGAACTGATTCAAATCTAGGCTCGCAAACATCATTTGGTTTGCAAAACGAAAAGACAGAGATCCGGAGATATCCTGCACACCGTTTTCGGATGGAGCGTATCCGCTTATCTCGTAGTCGGCAAAACTCCCATCATCCCACGTGGTTGCGACTGCAGGAGTACCCTGCGTTGCGCGTGAGACATTGGACATGGTCATAACGAGAGCCGCGAACGCAATCGCAAGAGTTCTCGGAAGATCCATCTCAACACGACCTCAATTCGTATTCGACACACCGAATATCGTGCCAACAGAGAAAAATATACCAAGAGTTCTCTCAGTAGCCCTTGCCTGCCTTCTGTGTCCAGCCTCCATATTCGTTGCAGTAGTCATAGCAGTATAGAGAGCCACTTTGGACGGGCCCCCATGGAGAGGGCGTCCCGTATGCAGAATGTCCGAATGCAACAACCTGGGTATTCAGCTTGGACCAAGTAGCATACCCATTCGTATTATAGGCGTATGAGTAGGCCCACGCCCATGCCGTAACCTCAGGCGGGCTCTCGTACCAAGTTATCTTGGTTCCATCGTAGCTCCAGCTCTCCGTTACCCACAGCTTGGCTATGGCCATGCCAAGGAAGTTCTTGAGGTACACATAGCCATGGGCCGTACTCGTATAGACAGTGGCTGCAGCTTTGTTCGCAATTGGAGACACCGCAATCACAGCGAGAACGCTAGTGACGACCAGGCCAAACAAGAGCGCACGCGCTACTCCACAGAAGTCGGTCAGCAATCTCGTCATTTCACCACCCCACCAACTTATCGTCATGTCAGTATATAAGCCTATTCGCGGGGGAAGAAAGACTCTCCCGGGCGAAGGGTCAAGACAAGACCAGCAACTCGATGAGAAGTCCGATGAAGATCCTCGCAGAATCATCATGCAACATGCAGTCATGGGCTCTTGGTCCCATTGCGTAATTTCCCTTCAGCCGTACCGAAGACACAAATGTCCAGCCCTTGTGACGTCCATTCACGCCCGGTCCCACGCACAGGGACCATGTCCGATAGTACGCACACGGTCCTCGCTTTTCGTGCTTTGTAGAAATCCTCGATGAGGAGCGAAAAGAAAGACTCCATCCTCCCCGAGTTGTATGAGAAAGCCCGGAAGATGAGTTCCTTGTGCTGCTGGCTCGCGTTCCAAGCCAGCACATGCGACCCCATCTTCCGCTTCTCCACAGAGAACACCGTCTCCTCCTTCGCGCGCTGGTGATATGCGTCCTCGTCGTGGGCCCTCAGATTCCTCCTCCTGTACCGCCCTCCCATTCTGATCCCCGGCCCTCGGTAGCGGACGGGGATCATCGTCCGCGCGCCCAGGACCTCTTGGGCGTACTCGTGGTTGCTCTCGGCATCGTAACCCTTGTCAGCTAAGACCAGCTTCACGGGAAGCTGGGCTGGCAAGACCTTCTTGAGCACACGCGGGAAGTCTAGCGAGTCGTTCGAAGGGCCTCGCCTGAACTTCACCGCCACGATCAGCCGCTTCCTCGTCTCCACCGCCATCGTCTGCTTCATGTAACGACGCGTCAGGATGCCCCGACGGTGTCCGCCTAACTCACTCTTCCTATCCTCGAGCACCCGGGTGTAATACGTGCTCGCAGATGTCGAGCTGAACCCCGTCGAGTCAACGGCCAGATGCAACACCCTCAGTCTCGCCTCCTCCAGATATGCGAGGAGGAGGCGCTCCAGCCTCCTCGCGTCTGCGCGCCTGGAGAATTTCTGAAGAGTCGCCCAGTGAGGCACCATCCTCAGTCCGAGCTCCTCCAGGATCTCAGTGCAGACCTCGAGCGTCTGGCAGAAGTCCCTGTACGACTTCCTGAAGTGCTGGCGGAGCGCCAGAAGAACCACATGCTGCTGGTCCGTGTACAGGTGATTCGCGTACTTCGACCCTCGAAGAGGGCATCTGGCTTTCTTCAAGACCCTCTTCTGGCAACGAACGATGCGAACCAGTTTATGCTGGTTCGCTCTCTTCCCATCCCACGGCACGAGGCCATCCCATCCCTTGGAGCCAAGACAACCTTTTGCGGAACTGGCTTGTCTCCAGGTTGGGGCTATGTCGTGCCGACGTTTCTACCTTTCCAGGACGTCGTTTTTCAGAGGGTTTCTACAGAGCAGCTTCTCGGAAAAGCCTATAGAGATGGTATGTAGAAGAGGTCCTTTGTCCCCGTTGAGGGGCGAAACTACGAATGTCCGAGAGGCCATGCTATGCTCGGTCCTAGAGACCAAACATCACAGTCAAGGATTGGACCCCGTGTTTCCTCCTGCACGTAATGAGTGCGACATAGGGATTGGGGCAGATTCCTGACAATGGACGAAGTTGCCATAGTGCGGGAAAAACGCGAATAGAGGCTTGTCCGACAAACCCTTCCGAGATCATCAAGAGGAGGCAAATCAAGAGAAGAGGAATGAGACTAGGAAGAAGCCGCAAGGACCCCTTCAACATAGAGGTTTGAGGGAACGGACGATGGCAGAGAAGAGCGTTCCTAACAGGCCAGCGTTCATTATTGTAGGGAAAACGGGCGTGCAAAGGTATTTATCGCAAGTCCTCCAAGTACAGTCCAGATGAAGCCTATCGGGCTCCTGACTCAAGATCCAAGAACATATTTCGAGATGATAGAGGCCCTGAGAGAGCAGGGCCTGAAATACATATCATTGGACTTTTTGGAGCCTCTGCCCGCGAACGTTGGCGTCGTGATAACGACTGAACGCGAGAGAGACAAGATAGACTTCGAGAACTTGGTGACTGACTCCGACCCGGATGTCGCGATAGCGAGGGCAAGGAAGATCCTCGCGGGCGATGTCTCTGTGAAGGAACTGGCAATCGGGATTGACCCGGGACACCGACCAGGTGTAGCCGCGCTCGGCGACGGGGCCGTCCTTACGAGGTCTGTTGCCTCGTCCCCCGAGGCTGTCAGGGAGACGGTCGATGACATCATGCGAGACTATCCGTCGACCAATGTCATCATAAGGATAGGGAACGGAGACAGAACGAACAGGAACCGAATCTTCAATGCCCTCTGGGATGACGGCCACAGGCTGGAGATCGTGGACGAGAGGAACACAACCACACGATCGCAGACGCCCGACGAGGACGCAGCTGTCGAGATCGCCTTGACCCCTGGCTATAGGCCACACAAGAAGCAGAAAGTCGAGCCCTGCGACGGCGAGATAAGGAACATCCAGAGGATCAGCCGGCTCGAAAGCAACGGCTCGATCACGGTTTCCAGGAAGCTGGCTGAACGGGTGGCAATGGGTGAGCTGTCCCTTGGCGATGCTATAGATATCCAGAAGACTTCCAACAACAGCCTGGGCTAGAACAAGTGTTCTTGGGTCGTCCTAGCTTCTCCTCCAACTTCGCATCTGAGGGTCTCTATCCCCAAACCCTTGATCCGCGTTTCGACTTCGGGTATTAGTCTCGGGAGCGTATTGACATAGACGGTCGCACCAGTATCGATTGAGAAGTAGGCAGGAACTCCCTCAGTGCGCATCTTCCGGACCTCGAGGATGACCTTCACCGTCTCCGGGCGCCACAGAATCATCTCGTCCAAGCCAGTCATCGTGATCCCATGCAGTATGAGTGAGTCCTTCTCCGCAAGAATGCCAATCCTGTCAATGTCACGCTTCCTAATCGCGCTCTCCATCTCTGCGAGCGCACCGTGAACGTAAGCCAGACGAGAATGGAAGAACGGGGAGCTGAGCACTGCCTTGTGCGCGCTCTCAGTGTACTTGAACGCAGGGATGAGTGCCACGACGATTCCCATCTGAAAATCCTCAGACGCAATCTGGTAGGAGTACGATTCCTCGTCTTCGTGTCCGGTCTTCCATCTCGAGAACGCTCCTGTCACAGATCTCGTGGCAGAGCCTGCTCCTCGTCTTGCGATCACAGACATCTGCTCAAGGGACAGGCGGAGACCTGTGGCTTCGCACGCGGCCAGCGTGAGCGCAGCAAAGCCAGATGCAGACGCTCCGAGGCCTACATTAGACGGGAAGTTGTTGTTCGACACCATCTTGAACTTCTCTTTGGTCCCACTCCTGCGACGAACCTCGTCAACGACAGAGAGAACGCGCTCGAGCTCGCGCCCAGCTAGTTCCCTCCCATCCACGGTCGCCGCGTCGGACTCGAAGGCTCCAAACTCAATCGTGGTGTGGGAGATTGTAGGCGACGTCGCGACGGAAATGGAATCGTGAAACGGGATGCGAAGGTCCTCATCTTTGAGACCGTGGTACTTTATCAGACCCTGAATCGGATGCGCCTTCGCCGAACCCTTCATTCGCTTCACCTCAGACGTCAAAGAGCACAGTCGCTTTGCCGCTCTTCTGATCAATCTCCAGCTTGTGATAAGTCACTCCTTTCACTACTGATCGCTTCTGGTGTCTGGCCGCGTCGAACTCCTCGCCGCGAACAACCGCCTCGAGTGTCCGACCATTCGTGTGAACTATGAACTCTTTGAACACGAGGTTCTCAGTGTCATGGAGGAACAACAGCTCTTGGAGAAAATCTACAAGCAGCTGTTCCTTGGATTGAGCGCTCAGGATGATCTTGACCTCGCCCGTCGTCTTGACCTGGGTCACATCTGTTATCTGGTCGAACATGGCGTACGCTGCATTCGAGAAGATCTCATCAAGAGTCTTTCCGTAAGCCTCGACGAGAGCATCTGCGGTGTGGTCCAGGAGCGTGTACCTGATCATCACCAGAAAAGAGTCTTAGTCGATATATCAAGACTGTGCTGTCTTGATCGAACTATAGAAGTCGCACATCCTAGTGAGCGCGCAGACATCGCACTTGGGCTTACGCGCATGGCAGATCGCTCTGCCATGTTCGATCAGGTTGATGTGGAAGTTGTAGAAATTCCTCCTGGGAACCAGAGATCCGAGCTCCAGCTGCGCCTGCTCTCGCGTCACCTTGAGACCTATCAGCCCGAGCCTCCTCGAGACCCTGTGGATGTGCGTGTCAACCGGGAACGCTGGCATGCCCAATGAGAACAGAAGGACTATCGACCTTGTCTTCGGTCCCACACCTTTCATCTGCTCGAGCCAAGCATCTGCCTCTGATGGAGACATGTTCCTGAGGAAGTCAATGGACAGTCTGCCTCTCGAACGCTTGATGAACTCGAGGGCTCCGAGGATCCTCTCGGCCTTGATATCTGGAAGACCTCCTGATCGGATTATGTTTGAAACATTCTTCGGATCCTGTCCGAGAAGAAGCTCCCATGTCGGATATTCTTTCTTCAGGGCCAGGAAGCTCCTGTGCGAGTTGATATCCGTCGTGTTCTGCGACAGGATTGTCTCAACCAAGGTATCCAACGGGTCTTCTGTCCCATCGACCTCGTGGCGTCCGTAGAGACCTACCAGTAGCCTGTCTATCACGCGAATCTTCTCCTTGAGCTTGGCCTTTCGCTTGGCATCAGCCATTCATGATCAACCAGCGGTGATATTCAGTTCCCTGAAGGACATGCTCGGCATATTGCCAGAGCCGAGATTTGTGACATCGATCCAACCGTACCCAGATTCTTCATGAGCCCGAGAACGTTCCCAGACATGATAGCTCCACGCACGCCTCCAACGACCTCTCTCCTCTCCGTGAGCAAGCAAAGACCGGACCTCTCTGGATCGGAGGCCTTTCAGAAGGATATCCAGCAAGATGCTCAATCCTGGCGGGTGTAAATCTTGCTTGCACAAATACTATGCGGAGTCCAAGGAGAGCCCCAAGAATCAGCGAGGCGCATGGGAATGCCTCCGTTGGCAGTCAAAGCTTTTATAGGGAACTGTATTCTGTTTTTCCTCGTGAACATCTGCGTCATCGGCTGCGGAGCGATAGGCACTACAATTGCACGTGCGGTCAACGACATGCAGAACATCGAGATCGTCTACCTCACCGACCGATCGAAGGAATGCGCCACCCGTCTCCAGGAGAAGATCCCGAAGGTCAGGTATGTCGCAGACATAGTCCCGATCCTCCACGATATCAGGCTCGTTGCAGAGGCCGCGAGCCAGGAAGCCGCGAGGTACTACGCCCCCCTCGCTCTCTCTGCGGGAGTCGACACTCTGATCATGAGCGTGGGCGTGTTCCAGGACGAGCAGTTTCAATCCGACACCTTCAGGCTTGCCAAGAGAAAGGGGGCGAAGGTGTTCATTCCAAGCGGCGCGATAGGAGGTATAGACGCCCTCTGCGCAGCGAGTCTCGAGGAGATAGACGATGTCACCCTCACCACCACGAAACCTCCTTCGGCTTTCGGGCCGAACCCATATCTCGACTCCAAAGGAATCATCGCATCTGAGCTGCGAACGAGAACGGAGATATTCTTCGGAACGGCGAGGGAGGCGGTGAAGCACTTCCCTCAGAATATCAACGTGGCAGCAACGATCTCGCTCGCAGGCATAGGCTTCGAGCGCACCAAGATAAGGATCATGTGCGACCCGCAGGTCAAAACCAACGAACACCATCTGATGGCCCGGGGGAAGTTCGGAGAGCTAGATGTAGTTACGCGGAATGTGCCCTCTCCGAGGAACCCGAAGACCAGCTATCTTGCTGCTCTGTCCGCTATCTCAGCAATCAAGAAGATAACTGGCAGCACCTGGATAGGCGTCTAGCCAGCACCAGCTCTTTATACGCTCATCAATATTCCGACCTAGTGATCACTTGGCAACAAGGGAACGCTGGATATTCTCATCGATGGAGAAGAATGTTGACGCCGTCGTCCTGATGAACGCTGTCGAGCCAAACCTGGACGGCAGCTTCTTCTACGCAACAGGGATTCCGAACGGCCTCTTTGAGGGGTGCGTCGCAATCGTCGAACCGCGCAGAACCGAGGTGCTGAGCTCGACTCTTGAAGAGCTCAGCTCCAGGGAGGCGGGCGTGAAAACGACAGTTTACGAGACAGAAAAGCAGAGGCACGACCTCCTGCTGAGGAAGCTGAAAGGCATGCGCAGGATTGGCGTGAACTCCAGGGAGCTGACTGAGAGGAACTATCGGCTCGTCAAGAAGGCTGCCAAGGGCGCTCGGCTCATGGATGTCTCAGCGGACATCGAAATGGCGAGGGTTATCAAGCAGCCGGACGAAGTTCAACGATTGGTGAGGGCGTGCAAGATCGCTGCTGACGCTGGAAAGGAGATCCCCGAGATGGTCCATGAGGGCCAGAAAGAGACCGAAGCAGCTGCTGAGCTGAACTACAAGATGATGAGGCTTGGCTCCAGCGGACCTTCCTTCGAGACTGCGGTCGCATTCGGACAGTCCAGCGCAGAACCGCACTACGTGCCCATGAGCAAGAAGCTTCGGCGAGGGCAGTTCGCGCTGTTCGACTATGGTGCGAAGTACCGAAGATACGTGTCCGATGTTACGAGAACCTTCGTCTGCGGATCGCCTGATCGCAAGCAGAAGGAGATGTACGATGTCGTAAGAGAGGCTCAGCAAGCCGCGATCGATGTCATATGCGACGGCGTTCACGGAAAAGACGTTGACCACGCGGCCAGGAGCGTTATCGACAAGAGCAGGTTCAAAGGAAGATTCATACACAGCACTGGTCATGGTCTGGGAATATCCGTGCACGACCCTGGCTCGATCTCCTACGCCAGGGACATGGTGCTCAGGAAGAACATGGTCTTAACGGTTGAGCCCGGCGTGTATCTCAAGGGCTTCGGAGGCGTGAGAATAGAGGACGATATTCTGGTCACCGAGAAGGGATGTAAGATACTCACTCCGCTATCGAAGGAGTTCATCAGGATCTAGAACAGCGACAGCAACCTGGTATCCAGCAACGCGTCTGCCGCGGCATCGACGATGTAAATCAGCACAACGCCGACCAACGCTATCACTATAGATGCGAGCCACTCGTCATTGACTGTAAGCTCGTCCACCATCACAAATCTAACTGACACGATCAGGATCACGAAGGCCAGAAGGAGGCCGAGATCGCCCAGGCTGAGCGCATCTGCAGCGCTCCTAAACAGCGGGATGACTACCACGGCTATCAAGGCCACGATGACCATTCTCAGGATATAGGAGCCCGATACTGACCAGTCTCCTCCAACAATAGCCCCGCTGACATAGAAAATGACCGTCACTAGTATTAGTGCAACCAGAAGGATGATCAACTGCTCGATGGACATCTTCCCACCTCAATTCCTAGCAACTTCCGGACATAACTTACTTTCGTCTCCTGGGGTGCCTGATCCTTGGCATCGCCAGCACTTCCCTTACCTCGAATTTGAAGAAGTCGTTCGCGTGGGCTGGCCGTACCACACAGGCAGTGTCCGCGCCCCAACCGGTCCCGGCAATGGCGATGACCTCCGTCTCGCCACAGGGGATCGCTCCCGCGTCCGCAGCCATCACCGTGATCTCGACGCAGACCTTCATCCCCTGGCCGAAGAGCGCCCTCAGCGCCTCCGCGATAGCCTCTACCCTTGAGGCACCCCCGAACTTCCTTGTCATCGAACGCTCAAGGCCGGATAGCACATGCGAGGCTCTCACAATCCTCGCGCCCTTGCTAAGGAGATCGTGCTCGACCTGTGACGCCATCTCGATCTCTCCTTCCTTCTCGAAGCCGCTGTGGGAGGTCACAACCACGACATCGACTCTTGCAGCTCTGAACTTCGAGAGCACCTTCGCGGCAGTCTGACCTTTGCTGCTCGCGACCACTATGTGCTTGATGCCGCCCTCTTTGACCCGCTTTGCCACCGCATCCAGGACCGCGTCCGTGTTCTTCTTGCCTGGCGAATCGAAGTACACTATCTCTCTGGTGCTCATGCTGACGCCGGCAGAGGGTATGCATGCGGGAAATAACAACATTGCGCAGATGGCCTCTGGCCCTGAGAACAACCCTTATTTACGATAGTCTGGTATATCGCCATCGTGTCCATCTTCTTCAACGAAGAGTTCTATGGTCATGTCCAAGATCCGTTCCATCCCGAGTCCGCAGAGAGACTGCGAGGGATCGTTCAGAAGCTCAAACAGTACGGTCTCTGGAAGGGCGTGAGGTCTTCGAAGACCGGCGTGTTGGAACATCTCAAGCTTGTACATGACGAGGACTACATCGATTTCCTGAGGACCTGCGGCGAGTGCAGCCTTACGATGGACACGAGGGTACATAACGAGACCTTCGAGATCGCATCTCTCTCAGCGGAATGTGCGATCGACGCTGCAAGGTATTCGAAGGACGAGAAGAGGCCCTCTTTCGCGCTGACCAGGCCGCCGGGACATCACGCTGGCCCGAACTACGGCATGGGGTTTTGCTACTTCAACAACATATCGATCGCAGCACGATACCTGCAGAAGAACGGAGACAAGAAAATCGCCATAGTCGACGTCGATGTTCACCATGGCAACGGGACCGAGCAGGTTTTTGCATTGGATCCGACAGTGCTCTACATCTCGACGCACCAGTCAGGGATATTCCCGGGGACTGGCAGGCTGGAATTCGTTGGCAAAGGGGACGGCGAGGGGTTCACGTTCAACCTGCCCCTGATCGCTGGCTGCGGTGACTCTACCTTCGATGTCGCCTACACAGATTTTGTGAGGCCGATTGTGGAGCTGTTCAATCCTGATGCGATGCTTGTCAGCTTCGGGGTCGACAACCACTACAGGGACCCGCTGGCCAATCTGACGCTCTCCTCTGAGGGGCACGTGAACCAGGCGAGAGAGCTGATCAAGCTAGCCAAGAAGATCTGCGACGGCAGAGTGACCTTCATGCTGGAGGGCGGTTACGACGTGCCGGCGCTCTCAGAAGTCGTGGCGGGTGTGATCGGAAATATGGAAGGCGTAGATGTGCCCCTCGAGTTCACAGACATGGTTGACAACAGCTGCCTCGGCAGAGGAACCATTGAAAGGGTCAAGAGGATAGCTTCGCAGTATTGGGACCTATAGGGACTGCTGGACCCTTCTGAGGTCGCGCTTCTTCTCGTGGTCCCTCTTGATGTTCTTCTCCAGCATATCGAGCACAGTATCCGTGGCCTTGTAGAGGTCCCAGTCAGTGTGCTTGTTGTAGTACATCCTCTTTTCAGTGGTCAACCTCGCGCCAAGGCTGTACTTGCTCTTCATGCCCTCGTGGTGGTAGATCGTAATGTGAACGGTGAACACTCTCGGGGGCTCCATCCTGTTTATCCGCTCCATTGACTTCCCGATCAGACCGTAGAGGGTGTCGTACACGTCCGGGTCCTCGAGGTCGAGCCCTGTGATCTGAACATAGACACCCTCCCTCGGCTTCATGCTAATGACCTGCTCCAGCAGGTCAGCCTGCGACACCACCCCGACGAGCTTGCTCTCCTCGGTGACGAAGAGAGTCGTTAGCCCCTTGCCGAGCATCACCGAGACAGCCTTCTCCACGGTATCCTTCGGCGAGATGAAAACTGGCGACCTGGACATGACGCCGCTAACCGTGACCTCAGCAGTCACCCTGTGGCCCATGATTTCGTGAGGCACCTTGTCGCCCTTCGGAGACCAGATGACTTCCATCACCTCGGTCATTCCGACAGCGCCAATCAGATTGTTCTCCTCATCGACCACTGGCAGCGTCTTCTCGTTGAGCCCTTTCATCAGGATCTGGGCCTTTCGGACGGTCTCGGTCTCAAAGACGGTCTGGGGGTTTGAACTCATGAAGCTGCCGACTTGCTTGCCCTTTAGCTGGTCAATCTGCGGCAGGATCTTGATGACGTCCGTTCGCGAGAGGAACCCGATCATACGGTGGTTCCTGACCACTGGCGCGCCCCTTACGCCCCGCGACATTAGCTCCTCGGCCGCCTTGATGACCTTCATATCCTCCTCGAGCTTGGGGCACGGGATCATGACGTGCTCAGCCTTGGCCGTGAGCGGCACATTCCTCCTAGCGAGGAATGAGGAGTAGCTGATAAGCCCAACGGGCTTGTCGCCATCCACAACAGGTATCTCCCTGATGTTGTTCTTCTTGAGCTTCGAAATCACATCCGCAACGGTCTCGTCCTTGCCCGCCGTCATGGTCGGGGGGCTCATGATATCCTTGACGAGCAGCTGGTCTATCTCTATCGCCTTCAATCCGAACACATCCCTTCGCTGCCGCCAGTGTGTGCAAAAACACTGCCGATAGTCTTCTTCCTTAAGCTATGTGAATCCATGATTTAAATGCTTTCCATCCCGTCGCTCCTTGGGATAACTTCGTCAATACTTTATATCGAACGTTCAATCTAGTACATAGCCTGAGACGCTGCGGTCCTCTCTGCGATGCACGACTCAAGGTGCGGGGTTGGGATGGTGGAAGGAAGTTCGGAAGGCTCGGAGTCCGACGAGGGGTCCTCACAGCCAGACAAGGGCTCCGTCGGGGTTGGCACCTCCGGCAGTGGTCCGTTCGGACTCAGCGGGATGGGATTCCACACGCTGGATGATTTTGATGTCAGAGGCAGAAGAGTACTTTTGAGAGTGGATATCAACTCCCCCGTTGACGAAAAGACCCTCAGACTGGAAGACGGATCGAAGATTAAATCCTCAGTGCCCAACCTCAAGGAGCTGATGGATAGGGGAGCCAAGGTGGCGATCCTGGCACACCAGGGCAGACCTGGCGACTATGACTTCATACCGCTCAACGAGCATGCCAGCTACCTGAGCCGGTTCACGGGCAAGAAGATCCGGTATGTGGATGACATCTTCGGCCCGCATGCCCTGAGGGCAATCGACAGTCTCGGTGAGGGCGAAGCGATACTCCTGAAGAACATCAGATACTTCTCAGAGGAACAGGCTTCGAAAAGCCCTGAGGAGCACGCGCAGTCGCAACTCGTCAAGACCCTCGCGCCCAAATTCGACCTCCACGTCAACGACGCATTCGGATCCTCTCACAGGTCACATGCATCCCTTGTGGGGTTCACTGCCGTCCTGCCCTCCGCTGCTGGTAGGCTGTTGGAGAAGGAGATCAAGACGCTCAGCGCGGTTTTCCAGAACCCAAGACGCCCCTCAACGTACATCTTCGGAGGGACGAAGTTCTCAGATGCGATCCAAGCGATAGTGAAGCTCGCGGACAGCGTCAAGGTAGACCACTTGCTGGTCGCTGGCCTCGTGGGATATGCCTACCTCTGGGCTCTTGGCAGGAACATCGGTTCGAAGACCGAAACTAGGGTCAAGAAAAATGCGACAGGGGAGGCCGTTTCATCCGCGAAGAGGCTCTTCGAATCAAGAGGAACCAAGATAGTGCTCCCTGTGGACGCCGCGATAGATGTCGATGGCAAGCGTATCGATGTCAGGGTTGAAGATATTCCCACGGACGCGGCTGTCCTCGACATAGGTCCCATGACAGTCCGTAAGTTCCAGGAGATCATCCTCGGTTCCAGGATGGTCTTCCTATCTGGCCCGCCTGGCATGTTCGAGCGCGACGAGTTCTGTGTCGGCACGAGAGGAGTTTTCGAAGCCATGGTCAACTCTGGCGCGTACTGCGTCATAGGAGGAGGACATTCGAGCGCAGCAGCCAACAGGCTGGGCTTAGCAGACAAGATATCCTATGTGAGCACAGGAGGAGGGGCCCTGGAGAGGTTCATGCTGGGAAGGCCCATGCCAGTGGTCGAGGCGCTGAGAGAGTCGGCGAAGAGGATCTAGCCGTATGGGAAGCCCTTTCTGCCAGCTCCGCCCAGAATCGTTCCGCCGAGCGACCTGGCCCTGATGAGGCCGCGCAATGGAACGCCATCGATCTCGTTGAGGCTGCTCTTGTTAACTATAACGACGACGAGGATCGGCTCACCGCCAGCCTCCCTGATGTCCGTTATCGAGCCCTTGATCGTTGCGCCAGTGCTTAGAACGTCATCGACAATCACGATCTTCTTGCCCTGGCCGACCGACGCATAGTTCGAGCTGAAGGCACCGCCAGACTCGCTCTCCGCATGTGGCCTGTATACACCGAAGTCAACGCCAAGGAGCTCGGACAACTTGGTGGCGAACGGCACTCCGTTTATCGATATCCCCAGCACCACATCAGGCGTCTGGTTCTTCTTCGCAAGCTCTTCGAGGGTCATATCCGCCATCAGTTCGGACAGCAGCCCGATCCTGTAGCCAGATACCCCCACTGACCTCCATCCGATCTTAACATCCGATGGTGGCAGGCCCTCGGCGCCGTACTCGATAAGGTAGTTTACCGTGTCGATTGAGAGATGAAGCTCGTCTGCGATTTCTCGGACGCTCAGCCCCTTCTTCCTGAGGACCTTGGCGTTGGCTGCTAGCTCCTTTACATCCACCATCTTACCACAAGCCCGAAATGCGGCGTGTTACGATATTAACCTTTCTCCACGCCCGCTCTGCTCCAGCGCCTCGACAACAGCGCACATGGCGAGGTTCAATGGGGCGGGTACGCCGCGCTCATGTCCATTCCGACAGATTGCGCCGTTTATCTCCCTGATCTCAGTCCTGCGACCTAGCTCGATATCCCTGAGCATGCTCGACCTGTTCTTGGAGGTTTCTGCGCATACTCGGCGGACTCGAGGAATGAGGCGTCGGATAGGAAGCTCTATCCCAACAGCGTCTGCGACCTGTTCTCCTTCTTCGCAGATTCCCCCGAGGAGCTCAAAGATTGGCCTGCTGTCCAGCAACCTCCCATTCGGGACGCCCAGTATTGCAGAGACTGGGTTGATGCAGGCGTTCACAATGGCCTTGGCCCATATCTCGCCCTGGATATTCTCGCTAAGAGACACAGTAATCCCGCCTGCAGAAAACGCGGAGGCTATCCTCCTCGCTCCAACACGATCCATATCAGAACCGATCACGGTTCGACCAAGGCCGGAGAGACGGACTCTTCCTGATCTTGACAGAGCCGCTCCCATAGTCGTAGTTCCGCCGAAGGCTTTGGGCCCTTTCCACGAGCGAAGCAATTCGAGGTTCCCGAGTCCGTTCTGAAGGGTCAAGGCCATCATGTCTTCTGACCGGAATTCTGCCCCGCAAATCCTTACGGCTTCCTGAGTATCGTATGCTTTCGTCGATATGATCAACAGGTCCGGCTCTTCGAGGCCACGGACCGTTTCTGAGATGCTGACTCGAGCCTTGAAGTCGCGGTCTCCCGTGACCCGCAGGTCCGATCTGCGAATGGAATCCATGTGGAGACGCCTCCCGACAAGCGTTACATCGTTGCCCTTCGATAACAGGGCACCCAAGGCGCTACCAAGAGATCCCGCTCCGAACACGCAGATTCGCATCAACATCCGCACCTATCTGAAGCCTATTTCTGGGTTGCCTCTGCACGAGCAGTTTCGGCAACGATATGGGCGATCCTTGTGGGGTCAGGGATCCTGTATGTCAAGAATCTCTGGCAGACCTCAAGAGCGAGCCCAGGGGACATCGCATGCCCTGGTGAGACATAGACAGGCTTGCCGGTTCGACCTTTAGAGAGAGCGTATCCTGATGCGACTCCGTTTACCAGGACTGGTCGTGCGCTCCGCGAACCTGCCATTGACACATTGCCGCAGAGGAGTTTCTTTGCCACCCCGATGGTGGAGATGCCGAACTCCACACCTGCTTGGCTGGCAATCCCGAACCCTTCAGGGTGAAGGATTCCGTTTCCGTCGTACATCAGTACTGCGTCCTTGTCCAGCGTGCCAACGAGATTCGAGATCAGCGGAAGCTCCCTGAACGCCAGGTAGGTAGGGACATAAGGGAACTTCGCGCGTCCAACAATGACATTGCGATCCAGCTCCCGACCAGACCTGTAGTCAAATGACACCAACGCTGCATACGCGCGGTCGGCCTCATACGCAATATCGATGCCTGCAACAGTATCTATATCGCCCTGACGCTGGAGGCTCAGGCGCCTTTTGAGAGATCTCTGCTGCCTCCTCAGTGCTCTGAGCGGATAGGATGTGACAAAACGGTCGAAGATGACATGATCAAGGTCCAAGACCTTCATATCCCTGATATGAATCCCTTCGGACTTCAGAAGTCTGATCTTCTTTTGAGGACCACCCCCTGTGTAGCCACCTACGTATCCATCAGTCTGAACGACTCGCCTACAGGGGACCCTGATGATGTCGTCATTCCTGCTCATGGCCAGTCCGACGAACCTGCTCGCAACGACATCCCCGAGAGCCTTAGCGACTGCACCGTAGGTCGTGACCCTTCCCCGGGGAACCTGCGCGACGAGGTCGTAGGTCTCTTTCCACAGATCCGGCAGGGGCTTCGATGATCCTGATCGCATCTCAGAGAGCAACCACGAGTAGAAGTATTAAATCTGTGGGTTGGCTGATACATCTGGAATGTCTTCAGAAGCCCTCTCACGGTACTATGCGATACTCGAAGGTGAGGAGACCGCGAGATACCTCATAACGAAGAGGACCAAGGTGCCTATTGACCTTGGAGATGACGATGACGTCCTCTGGAAAGCGCATGATAGTGCGTTGTCGAAGGCCGATGGCTCCCTGCGATCTGGACTGCTGGACCTCAAGATTGAGCTGGCGAACAGAATGATGAAGAAGTGCGAGCTCTGCGAGCGGAAATGCGGCACGAACCGTTCGGCTGGGGAGAGAGGCCACTGCGGAGTTCTGAAGGCACGAGTGAACAGCGAGTTCCTACACATGGGAGAAGAACCGGAGCTGGTGCCCTCCTATACGATATTCTTCTCCGGATGCACGTTCGAATGCGTCTTCTGCCAGAACTGGGACATAAGCACGAGACCAGAGGCGGGTGCGGAGATGGACCCAAAAGTGCTAGCAAGAAAAATCGAGGCGAAGAACCCTCATGAGAGCTCCGGGGATTCGACTGGAGTGTTTATCCGGGCAAGGAACGTCAACTGGGTGGGAGGAGAGCCGACCTCGAACCTCCCATTCATCCTTGAAGTGCTCAGAGAATGCAGAGCGAACATCCCTCAGGTCTGGAACTCCAACATGTATCTGTCAGAGCAATCGATGAGGCTTCTTGAAGGAGTCATCGACGTCTATTTGACGGATTACAAGTATGGAAACGATTCATGCGCCTTGAGGCTGTCGAAGGTCCAGGACTACCTCAGGATAGTACAGAGAAACCACAAGCTGGCGAGACAGCAGGCTGAGATGATCGTAAGGCACCTCGTTCTTCCAGGCCATGTTGAATGCTGCACACGGCCGGCACTGACCTGGATCTCAGAAAATCTGGGCGACGCGAAGGTGAATGTCATGGCTCAATACAGGCCTGAGCACAATGCCAGCAAGTACCCTGAAATCTCGCATCCTTTGAGAATGGCCGAGTTCAGAACAGCAATGAAGATAGCCGAGGACCTTGGCTTAGACCTGTGCGACTGATTACTCAATTCTTCTGCGCTGGCATCTCATTGAAAAACAGGGTCCGTTCTGGAAAGGGGGTTTGCATGCCCTCCTCAGCGTACTGCTAGCCTGTCTCCTTTCGTATGTCACGGGCAGATCTCCGAGGACTCATAAGGTCGTCAACACGGATGATTAGCTCGAATTCGGTTGAGGGTTCGCATTCAAATGCCGCTCGAGACCGAGCCCGCGAATCTCTTAAGTACGGACAATCTAATCAAGCCACGTGGAAGCCGCAGATGCGATCACTCTGGTCCAGCTAATGGCCTCTGCCCTGATTCTCGGATACGGTTCGTTCACTGATTGGAAGACTCGCAGGGCGAAGAACGAGCTTTGGCTGGCGCTCTCTGCAGTGGGAATCGTTTTGCTCCCGCTTCAAGTGATGGACCGCAAGCTCCCGCCTGGCGCCATGCTGATTCTTGTTCCAATATTAGCGATTCTCTCTGACATCTACTTGGACTCCGAGGGCGAGGGCTTATGGAAGAGAGCTGCTCCATATACGAAGTACGGAATCGCAGTCGCATCAATAGCTATTCTTGCTTTGGTCTGGCCAAGAGACATGGACTCTGCCCATCTCCTCGCGATACCCGTCATGATGCTCGTCATAGTGCTGATGTACATGGTCGATGTTGTCAGGGGAGGAGCGGATGCAAAGGCACTCATTGCGCTCTCAATCATCTTCCCTTATTATCCTGTCATAGGCTCATTTCCTTTGCTCAGCCCCGAAAATTGGCAAGCCCAGATCATGTTCCCGTTCTCATTCGTGGTCCTGATCAACGCCGCAATCATCGTTGCGCTTCTTCCCATCGCATTCGCCGTCAAGAACATATCCGCACATGAGTTCGATTATCCATTCGGCTTCCTCGGATACAAGATGGATGCTGATACAGCGCGGAGCAAGTTCGTATGGCTTATGGAGAGAATCGAGGATGGGAAGCTCGTGCGCTATACCAGGCCGAAAAGAAACGAGGACCTTGA